>PVBE011940923.1_pt1 | contig 16716 bp, 13 predicted proteins | sample 1631181 | NCBI WGS metagenome assembly PVBE01 (sample SAMN08397723, study PRJNA350692) | Marine metagenome, whole genome shotgun sequencing project. | isolation source: water | place: Pacific Ocean | collected 2012-04
CCTAAACCGACGCTTCGACCGCCACGACGGCAATTGATCAATTAAATTGATAAATTAGCCAAGATAATTATGATTTTTTTATCGGAGTTATATGGCAATCTTCCCTCGCGGGACGTCCGGATCAACGCCTCGAAGAGTACCGGACGATCAGCTGAGATAGACTCCAATTCAAGATGGATGTTATGTTTTTCGCCGTAAGATAAACAAGTAACCCGCATCCCACGGGGGAAGGCGGGCCATAAAATACCGCGCAAACGAATCAACAAGGAGGGTTCCATGAGACATCGTAAAGGATTTGGACAAAGCGTCGCGTACGGGACGGCTGCCTTGGTTTTCGCCCTGGCAACCGTCGTCGGGTCGGCGGCACCGTCGTGGGCGGAAGCGCCGCCGCTGGGCAAGAAAAAGATCATTTATCCCCAACCTGGGGGAGGGTCTGCTCAAGTCATGTTACAGGTGACCAGCAAGATGTTGCAGCGCATCGGTTACGAAGTCGATGAAAAGAAGATGGCGACGGGGCTCATCTACCAGGCCCTGGCGACCGGCGACGTCGATTTTATGTCGAGCGCCTTCCTGCCGGGCCAGCACCCCCATGTCAACAAGCATGAAGCCAAGCTTGACTTCATCGGGACATCCTATGCTCCGGTACCGTCGGGTCTGATGGCCCCTGCTTATGTCCCGTTCAACTCCATCGAAGACCTCAAGAAACCGGAAGTCCAGAAGATGCTTAAGGGCGAGATCCACAGCGGTGGAGCCGGTTGGGGCGTGAGCATACGCGCCAATGCGACAATCAAGGCGTATGGGCTGGACTTCAAGGTCGTGAATTCCTCCGGGGCCGTGATGGCGGCAGCTTTCAAGAAGGCCTATGCCAAGAAAGAGCCCGTCCTCATAACGGGTTGGTGTCCGCATACCATATGCGAACTCTACTCCTACAAGTTCTTGACGGGCACCAAGGGCATCTGGGGCTATTCCCAGGACTATCACGTCGCCAGGTTGGGATTCCGCAAGGACTTTCCGCGCGCAACCGCCCTCCTTTCGCGCTTGAGCCTTGACGTCGGTATGATGTCTCGGATGCTGGTTTGGATGGAGCAGGAAAAGATCAGTGACTCTGTTGCCGCGGATCGGCTTTTGGAACAGAACCCTGAGCTTGTGTGGTACTGGGCCGGTGACATGGGTGTCGGCGTCAAGAAGCCGGACAGCTTGAAGCAATAGCAGCTGCCATCGAAAGGTGGAGACCGGCAATATCCTAGCGACCGAGCCGGGCCGCGATCAGCGCTGCTGACCGCGGCCCGGCTTCTTGTTTCGGACATTCACGAGACGGCGGCGGGATGTGCTAGGGTTCCGCAACCACGGTTTTCATGCTTGGGGGACAATCCATGCCCGATGACGCCATCGTCTGCGAGCATGTCTGGAAAATCTTCGGCGACAGAAGCGCCGAGGCGCTTGAGGCGGCGCGCAATGGCGGGCTCACCAAGGACGAAATCGTCGAGAGCTTTGAATGTGTCGTCGGCGTCGCCGATGTCGATTTCACCGTTCGCCATGGCGAGATTTTTTGCGTCATGGGATTGTCGGGGAGCGGCAAGTCGACTCTCATCCGCCATATCAATAGGCTGATCGAACCCACCGCCGGGCGCATCCTCGTCTACGGCGAGGACGTCAACCGGAAGTCCTATGAGGAACTCCGGCTCATGCGCGCCGAGAAGATTGGCATGGTCTTTCAGCACATGGCGTTGTTTCCCCATCGCACGGTCCGCGACAACGTCGCCTTCGGCCTCGAGATCCGCAAGGTCGACATCAAGGAGCGTCACCGCGCCGCCGACGAAAAACTGGAACTCGTGCAACTGGGGGGGTGGGGGGACCGCTTGCCCGCCGAGCTCTCGGGCGGCATGCAGCAGCGCGTCGGTTTGGCGCGCGCCTTGGCATCGGATCCCGTCATCTTGCTCATGGATGAACCGTTCAGTGCGCTGGATCCCCTCATTCGCCGCCAATTACAAGGGGAATTTCTTGAGCTGACCGAGCGCCTGCACAAGACCACGCTCTTCATCACCCACGACCTCGACGAAGCGATCCACCTCGGCAATCGGATCGCCATCATGAAGGACGGGCGATTGAGCCAGATCGGAACGCCCGAAGAGATTATTACCAATCCGGCCGACGAGTATGTGGCCGATTTCGTCCAGGGGATTTCGCGTCTCAAGCTGATCTACGCCCGCACCATCATGCGGCCGATCGACGAGCACCAGGCGGATGGACCCGCGGATCCGCTGGACGGTTGCCCAACCGTCCCGCCCGATGCGACCCTCAACGAATTGATCGACTGCGCCATCGAAACCGACAAGCCGATCGTCGTCGAAGACGAACCGGGCCATGCCCTCGGCGTGATCACCAAGCGAACATTGCTGCGCAGTATTCAAGGAGAGCAATGAAGCGACAAGCCGACGTAGTGGTCATCGGCGGGGGCATCGCTGGCTGTAGTCTCCTCTACCATCTGACCCGACTTGGGGTCGGCGACTGCATGCTTTTGGAAAAGCACGAATTGACGGCCGGCACGACATGGCATTCGGCTGCGCTGCTTGGCGATTTCTCCCAATATGCCTGGCAAGCGTTCCTGCACCAGCGCACCCGACACCTTCACGAGGAACTGGAACGCGAGACCGGGCAGCCGATCGGATTCCACCGGACCGGTAGCATTCGTCTGGCGCTCAACGCCGACGAAATGGCCGAGGGCCGCCGCTTCGCCGGCATGGCTAAGTTCTTTGGTATTGCGTGCGAATTGATCACCCCGGACGACGTCAAAAAACTCCATCCCCTGGTCTCGCTAGAGGGCGTGCTCGGCGCCACGTACACCCTCGATGACGGTTACGTGGACGCGGCGATGATTACCCAGGCGTACGCCACCGCGGCACGCCAGGGCGGCGCCGAGATCCATCGCCACACGCCCGTGACCGGCCTCAGGCAACGGCTCGGCGGCAAGTGGGAGGTGGAAACCGAAAAGGGGACGATTACCGCCGCCATCGTCGTCAACGCCGCCGGCATCTGGGGCAACGAGATCGCGGCCATGGTCGGGGTATCCCTGCCGCTCGTCCCGGTCGAACTTTCGTACGTGGTGACCGATGCCATTCCCGAGGTCGACGCGCTGGAGACCGAATTGCCCATCCTGCGTGGTCTCGACGGATCTTACTACCTGCGCCAGGAACGCGAAGGGGTCCTAATCGGTGTCTACGAAGACGCGCCCGTGTTCTGGGCCACTGATGGCGTTCCCGCCGACTTCGGTCAAGATCTGCTGCCCGGAGACCTGGACCGGGTCGCCAGAAGCCTGACCTCGGCCATGGAACGGGTACCGGTGTTCTCCACGGCGGGAATCAAGAACCTCATCTGCGGCCCGGCTCAGCGCACCCCCGACTTCCGTGCCCTCATGGGCCCGATGCCCGGGGTTACCAACTTCTTTTCATACGTCGGTCTTGTGTCCGGGTTTGCCCAGGGTTCCGGGCTTAGCGAGTCGATGGCGCAATGGATCGTCCGCGGGCGCCCCGATCAGGACCTGGGGCCGCACGATTTGCGCCGATTCGGTCCTTACGCCGATCGGCGTTATACCATTGACCGGGTCACCGAGGCTTTTACCCATGGTTACAGCGTCTTTTATCCGGGCGGGGAACACAAGGCGGGCCGGCCGCTGAAGACGAGCCCTATCCATGGTCGGTTGTCGGCCCAGGGCGCCGTTTTCGCGGCCCGCAACGGCTGGGAATGCCCCCTCATGTTCGTTCGCCACGGACCGGTGGTGGACGGGCAGCCAACTTTCGGTCGGCCCGACTGGTTCGACCATGTGGATTCCGAATGCCGCGCCGTCCATGATGCCGCCGGTGTCCTCGACCTGACCGCCATGGCCAAATTCGAGGTCTCTGGGGCCAGCGCCGAGGGCTACCTCAATCATCTGTGCACCAGCCCACTGCCGACGGAGGAAGGCGGCGAGGCCGAAGGCCTCATGCTCAACACCTCGGGCGGCATCGAGTGCTCTGTCAGCGTGACTCGGCTCGGCCCGCAGCGCTTCTTCGTGACCGGGCCGGCGTCGGCCGAGGGCCATCACCTGGATTGGCTGTGTCGTCACTTGCCCGAAGACGGCAGCGTCTCGGTCGATAATGTCACCGAGCGCGATGGCGTTTTGCTGCTCGCGGGACCCCGCTCGCCCGACATCCTGGCCGAGCTTACCGGAGACGACTTTAGCGAAGCCGCCATTCCGCCCCAGACTGCGCGCCCTATCGAAATTGGAATCGCCGGAGTGCGCGCCCATTGCCATGACGCCCTTGGCGAGATCGGCTGGGAACTTCACCATTCCCTAGAGGTCCAAGAGACCCTTTACGATTCCTTGATGGCCGCCGGTGAGGCCCATGGCATTACCGACTTCGGCCTTAGGGCCCAGAGTTCCCTGCTCCTTGAGGTCGGCGCACCGCGTTGGAAAATCGAATTGACCGTGACGACCTCGCCGCTCGAGGCCGGTCTCGACGGTCTGGTCGATCCGGACAAGGGTGAATTTATCGGCCGCGCGGCGGTGATCGAGCAGCGGCGCCAGGGAATATCCCATCGCCTGGCGGGCCTCGCCGTGGACATTGATGCGGGCGAGGGTTGGCTGTGGGACGACGAGGCCATTTTCCACGATGGCCGTGCCGTCGCCCTGACCCTGAGCGCCGGTTACGGCCACCGGGTGTGCAAGAACATCGCTTTGGCCACCCTTCCCACCGACGTCGCCCAGCCCGGCACGGCGTTGGAGGTGGAGGTGCTGGGCGAACGCTTGGCGGCGACCGTTGTCGCCATGCCGTTCTAAGACCGGCGGAACCGCCCAATGAGCGACATCCGTGTTACGGCAATGACCGTCTTCAGAGCGTCGCTGCCGGTGGTCTCGGCGCGCAAGCAGGGCATCGGCGCCACCTTGGACGCCATCAACAACGTCTTCCTCAAATTGGAGACCGACGCCGGCATCACCGGATGGGGAGAGGCATCGATCACGCCGGCCTTCCCCGGCCGTACGGAATCCCATGTGGTGGCGCTGCACGTCTATCTGAGGCCCTTGGTCGTGGGCGCCGATCCGTTCCGCATCGGGTACATGATGGAGCGCGCCGAGCGGGCCGTCGTCGGCGTCCCGGCGGCCAAGGCGGCCCTTGAGACGGCGCTTTTCGACATCGTCGGCAGGGCCCTTGAAACACCCGTCTGCAATCTCCTCGGCGGACCGTGTCGCGACGAGATTCCCTTGAGCTGGTCCTTCGCCAACCCCGACTTCGATGCCGACCTGGAGATGGGAAAGCGGCTTTACGCAGATGGCCTCAGGATCTTCAAGGTCAAGATGGGCGCCGCCGGCCATGCCGAGGATCTGCGGCGACTCGGGACCCTGCGCGCCGAGTTCCCCGACGACATCGACCTCAGGGTCGACTACAACCAGAGCCTCGACGTTTTTGACGCCACGCTTAAGTTGCGCGACATAGAGGCCTTCCGCCCGACCTTCATCGAGCAGCCGGTGGACCATCGACGGATCGACGCCATGGCCGAGATCACGCGCGCCATGGACACCCCCATCATGGCCGACGAAAGCGTCCATTCGCCGACCGACGCGTTGGCCGTCGTCAAACTGCGGGCGGCGGACATTATCGCCGTCATGGTGATGAAAAGCGGCTTAGTGCGCTCCAAGGAGGTGGCGGCGATCGCCGGGGCGGCCGGCATGCCGTGTTACGGGGGCTCCGGACCGGAGACCGGCATCGCCCAATTGGCCAGCGCCCACCTTGTCGCGGCGACGCCCAACATTTCGTTGGGCTGCGAGTTCTACCACCCCGCCTACTACCTCAAACACGATATCCTGGCCACGCCGTTCCCCGTCGTCGAGGGCAAGGTGCGGGTGCCCAGTACGCCGGGCCTGGGCATCGAGGTCGACGAGGATCGGCTTGCCAAATACACGATCGAGCGCTTGGCCTAGAACGTCCCCGGATACTCGCCGCCGTCGAAGACGACGTTCTGTCCGGTAATGTATCCGGCCTGGGTGCTGCACAGATAGGCGCAGGCATGGCCCAGTTCCGCCGGATCGCCGAGGCGACCGGCCGGCACCCGGGCGACGCGCTCGGCGCGAACGTCTTCCAAGGAGCGGCCGGTTTCCCGCATGGTCACCTCCATGTTGGAGCGCAGGCGGTCGGTATCGAAGCGCCCGGGAACCAGATTGTTGATGGTTACGTTGTGACGCACGGTCTGGCGGGCCAGGCCACCGACGAAGCCGGTCAGCGCGCTGACCGCGCCGACCGACAGCCCAAGGTCGGGGAATCCCCCTTTTATGGCGAAATTCGTGATGTTGACGATGCGCCCGAAGCGGCGTTCGATCATGCCGTCCACCGTCGCTTTGATCATGAAGATGGCGGCGAGCGCGTTGCCGTCGAAAGCGGCGATCCAGTCTTCGCGCGACCAGTCGCGGAAGTCGCCGGGCGGCGCTCCGCCCGCGTTGTTGACCAAGATGTCGGGTTCGGGACAGGCCGCCAACACCGCCGCCCGTCCCTCTTCCGTGGTGATGTCGCCGACGACGGCGGTGACGTGGACGCCGGTTTCCGAACGGATGGCCTCAGCCGTTTCCTCAAGCGGCGCCGGCCGCCGGGCGTTGATGGTGACGTTCACACCCTCGCGGGCAAGCGCGAAAGCCGCACCGCGCCCAAGACCCTGGCTGGCGGCGCAAACGATGGCCGAGCGACCGGCAATTCCGAGTTCCATTCAAACGACCTCCGGTTCAGAGGAGGCGGCCCAGCCGGGCCCCCTCGTAGATGGCCATGGCGGCGGTGCGGGCGGCGACGCAATCGCCGATCGCGTGGACTTCGAGACCACTTCCAATGAGATCTCTTTGCAAGTTCGTCTCGGGCAGGTTGGGGGTCGCCAAGATCAGGGAATCGAACGCGCGTCGCGTCTCTTCTCCGTCGAGCAGGTTTCTGAGCGTGGCGTCGGGATCCGACCAGGCGACAAGGACGGTATCGGCAATGGTTTCGATTCCCAGTTCGGCAAATAGTTTGCGCATGGGACCGTCGACCATTGAGCGGGCGAGTGCCGCGAGCGGCGTGGCGGACGCCGTGACCAGGGTCACGGCATGGTCGCGCTGGGCGAGAAACGCCGCCGTTCCGCTGGCCGGCAGCCAGCCGTCGATGTCGTCGAGCAGCAGAACGCGCCGGCCCAGAGTCTCATCTCCGGTGAGAACGTCGTTGATGGAATAGACGTTGTCGCCATCCACTCCCGCCAGGCGGTCCACATGCGGCAGCGCCCGCTGGGCGCCCGTCATTGCGGGATTGGAGCCGGTGGCCAGTACCACCGCGTCGGCCCCGAAAGCCTTGACCGCGTCAGCGTCCCATTCCGTCTCCAGGCACAGTTCGATGCCAAGTTTCTCCATCTGCCCCTGATAGTAGCCGAAGAGGAGTTCTGCGACCTCGCCCCGCTTGGGTTGCGTTGCCGCCAGGCGGAACTGACCCCCGATGCGCTCGTTGCGGTCGACCAGGGTCACAGCATGACCCCGCTCGGCGGCCATCCGAGCGGTCTCGAGGCCTGCCGGTCCGGCGCCGACGACAAGGATGCGGCGCGGTGACGCGGCGGGCGTCAAGCGGTGGCTGCCCCAGTCGGTCTCGCGTCCGACGGCCGGGTTAACCAGGCACGACAGCCAGTAGTCTCGGAAGCGCCGTCCGACGCACACTTGGTTGCACGAGATACACGGGCGAATGTCCTCTGGCCGGTCCTCGGCCGCCTTATTGGCAAGGTGGGGATCGGCGATCTGGGCGCGGACCAAACTCACCATGTCGGCCCAACCCTCGGTGATGGTACGCTCGGCGTTGGCCGGAGTCCTGACGAGACTTTCAGCCTGGATCTTGGCGTGCTTGACCGCCGAACGGATGGCCGTGGCGAGCGGCGGGCCCTGCATCGGGTCGTAGAGGAAGGTCGGCATCACCCGCGCCCAATCGTAGTAGCTGCCGGTCTTGATAGGCATGTAGTCCATCAAGCCGCGCTGGTCCAAATAGGCGGCGATCTCCATGCGGTCCTCGACTCGGCTCCCGCCCGGCATGTTGTCGTCACCGGTCATGGTAAGGCCGATCAGGAAATCGTTGCCAACCGCCTTGCGGATGCGGCTCAGAATCTCGACCGAGAAGCGCATGCGCTTCTCGAAGGTACCGCCCCAGGCGTCGTCGCGCTTGTTGAACAAGGGCGACCAAAAACTGTCGATAAGGGCAAGGTAGCCGGCGTTGATCTCAACGCCGTCGTAACCGCATTCGCGCAATAACCGGGCGGTGCGGACGAAGCCCTCGATGATCTCTTCGATTTCGCTCTCGGTCATGGCGTGCGACGCGGTGCCGTCCTTAAACGAGATCGTGCCCGAGGGCGACCAGTTGGCCTCAAAGGAATTTTCGGGATCGCAATGGGGGCCGATGTGGAAAATCTGCTGCACCATGACCACGTCGTGAGCATGGCAGGCCTCGGTAATGCGGCGGAAGTGGGGCACCATTGTCTCGTCCGCCGGCAGAAACTGCCCGCGCGTCAGGACGGCCGTTCCATGTGCTGGAAGTGGCTCAACGGAGATCATGGCGACGCCGCCCTGGGCCCGTTCCAGGTAATAATGGTAATGGCGCTCGCCGGGGTGACCCTCGATGCTCAAGTTGGGCGTGTGGGTGCCGAAGACGAGGCGGTGCTTCAACGTCAGATGCCGGATCTTGAGCGGCGAAAATAGGTGAGGAAACAGTTTCGACATGGGTCCCGCCTCCTTTGCTCAACCGGCCAGTGCCGGCGGCTTGGGCCCGCCGGTCGCCCAGTCGAGGAGTTCCACGGTGTGAACCACGGGAACCTCGGTCGCCGAAGCGATCTGCACCATGCAACCGATGTTGCCGGCCGCCACGACGTCGGGCGCCACCCAGCCGATGCGCGCCACCTTGCGTTCCTTGAGCTTGTCGGCCACGGCGGGTTGCAGGAGACTGTACGACCCCGCCGAGCCGCAGCAGACGTGGCTTTCGGGGATCGCCTTGAGGATGAAACCGCAGTCAGCCAGCAGGCGCTTGGGCTCGTCGCGGACTTTTTGGGCATGGTGCAGGGAGCAGGCGGGATGATAGGCCACGGATAGGGGCTCGGGACAAGCGGGAGAGCGCAGCCCAAGCTCGGCCATCACCTCGGTCACGTCCCGGGCCAGGGCTGCGATCCGGGCGCCGCGCTCGGACCATGCCGGGTCGCCCGCCAGCACATGGCCATAATCCTTGACCATGGTGCCGCAGCCCGAGGCGTTGACGACGACGGCATCCAGTCCTTCGCCATCGACCTCGCGCATCCAGGCCGCGACGTTGGCCCTCACCGCATCTTCGGTTGGCTCCGTCTTACCCAAATGGTGGGTCAGGGCGCCGCAGCATCCGGCGCCGGCGGCAACCATGACGTCACAGCCGTGGCGCGTCAGGAGCCGCACCGTGGCCTCGTTGATGGCCGGTTCCAGGACCTGTTGCACGCAGCCGGTGAGCAGGGCGACGCGCATCCACCTGGGCCCCTCGGCGGCGATCACCTGGGGCCGGTCCACCGGCGACGGCCGGACGGACCGTCGCGGCGCCAGGCGCAGCATCCCTTTCAGACGGCCCGGCATCAGTGCGGCGAAGGGCCGCGCCAGGCGTGATCCCATGAGGGCGAGGCGAAATAGCCCGGGGCTTGGCAACACGGCCGCAAGAATGCCGCGTAACAACCGGTCGGGCAAGGGGCGGCGGTATGTCTTTTCGATGGTGCCGCGCGCCTGGTCGACCAAGTGCATGAAGTCCACCTTGGCCAGGCACAGCGCGGTACAGGCGTTGCACGAGAGGCAGAGGTCGATATGGGCCACCGTCGCGGAGTCCGGTGGCCGCTCGCCCTGTAGCATGTCGCGGATGAGCCGGTTGCGCCCGCGCGGACTGTCATTTTCGTCATTGAGGACCAGATAGCTGGGGCAAGTGGCGTTGGCGGCGCCGCATTCGACGCAATGGCGCAAAATCTCCGCCGCTTGGCGGATATCGGGATCGGCGAGTTGGGCCTGGGAGAATTTTGTGCGCATGACGTCCCTTCGGTTTACAGCGCCAGAGCGAGCCGGCGGCCCTCGAAGATCGCCGCTGCCGCGGTGCGTGGCGCCACGCAGTCGCCAACGGCGTGGACCTCGATGCCGCTGTCGGCAAGGGCGGCCTGGAGACCCACCTCCGCCACATTGGTGGTCGAAAGGACCAGCGAGTCGAAGCGAACGGTTTCGGTCTCGCCGCGCAAGAGATGCTTGATCGTCGCCGCGCCCTCCGACCACGAGACCAGCGCGGCCTGCAATATCTCCTCGATCCCCAACTCCTTGAACCGTTTGCGCAGCGCCTTGTGGGTCTTGGTGACCACCAAGGTCTTGGCTACTATGGCGCCTTTGGTGAGGAAGGACACGCGAAGGTCCCGCTCGGCCATGTAGAGTGCCGTCCCCGCCCCCTTCCAGTCGTCGCTCTCGTCCAACAGCAAAACCCGTGGCCCCGGCACCGGGATGCCGGAGAGAACGTCGTCGATCGAAAGCACGCTTTCCTCCTCGCTACCGGGCAGGCGTTCGACGTCGGGCCTGGACCGCTGATAGCCATCGCGCGCCGGACTTGAGCCAGTCGCCAGGATGACGGCATCGGCACCGAAGTCCCGCACCTCTTCGGCATCCAAGTTCTGGTTCAGGCGGACCTCCACCTGCAGGCGCGTCAGTTCGTCCCGGTACCATCGCAAAAGCTCGCCCACCGCTTGGCGCCGCGGCTGCTCAGCGGTCAGGCGAAGCTGGCCGCCGACGGCATCGGTCCGCTCCATCAGGGCTACCCGATGGCCGCGCTCGGCGGCGACGCGTGCCGCCTCCAGGCCCGCCGGACCGGCGCCGACGATGAGCAGCCCACGCCGCCCCGCCGCCGGCGGATAGGGTTCTCCGCCCCATTGGTGCTCGTTCCCCATGGCGGGATTTACCAGACACGACATCCAGTAGTCGCGCGCCCGCCGGCCGAGGCAGCGCTGGTTACAGGCGATACAGGGGCGGATTTCCTCGGGCCTGTCCTCGGATGCCTTGATGGCAAGATGGGGATCGGCCATCTGCGGGCGGATCAGGCTCACCATGTCCGCCATGCCCCCGGAGAGAATTGTTTCGGCGTTGGCGACTGTGCCGACGAGACCACTCGCCACGATGGGGGCATTCTTGAGCGCTTTTTTCATCTCGGCTGCCAACGGTACGGCGAACATCTCCTCGGTCATGAAGCTCGGCATCACCCGCTCGGTGTTGAAAAACGTGCCGGCGCCGACGGCCACGTAGTCCATGAGGCCCGGGCCGTCGAGTCGGGCCAGGAGCTCGGCCCGAGCCGCCAGGTCGAGGCCGCCTGGTCCGCTGTCGTCTCCGGTAACGGCGAGCCCGACGATAAAGTCCTCGCCCACGGCGCCGCGAATGCCTTCGAGTATGCAGGTAGAAAAGCGCAGACGATTTTCGAGGCCGCCGCCCCAGCGGTCATCGCGCCGATTGACCAGGGGGTCCCAAAACTGCTCGATCAAAGCGTTGTAGCCGGCGCCGACCTCGACGCCGTCGTAGCCGGCTTCCTTGGCCAACCGCGCGGCGCGGACGAAGCCCTCGATGACCGCCTCGATCTCGGCCTCCGTCATGGCGTGACTGCCGTGAAAATCGAGGTACGAATGGCCCCCGGAAGGCGACCAGTTAGGAGTGTACGAATTGTCGGCATCGCCGTGGGCGCCGACGTGGGCAATCCCCTGGATCATCACCGTGCCGTGTTCGCGGCAAGCCTCGACCAGGCGCCGCATGTGTGGAACCAGCGTATCGTCTCCGGGGCGCAGGGAGGCACGGGCGAAGACGGATGTTTCGTGCGCCGGAATAGCCTCGGCGACGATCATCGCCGCGCCGCCGCGGGCGCGCTCGGCGTAATAGGCGATCATCCTCTCGCCTGGGAAATGGGCGAGCGGATCCTCGCCGGGCACGCCCTGAACCGCCATGTTGGGCGTGTGGCCGCCGAAGACGATGCGGTTGCCGAGGGTCTTGCGGCGCAGCGTCAGGGGTGAAAACAGGTGGGGAAACAGTCCGGACATGGTCGGCTCCGCGCCTTCAGGACGAGCCTTCGACGCCGATGTCGGCGGTGGCACACTTCGGCCGGGCGCCCTGTACATCCAGGACGCTCAATTCCACTAAGCGGTCCATAATGGCAGTCATCTCCCGCAACTCCTTAAGGTTCGATCGACCGGCGTGGGCGATGGCACTTGCGGCGGCGATGGTCTCCCCGGGGTTGGAGGGCGTTCATCATCCGCCCGGACGACCCGGCACCCCTGCTTTTGGATCCTACCTCGACCCATGGCGAACGACTCAACTGTTTCACAAGTCGTTAGATTGGTGAAATTACTATTTGTCCAACTTATTGATAGGATAGCGTTATGAACTAAAATCTTGGGGTCCGTTACGAATACCTTGCTGCATACTCCAAAGCCTGTTCATCGCTGCCTTTCCCCCATACCGTCCCACATAGTAGCGTGCCATCAGAACCATCGCCTTGACGCCGACGTGGTCAATTTCGGACCGGAGCCGCTCCGCCGATATGTCCCGGTTAAAATTCCGTGAGCGTCGGTGATCGCCCAAAATGTTGGCTTCCCCGTCAAACTTTCCTGGTCACTGTAGGTTCTTGAGCAAATCCTGCCGCAGTAGGGGTTGCAGAAGGCGGGACACTGAGAGGGAAAAAGCGTGAGAAATCAACGCTTAAAAAAAGGGAAGTGGTGCCCCCGGGGAGAATCGAACTCCCACTCCGTTACCGGAACTGGATTTTGAATCCAGCGCGTCTACCAATTCCGCCACAGGGGCCGCCGCGACGGCGCCGATCATAGCCCGGCGCCATCGTCCGTCAATACGCTGATCCTCAGCGCTCGACCTTGATCATCGGGTGGACGATGAAAATCGTTGCGACGGCGAGCAGAATTCCGATGGCGATGGTCCAGAACACCCATTGCGGCTCGCCCTGGTCCAGAAGCCAGCCCAGAAACACCGGGATGACGGCACTGCCCACGTGGCCGCCCATGTTGACGAAGGCGCGTACCTTGCCGAACGAGCCGCGCGGCGTCGCCAGCATGATCATGACATCGCGCAGCGGCCGCAGCACGCCCTGGGTGAGGCCGAAGAAAACCACCGCGGCGATGAGGCCGACGCCGGGAAGAACGAAGCCGCCCAGCATGACCAGGACGGCGACCCCGGGCAACACCACGGCTGCCATGGGCAGATCGTAGCGCCGCACCCGGTCGGCCAGCCAGCCGCCCATGAGAACCCCCGTCGAGGTGCCGACGAAGTAGCCACTGAGAGCCCAACCCGCAGCGGCGGGCGAGGCTCCATGGAAGGACATCATAGCGGCCATGGAGAAGGTCCTGATGCCGGTGGAGGCCGAGGAATTTAGGATGAAGAACAAGAGGAAGAGAAGGATGGGCGGCGACAAGAGAAGTGCGAACCCCTTCTTTTCCGGCTCGTTCGTTGCCGGGCGCACCTCGGATCGGCTGGGCTCAACCGGAGCCTCGACGAGGAGGCCGCGCGCGAAGAATAACACCAAGACCGCCAGCAGCCCCGCGACCCCGGCGGCAATGACCGCCATCCGCCATCCACCCCAGGTTGCCAGATGGACCATGGTGACCGGGGCGAGGACGAAGCCGACCTGGCCAGCGAAAGTATGCAAGCTGAAGGCGCGCCCGGCTCGATTGCGGGCGATGGTATTTGAGAGGATGGCGTAGTCGGCCGGCGTACAGGCCGAATTGGCGGCACCCATTACCAGCGCGAGGGCCAGGAAGGCGGTATAGGACGACGTAGCGCCGATCAGTGCCAGGGCCACCGAGGCTAGACCCAGGCCGCTCATCAGGACCCACCGCGCACCGACCCGGTCGACCAGAAAACCGACCGGAATCTGGGCCGCTGCGGAAGCCAGGCTGAAGGCCGTCATGATGCCGCCGAGCGCCGCGTAGCTGACCTGGAACTCGGATTGAATAGACTCGAACAGGGGCGGCAGGGCGAGTTGCAGGAAATGGTGGACCAAGAAAGCGCCGCCCAACAGGCCAATGACCTTCGTCTCGCGACGCACTTCCGCGCGACCCGCCTGCCCTGTCTCTTCACCCATTCGCCGCTTCCTCCTGGTTAGTGCTCTGAATCGGACTGATAGCGCCCATACGACGGCCTTCCGAGTTCAACCGGCTAGGCGCGTGGTGCGCCGTGATGGGAGACCATCACAAGCGCTGCGCAACGACGCCGGGGGGCTCGGAAGGCCGCCCAGCGGGTCGCTTTTCTCGTCCCCTCGGTGCGTCAGGAAGACTAGCCGATGCAAAGGCATCGCCGGCGCCTCCCTTCCTGCCGAGCGAACGGGAAAAGCGATCGTATGGGTACTATCAGTCCGATCCAGAACACTAGAATACGACAGCGCCGTGCCGGCGTTGGCAAGCCTTTTCGCCAATTAGCGGCGATTGCCCCCGCTCCATCGGGCTGGTACACATCCGCCCAGGCGATGGGGCGGACGATAAGGAGAGGCCGGTGCTGCGCGGACTTTACGACTGGACCATGAAATGGGCGGCGCACCGCCATGCCTTGGCGGCGTTGTTCGTTGTCGCCTTCGTCGAAAGCTCGGTCTTTCCGATCCCGCCCGACATACTGATCATTCCCATGGTGCTGGCGAGCCGCGAGAAGGCGTGGCGTATTGCGGCCGTGTGTACGGTTGGCTCGGTGCTGGGCGGCCTCGCGGGGTACGGCATCGGCTATTTCCTATACGAATCGGTGGGTCGGCCGCTGTTGGATTTTTATGGTTATGGGGCCCGGTTCACGGCTTTCCAGGATCACTATAACGAATGGGGGGCGTGGATCGTCGCCGGCGCCGGCGTGACCCCGTTCCCCTATAAGGTGATCACCATCGCCAGCGGCGTCACCGGCCTTGATATCGTAGTCTTCACCGTGGCGTCCCTGGCCTCCAGGGGGCTGCGCTTCTTTGTCGAGGCGGCGCTTCTGTGGCATTTTGGCGCGCCCATCCGGGTGTTCGTCGAGACCCATCTGAACCGCCTTGCCATCCTCTTCTTTGTCCTCCTTCTGGGCGGCTTCCTGGCCCTCAAGTTCGTCTTTTAGTATCGTGAAGCCATGAACGGCGTCCTTTCGACCTATGCGCATCCGCGCTTTGTTCCCCTGGCCATTCTGCTGGCCAGTTCGGCGGTGCTGATCAGCGCCCTTGCCGCCCAGCATCTCTTCGGGCTTGAACCCTGCGCGCTGTGCATCTATCAGCGCGTGCCCTATGTCATCACCGCCATGGTGGCCACCGTCGGCGTCGGGTTGGGCGGCGAGGGTCGGGCGGGCGGCGTGGTCGTCGGTCTCTGCGCCGTTGTTTTCCTGACCAGCGCCTGGTTGGCCCTCTATCACGTCGGGGTCGAGCAGCACTGGTGGAGTTCCATCGCCGCCTGCGGCACCAGCGGCGCGCCGGGCGACATGACATTGGAACAATTACGCACCGGGTTGGCGGCGGGCAAGCCGCCCAAGCCCTGCGATCAGGTGGACTGGACGCTCTTCGGCGTCTCGCTGGCCGGCTTTAACGCGCTTGTCTCGCTGGGCCTGGCCGTCTTCAGCCTGGCCGGCGCGCGCGCCATCCTCAGGGGAAAATCGCCATGACCGCCCTGCCCCGCCGCCTTCCGGGCGACCTTTCGCCCAAGGACCAGGTCGAGCGCATGATCCGCGTCGATCAGGCCGGAGAGTTCGGCGCCGTTCGCATCTATGAGGGCCAATTGGCGGTACTGGGGCGAAGCCCGTCCGCCCCCGTCATCCGCCACATGGCCCAACAAGAACGCGCCCACCTTGCGGCATTCGACAAGCTGGTCGCCGAACGGCGGGTCCGCCCGACGGCCCTTATGCCCTTGTGGCATGCGGCGGGTTTCGCGCTTGGCGCCACGACGGCGCTTTTGGGCGAGCGCGCCGCCATGGCCTGCACGGTTGCCGTCGAGGAAGTCATCGACGAACACTACGCCGGCCAGATCGAACAATTGGGAGACGACGAGCCCGAGCTTAAACGCGCCTTCGAGGGCTTTCGCGAAGAAGAGCTGGAACACCGCCAGACGGGGCTCGATCACGGCGCGCGCGACGCCCCGGCCTACGATGCCCTGACGACGGTGGTCAAGACCGGTTCGCGCCTCGCGATTTGGCTGTCGGAGCGCATTTAAATAAATCCCGAGCAAACGGGTTCGTTTGCGACGACGCATTTGCGTAAAATGAATAACGAGAAAGGAAACCAAGATGGGGGCCTATGATGTGGTTATCCAGGGCGGGACCGTCGCCACGGCGTCCGCGCAAACGCTTTGCGACGTCGGGATAAAAGACGGCCGGGTGGCGGCCCTGGCCGAGAACCTGGACGGCGGCGACCGGGTGATCGAGGCCAAGGGCAAGCTGGTCCTGCCGGGCGGCATCGACAGCCATTGCCATGTCGAACAGATTTCGTCGTCGGGCCTCAAGAACGCCGACGATTTCTACTCAGCCACCGTCTCGGCGGCCTTCGGCGGAACGACGACCATCATCCCCTTTGCCGCCCAGGACAAGGGCCAATCGCTGCGCCAGGTGGTCAAGGACTATCACGACTGCGCCGGGCCAAAGGCGGTGGTCGATTACGCCTTTCATTTGATCATCTCGGACCCCACGGACAAGGTCCTGGGCCAGGAGCTTCCGGCCTTGATCCGCGACGGCTACAC
>PVBE011323644.1_pt1 | contig 16714 bp, 19 predicted proteins | sample 1631181 | NCBI WGS metagenome assembly PVBE01 (sample SAMN08397723, study PRJNA350692) | Marine metagenome, whole genome shotgun sequencing project. | isolation source: water | place: Pacific Ocean | collected 2012-04
CGCACCCTGATCGGCAAGTCGGAAGGCGACGCAATCGAAATCAACGCGCCCGGCGGCACCCGCAACTATGAGATCCTGGCGATAAAATATAATTGAGTCCGGCACTGGGCTTGTCGCTGGCCGAGCACGCAAGGTACGCTTCCCGCCAGGGAGCTAACCAAGGAGAGTGACGATGGCAGAGCGCTATGGGCTGATGGTACCGGGGGCGAAATCAAGCGCGCCCGCAATCGATGTTCTATCCCCCTATAACCGCCGCAAGATCGGCCGCATCGCCAGGGCGGACATGGCCGTGGCCGAGCAGGCGCTGAAAAACGCCTACGCACTCTACCGCGACCGTGATGCCTGGCTGCCGGCCTGGAAACGGGTCGATATATTGGAGCGCACGGTCGAGATTATGACCAAGCGGGCCGATTATCTGGCCGTCGAATCGGCGCGCGAGGGCGGCAAGCCGCTGGTCGATTCTCAGCATGAAGTGGCGCGCGCCATTGATGGCGTGAAGCTCTGCATCGAGGCGCTCCGCACCCAGGCGGGTGAAGAAATTCCGATGGGCATCTCACGCTCCTCGGTGCACCGCCTGGCCTTTACCAGCCTTGAGCCGATCGGTGTGGTGACGGCGGTAAGCGCCTTTAATCACCCGCTAAATCTGATCGTTCACCAGGTCTGCCCGGCCGTTGCCGTCGGTTGCCCGGTGATCGTCAAACCATCCGAGGATACGCCACTCTCGTGCATGCGCTTGGTCAAGATATTGCGCGAAGCCGGCCTGCCGGACGAATGGTGCCAGCCGATGGTGACGGCGGGGCGCGATGTATCGGAGAAAATCGTGACCGATCCGCGCGTCGGCTTTTTCAGTTTTATCGGCTCAGCCGGGGTGGGCTGGATGCTGCGCTCCAAACTGGCGCCCGGCACGCGCTGCGCGCTTGAGCATGGCGGCGTCGCGCCGGTCATTATGGCGGCGGATGCGGATGTCAAACGGGCGCTGCCACTACTCGCCAAGGGCGGCTTCTACCATGCCGGCCAGGTGTGCGTTTCGGTGCAGCGCGTCTTCGCCCACCAATCAATCGCGAAATCAGTCGCCAACGGATTGGCCAGGCAGGCCAAGCTGCTGAAAGTCGGCGACCCGACCAAGGCCAAGACAGAGGTCGGCCCGCTGATTCGCCCGCGCGAGGTCGACCGGGTAGCGGAATGGGTCGAGGAAGCCAGGGCCGGCGGCGCCAAGGTGCTGGCTGGCGGCAAACGCCTGTCAAAGACCTGCTATGCGCCGACCGTCCTCTGGGATCCGCCGAAGAACGCACGGGTCAGCCAGCACGAAGTGTTCGGCCCTGTCGTTTGCGTCTATCCCTTCCGCTCGCTCGATCAGGCGATTGCGCGCGCCAACAGCCTCGATGTCTCGTTCCAGGCCGCCGTCTTTACCCAGGACATGGATACGGCGCTCAGGGTCTATAAACGCATCGACGGTTCAGCGGTAATGCTCAACGACCACACCGCCTTCCGCGTCGACTGGATGCCTTTCACCGGCCTCAAACATTCCGGCCACGGCACCGGCGGCATCCACCACACCATGGAAGAAATGCAGATCAGAAAAATGATGGTGCTCAATTCGCCTGAGCTTTAGGAAGCCTTTTATACGCGGAGTTCACTCGCCGATTTGATCCAAATCATTGCCGCTCGCACCGTTCCTCAAAACGATGGTGCAAAGTTGGCGCTGCGTAAGCGTATCAATAATGATGCGCGCCCGTGCCGGGAGGTATGCAATGATTCTTCAAAGCGCCGCCGACGGCGGCAAAGAGAGCCCGCAATTCGTCATCAAACAGACAGAGCATGGCGAGCTTTGCGGCAAGTTCGCCGGTCATTTCGGCAATGAAAGTTTCGAACAGCCATTTCCGCGCGATGAGGTCGTTGATGTTATCCGCTGCCACGACAATGGCTGGCTGGCGGACGATGAAAATCCGAGCCTCGATCCGAATACCCGGCTGCCTTACAACGTCCTTGCGACACCGCGTTCGAAACTGTTCGCCACCAGCAGTAAATCGCCGGACTATAACGAGAAACTTCACCCCTATTGCGGCCTGATCTCGAGCATGCACAGCTGGGGGCTTTATAACAGCCGCTATGGCCTGTCCGACAAGATTCTCGTCGATTTTATCGAGGATGAATATCAGGACGAAATGAACGGCATGCTGGAGGGCGAGCTGAAACGCCAGGGCAAGCTGATATCAACCCTCAACGAAAACCCGGATACTGCCGTCTGGGCCGAGAAAGCGCGCGCCTTCGCCAATTATAAGCTGCTCCAGTTCTGCGATACGCTGGCGCTTTATTTTAACCTCACGCCCGAAGGCGCCCGCAAGAAAACCTCGTTCCTCAATGTGCCGATGGATGTGAATATGGATGTATCGGTCGCCATTAAACCGCTCGGCGACAGCACCTATAGCCTGGCACCCTACCCCTTCGACGACGACCCGCTCGAGGTCTATTTCGAAGGCCGTTACCTCGCACCGTTCGCGCCCGGCCAAGAGCCGGACATGGCGGAAGTCATGCGCGGCGCAATGGTGGAGCGGCAAACATTGCGCTTCGTCTCCGGCTGAAGCAAGGCGCGCCACCGGCGCAAGTGAGCTATCCTCTTCCCAGCGTGAGTAATTGATGGACCAGGAGGATGGCGCCGAACGCAGCATTTGACGCACTGCTCCGGGCAGTGCTCAGCTTGTGCGAGGGCAAGGCAATGCAAGGCTGCGCAGAAGCCGCCGTGCTTGCCGACATCAGCGCTGGTGCCCTGGCGTCAGCGTCCAATCCCGGCACCCCGGCACCTGCCGGCCTGCCGCCATCTCGCCACCGCCCTCGCTCTCGGCCAGCTCGGTCCAACCACCGATCTGGTCGAGGCTGTCGCGGCGATAGCTGATCGCCTGCACTGGATGCAAAATCCCAACTATGTGGGCAACGCGGAAATACTCGGCTTTATCGCCGATTACGCCTATGCGGAGCTTGTTGGGCCGTGCGGAATCACCCTCTGTGGCGATGCGGCGCTCGGCCTCCTCTTGATCGGCCCTGACAAGCTTTATCCGCCACACAGCCATCCGGCGGATGAAGTCTATCTGGTGGTGGCCGGAGAGGCCGAATGGCGCCAGGGCAGCAAGCCATGGCAATCCCGCCCGCCTGCATCGGTCATCCACCACGCGCCGAACACGGCCCATGCCATGCAGACGGCGGCGGAGCCGCTGCTCGCCCTCTACGCCTGGCGCAGTGACATCGATATTGCCGCAAGCCTGGTGTGAACGGCCCGCTCGGGATTTATTCTAGCGTTAGCCGATCTGGCCTACATGGGCGGCTGAATCTTCTTTCATCTTATCGCCCGGCGAGCGGGTGGCGATTTCCTGCATGCGCGTCGCGACGTTGACGCCGTCACCATGAATGTCATCGCCCTCGACGATCACATCGTCGAGATTGATGCCGATTCTGAGAACGATGCGCTGGTCCTCGGCAACTTCGGCATTGCGCTCGGCCATGCCGCGCTGAATCTCGGTTGCCGAGCGCACCGCGTCGAGCACGCTGGCGAACTCGACGAGCAGGCCGTCGCCCAGCATTTTGACGATACGGCCCTTATGCGCGTCGATCCTGGGTTCGGTGAGCTCGTTGTGGTGGGTACGAAAACGCTTGAGGGTACCTTCCTCGTCGGCACGCATGAGGCGCGTGTAGCCGACCACATCGGTACTCAGGATCGCCGCCAGCCGGCGCTCGACTGTCTCGCTCATGGGAGCCCCCCAACTATCGTTCTACAGGTGCCGTCACGGAATAACCATTGCTCCTCTGGGAGATAATGCCACCCGAGGCGATATTCAATGGCTGAGATCGCCTGTCAGTGCGGCGTGGTAGAGCGCCGCCATGTCGCTTTCCGTGACGGCAATCGGGTTTTCCACCGCCGTTATATCGGCGGCGGCCAGGGGCGCCAAGGTTGCGATATCCACCTCAGCGATCCCTAACGATGCCAGATCGTGCGGGATATCGCATTGCTGGCGCAAATCCACCAGCCAGTCGATCACGACCTGGCCCGAAGGCGCGGCAAGATCGAGATAGCGCGCCAACGCAGCCAGCTTTGTCTCGATCACCGGCATATTGAAGGCCAGCACATAGGGCATCAGCACGGCATTGGCGAGGCCATGGTGGATGCCATGGCGCGACGACAGGGGGTGGCTCAGCGCATGCACCGCACCGACGCCTTTCTGAAAAGCGGTGCCACCAGCTAGCGAAGCCATCATCATGCGCGCGCGCGCAGCCAAATCCGCGCCGTCGCGATAGGCCGCTACCAGCGCCCCATTGACCAGTGCCATGCCCTCAAGCGCCACGCCATCGGCAAAGGGATGGGGAAAAGCGCAGCAATAGGCTTCGAGAGAATGCGACAAGGCATCGAAGCCGACCGCTGCCGTTACGGCGGGCGGCAGCGACAGGGTGAGTTCCGGGTCGGCGAGGCAGATTTCCGGCATCATGACCGGGTGAAAGAGGCCCTTTTTGGTCTGGCTTTGCTCATCGATGATGGCCGAGGCGCGGCCGAGCTCAGAGCCAGTGCCCGATGTGGTCGGCACGGTTATCACCGGCGCCAGGCCGCCCGTGACCAGCTTGGACTGGACTTCGGTGAAATCCTGAAAACTGGCGATGGTAAGCTCGCGCAGGGGATATTTTTGCACCGCCATCAGCGCGATCGCCTTGCCGACATCAAGGCTCGAGCCGCCGCCAAGGGCGATCACGCCATCATGCCCGCCGGCCTCGAAGACGGCGACGCCGTCGGTCACGTTGCGCTCGACCGGATTGGCCTGAACATCGCAATAGAGCGCCACGCCGAGCCCGTCGGCGGCGCAGGAATCCATAATGGCGGCGGTCATCGGCAGGCCGGCGATGCCGCTATCGGTCACCAGCAGCGGCCGCGCCATGGTGAGCTCGCGGCACATTTCGGGCAGATCCCGGACGCGCCCGGGGCCGAAACGGACCTCGGTCGGGAATGCCCAATCGGCGTCGAAAATATCGGATTTATCAGCCATCAGGGCGGCATTGTCGGGCCAATGGCGGGGCGAAAGCAAGCGAGGTTACGCCGACGCGCCGAACCCCGCCCTTACCGGGGCGATGTCGAACGGGATAAACCGCGTGGGTCATTTTTCGAGCGCGGTTTTGTACCTCTCAATACTCGCTTCAGGCCAATGGTCAGCGCGACGATAATATTCCGGCACGCTCGGTATGCGGTCCCCCAAAGTCACCCAAGGCTGCTTGGAGGTGGTGAAAATGTGAATATCGGGGGTGTAAATATCCGGATTGTCCAAGCTGCCTACCCTGAGGAAACGCACGGCATCCGTCGCGCCGCCATAGTTGCTCCAAACTGCGATCCGGCAGTCGGGGCATCTGGAAATCCGTTGCACCTGTCCACTGTTTGACGGCGTATCGACAATCTCGGCCGCCCCTCTGACCAGGGTGACCGCATCGGCCTCGAGCAGCGCATTCACCGCATATGAGGAGCCCGTCTCACGCTGGCACCAGCGGCAGTGACAACAATGAACGAACATCGGCGCCCTGTTCACCCGGTAGCGCAGCTCGCGGCAAGTGCATCCACCCTCTATCGATTGCTTGTTCAAGCCAATTGCCTTCTCTAGTCCTTAAACCCGCCTGTCAAACCTCCAGCACCGCCAGCGCTTCGCCAATTTTGTAGGCTTCGCCGATCACCTCACCCGCTTCGACGGCGTTGCCGGCCTCATTATGCCATTCCATCACAGTGGCGTCTTCGACGTTAAGGCCGAGGCGCGCCACCTCGGCAATCAGGTCGTCAAAGCCAATTTGCCTTATTGACATTGGGGCCCATTCGGATTCTGTCTCACAGCGAAGCTTCCATTGGAAAATCATAGACCTGCCACGCGCCATGCCGATCTATTGCGAGACGTCACTAAATACCCTCGGTACATTTCCCGCCGAGCCCATAAACAGCTGGACCAGCCTAGCCCCGGTGATACTTGGCGCCCTGGCGCTGATATATCTGCTGCGCCGCCGGCCGGACAGCCGCGTCGCCTATATCCTGGCAATTCTCGCCATCCTCACCGGGCTCGGCAGCATTTCCTGGCACGCCTTGCGGACCGATTGGGCGCTTATCGTCGATGCCGTGCCCGGCGTCATCTATTTCATGATCATCGTATTTTTCTGGTTCTATTATCTCGGCGCCCGCTATTGGGGCCTGGCGGTGCTGGCCGGGTTTATCGCGGCGACGGTTCTCATTCCGTCCGAGTTGGGAGTGCTAAAACCGCTTATCGGCGTGCTGGTTCTGTTGGCGATTGCTATCGGGCTGGTCATCGCCACTTGGTACCGCAGGCGCCACGCATTCAAATTCGCTCTTCCCATGATCGGCGCCGGAATAATCGCGATCACACTCCGCGCCCTGGATCTCAGCGTTTGCGAGACGATTCCCTTCGGCACCCATTTCTTCTGGCATATCTTTCTCGGCATCGCCGCCTATGCCGGCGTGCGCATGATCGTACTGCTCAAAGTCGACCCCGGATCAACCCAGCCTCAAACCTCCAGCACCGCCAGCGGCTCGCCGATTTCGTAGGTTTCGCCGATCTCGCCGATGATTTCGCTGAGCGTGCCGGTGGCCGGGCTTTCGAGCTCGACGGTGGCCTTGTCGGCCTCGATCACGCCGATCACCTCGCCCGCTTTGACGGCGTCGCCGGCCTGTTTCAGCCATTCCATCACGATGACGTCCTCGACGGTGAGGCCGAGGCGCGGCACCTTCACTTTGACTTTCATGCCGGTTCGCCCTCAGCGGCCTGTGAATTTCGCTGGGCGCTTTTCGAGGAAGGCGGTCATGCCCTCTTTCTGGTCCTCACTGTCGAACAAAGCGAGGAATTGGCGCAGCTCATATTCGAGCGCCGCCGGCATCTCCGCCTCGGCGCCCTCATTGACGCAAGCCTTCGCCGCCGCCAGGGCGAGCGGCGCTTTGGCGGCCAGCTTGGCCGCCCATTCCGCCGTCACTTGTGCTAATTCGCCGGCCGGCACGGAGCGGTTGGCGAGGCCGCAAGCGACCGCCTCGGCGCCGCTGACGAACTCGCCCAACATCAAGATTTCCTTGGCCTTGAGACGGCCCATCCAGCGCGTCAGGCGCACCGCCGCGCCGGCGCCCGGGATGACGCCTATATTGATTTCACTGAGGCCGAAGCGGCTGTCCTCGGTGCACAGCACGAAGTCGCAAGCGAGCGACATCTCCGTTCCGCCGCCCGTCGCATAGCCATGCACCGAGGCGATCACCGGCTTGGGCAGGCTTTCGATATCGTCAAACAGGCCCAGCCATTGGCGGTTATAGGCCTCCATATCGGCCGGCGTTTTATCGGCCATTTCGGTGATATCGGCACCGGCGGTAAAGGCGCGCTCACCGGCGCCGCTGAGGACCACCACGCGCACGGCTTCGTCGTCGCGCAGCTCGGCCAAGGCCGCCCGCATTTCACGAATGCAGAGCGCATTCATGGCGTTGAGCTTCTTCGGCCGATTGAGGGTGATATGGGCGACCGCGTCGCTCACCTCATAGAGGATGGTCTCAAAGCTCATAGTCAGGCGAGCCGCTCGCGGACTTCATCGCCGATGCGCGCCGCATTGGGCAGATAGGCCTTTTCCAGCACCGGCGCGAAGGGGCTGGGCGCGAAGGGCGGCGTGATGCGCCACGGCGGCGCTTTCAGCGCGCCATGCGCGGCCTCCGAGACGCGCGCGATGATCTCGGCGCCGATGCCGCAGGGGCCGTGCGCCTCATGCACGATACAGAGCCGCCCGGTGCGCTTGACCGAAGCAATGATGGTATCGCTGTCGAGCGGGCTCAGGCTCATCACGTCGATCACCTCGGCCTCGATGGCGTTTTCCTCGGCCAGGCTCTCGGCGGCGGCAAGTGCGGCGCGCACCATGGTCGAGACGCCGACGATGGTGATATCGCTCCCCGTCCGGCGCACCTCGGAGCGGCCGATCGGCAGGGTGAAATCCTCGCCCTCTTCCGGCACCTCGCCGGACGAGCCGATCAGGCGCTTGGCAAAGAGACAGAGCACCGGGTTGTCGTCGCGGATGGCGGACTTGAACAGGCCCAGCACATCCCTCGGCGTGCTCGGCGTGACCACCTTGAGGCCGGGCACCTGGGCGAACCAGGCGCCGAGGCTCTGCGAATGCTGCGGCCCGGCATTCACGCCGCCCGAGCCGAAGGTGTAAGCGGTGAGCGGCACCGTCACCTGGCCGCCCAGCATGTAACGCAGCTTGGCCGCCTGATTGACCAGCGGGTCCATGCAGCAGGTGAGAAAATCCTCGAAGCCGATTTCGACGACCGGGCGCAAGCCGGTCATGGCGGCGCCGACGGCGGCCGAGACGAAGCCGTTCTCGGCGATCGGCGTATCGCGCACGCGGACGCCGCCGAACTCGGCGTGCAGGCCGCGCGTCTGGGCGAAGATGCCGCCCGATTCGCCGACATCCTCGCCCATCACGATGACATTTTCATCGCGCGCCAATTCCTCGCGCAGCGCCCGGTTGAAGGCCTGGTAATATTTGAGCTTGGCCATCAGGCGCCTCCAGCTTCAGCATAGACATTGGTGGTGAGGCCGTCGGGCGTCGGATCGGGCGCCTGCTCGGCGAATGCGACCGCCGCTTCGATGGCGCTTTTCTCCTCGGCATGTATCGCTTGCAGCGCCGCCTCGGCAGTGCCGAAGCTCTCTTTCAAAGCCGCTTCAAGGCGCAGGATCGGGTCGCCCTTCTTCTCCGCCTCGGTCTCGCCTTCCGGCTTATACACTTGCGGATCGCCCTCGTAATGGCCGTGCCAGCGATAGGTCTTGGCCTCGACCAGCGACGGCCCTTGCCCGGCGCGGGCGCGCGCCACCGCTTCCGTCATTGTCTCGAAAACCGCCAGTGCGTCGCCGCCATCGATGGTGACGCCGGGCATGTCGTAGGCCGGTGCCCGGTCGGCGACATTGGCGAGCGGCACATGGGTCTCGTATGGCGACAGCTCGGCATAGCGATTGGCCTCGCAGAAAAACACCAGCGGCAGGTGCCACAGCGAGGCCATGTTCATCGCCTCATGGGCGACGCCGGCGCCCGACGCGCCCTCGCCGAAAAACGCCACCGCGACGGCGCCCGAGCCCTTCACCTGAGCGGTCAGGGCGGCGCCGACACCGAGCGGCATCGACTGGCCGACGATGCCGTTGGCGCCGAGCATGCCGACGGCGACGTCGGCGATATGCATGGAGCCGCCGCGGCCTTGCGAATAGCCGGCCTCCTTGGCGAACAATTCCGCCATCATGCGCTTGGCGTCGCCGCCCTTGGCCAGGCAATGGCCGTGGCCGCGATGGGTGCTGGTGATGTAATCGCTAGCCGCGAGCGTCGCGCAGACACCGACCGCGCAGGCTTCCTGGCCGATCGAGAGATGGATGAAGCCGGGCAGCTCGCCTTCCTTGTATTTCGCCGCCGCCGCTTCCTCGAAATAGCGGATGCAGCACATCGCGCGGTGCATGTCGAGCGCCGCCTGTTCGCTTAATTTGCTCATCTTATTTTGTCCCCTAACAACCCATTTCGCGGGCGATATAGAGCTGCTGAATTTCGTTGGTGCCTTCGCCGATCTCGAGGATTTTCGCCTCGCGGTAAAACCGGTTGACCTTGGTGTACTCCATGAAGGCCGAGCCGCCATGCAGTTGGAATGCATCCATCGCCGCCTCGGTCGAGCGCTGGGTGGCGAACAGTTTGGCCATCGCCGCTTCCTTTTTGCATTCCATCTCGTTGCTGAACAAATAGGCGGCGTAATGGGTGAGACGGCGCGACGCTTCCATGCCGCAGGCCATATTCGACAGTTTAGCCTGGGTGAGTTGGAATTTGGACAGCGCCTGGCCGAACTGCTGGCGCTCCTTGGTATAGGCGAGCGATTCCTCGAGGCAGCCGCGGGTCAGGCCGGTGGCGATGGCGCCGAAGGCGATGCGCCCGAGATTGAGCCCGCCCAGGGCCTGGCGCAGCCCGGCGCCGCGCTCGCCCATCATGTTGGCGGCGGGAATACGGCAATCCTCGAACACCAGCTCGCGATTGTCCATGCCGTGCCACGCCATCTTCTTGAACGACTGGCCGAGTGTGAAGCCGCCGGCATCCTGCGGGATGATGAAAGAAGAGATTTCCTTCTTGCCGTCGTCGCGCATGCCGGTCACCGCCATCAGCACAGTGCCGTCGCTGATATCGGTGCCGGCGTTGCTGATGAAAATCTTGTTGCCGTTGACCGTCCACTGATTGCCCTCAAGCTCGGCCTTGGTCGTCATGGCGTAGGAATCCGAGCCGGCGCCGGCCTCGGTAAGGGCGAAGGCGGCAAGATTCTCGCCCTTGGCGTAAATCGGCAGCCAGTGATCCTTTTGCTCCTGGCTGGCGAACTTGCGGAACATCTCGCTGACCAGCACATGCACCTGCCAAATCAGGGCAAAGGTATTGCTTTCGGTGGCGACCTCTTCGAGCGCCACGACATAGGTCAGCGGGTCGATGCCGCTGCCGCCATATTGCTCGGGGATGAGGATCCCGGCCATGCCGAGATCGGACCATTTGCGCCACAGCTCATACGGAAACTCATGGTCCACATCCATCTCGAGTTGCACCGGCGCGATTTCCTTGCGGGTAAAATCCCGGGCCAGGTTTTGAATTTCCTGCTGTTCCGGGGTAAGAGAAAAATCCATCTGAGCCTCTATCGCTTCCCAAGTGAACATTTGTTTGAATTGTTATATCGCAGAGCACCGGCCTGCGATAGCCGCCAGCCGCTTCGGGATTTTACATGTGACCAAACAGTTGTTTGAATTGGCGGGACAACATTAGTGGGAAAGCGAGCCGCGTCGCCAAGCGGTTTGTGCGGAGACCGTCCATGCGTCTGATCGACTATTTCGAACGCGGCCTCAAATACTATCCGGAGCGCGCCTGCCTTATCGACGGTTGCGACGAATATTCCCACCGCGAGGTTGGCGAGCGCAGCCACTGCACCGCCAACGCGCTGATCGCCGGTGGCCTGGAGGCCGAGGATGCGGTGGCCATTCTCAGCCCCAACGGCGCGCCCGCCTTCGAGGCCTGGATCGGCGCCGCACGGGCCGGCGGCGCCTGGGTCGGCCTCGCCGCCCTGGCCTCGATCGACGAAAATATCTATGTCATCAACGACCGCGATGCGGCGTGGCTGTTCTACCATTCCAGCTTCGAGGGTGAGATCGCCCGCATCAAGGCGGAATGCGCCAAGCTGAAACATGTCATTTGCCTCGACAAACGCGGCCTGAGCCACCCCTTTTTCGACGACTTCATCGCCGATTTCGCGGCCCTGGCGCCGGAGCTGCCGGATTGCCGCGACAAGGTAATCAGCCATTTCACCACCGGCGGCACCTCCGGCCGACCGAGGGGCGCCATATAGTCGAATCTGACCTGGGAGGCGTGGTTCGCCAATCTCTACGCCCATATGCTGGTCAAGAAGACACCGGTGTTTCTGGTCGCCTCGTCGATGTCGCACGCGGCCGGCGCCTTTGCCTGGCCGGCCATGGCTTACGGCGGCACCGTGGTGTGCATTCCGCGCGCCGATCCGCTCGCCGTTCTCGAAGCGATGCACAAATACCGCGTCTCCCACACCTTTCCGCCGCCCACCGTGATCTACATGATGCTGGCCCACCCCAAGGCCGGGGAATTCGATTTTTCGGCGATGGATTACCTCGTCTATGGCGGCGCGCCGATGTCGGCGGACAAGGTCAAGCAGGCGATCGACCTGTTCGGGCCGTGCATGGCGCAGATGTACGGCCAGGCCGAATGTCCCGGCACGATCTGCCTGCTCTCGCCGGCCGATCATGTCGAGGCGCTGAGCGACCCTGACAAGGAACAGCGCCTCACCAGCTGTGGCCGGCCGCCGGTCTTCGTCAGGGTCGAGATGATGGGCGATGACGGCAATCTCATGGCCGAGGGCGAACGCGGCGAAATCGTGGTGCGCGGCAGCCTGGTCTCGCTCGGCTATTACGGCGATCCGGAGGCCAGCGCGGCCAACCGCGCGCATGGTTGGCGCCATACCGGCGATATCGGCTACAAGGACGCGGACGGCTTCGTCTACATCGTCGATAGAAAAATGGACATGATCATATCGGGCGGGCTCAACGTCTATCCGATCGAGATCGAACGGCTGATCTGGAGCCACCCGGCGGTACAGGATTGCGCCGTGATCGGGGTGCCCGACGAGAAATGGGGCGAGGCGGTCAAGGCGGTGATCGAACTAAAATCTGGACAATCGGTCGCGGCGGCGGAAATCATCGCGCTCTGCAAAGCCACGCTTTCCACCTACAAGGTGCCGAAGACGGTCGAGATTTGGGATGCGCTACCGCGCTCAGGCGTCGGCAAGGTGCTCAAACGCAAAGTCCGGGAGCGCTTTTGGGCCGGTCATGAGCGCAAGATATGAATCGGGACAGCGCATGCTGCTGTTTGAATTGCCGAGCGAATTCTTGTAGGAGTTTGTATCCCTTCCCCGAACGGAAATTGCCGAAGCCTTTGCCATGCGCCTGATCGACTATTTCGAACGCGGCCTCAAATATTATCCCGAGCGCGCCTGCCTGATAGACGCCGAGGGCGAATATTCCTACCGCGAGGTGGCGATGCGCAGCCACCGCACCGCCAACGCGCTGATCGCCGGCGGCCTCGAGGTCGAGGATACGGTGGCCATTCTCAGCCCCAACGGCGCGCCCGCCTTTGAGGCCTGGGTCGGCGCGGCGCGCGCCGGCGGCGTCTGGGTCGGCCTCGCCGCCCTGGCCTCGATCGACGAGAATATCTATGTCATCAACGACCGCGATACGGAATGGCTGTTCTACCATTCGAGCTTCGAGGGTGAGATCGCCCGCATCAAGGCGAATTGCGCGAAGTTGAAACATGTCATCTGCCTCGACAAAGCGGGCCTGAGCCACCCCTATTTCGGCGATTTCATCGCCGCTTTCGAGGCCCGGGCGCCCGAGCTGCCGGATTACCGCGACAAGGTGATCAGCCATTTCACCTCCGGCGGCACCACCGGCCAGCCCAAGGGCGCGATGTGGTCGAACCTGACCTGGGAGGCGTGGAGCGCCAATGTCTACGCCCATATGCCGATCCAAAAACCGCCGGTGCATTTGATCGCCTCGGCGATGTCGCACGGCGCCGGCGTCTTCGCCTGGCCGGTATTGGCTTACGGCGGCACCGTGGTGTGCATCCCGCGCGCCGAGCCGCTCGCGGTTCTCGAAGCGATGCATAAATACCGCGTCACGCACAGCTTTCTGCCGCCCACCGTGATCTACATGATGCTGGCCCACCCCAAGGCCGGGGAATTCGATTTCTCGGCGATGGATTATTTCGTCTATGGCGGCGCGCCGATGTCGGCCGACAAGGTGAAGCAGGCGATCGATCTGTTCGGGCCGTGCATGACGCAGATATACGGCCAGGCCGAATGCCCGTGCACCATCGGCATCCTTTCGCCGGCCGATCATCTCGAGGCGCTGAGCGCGCCGGACAAGGAGCAGCGCCTCCTCAGCTGCGGCCGGCCGCCGGTATTCGTGAAAGTCGAGATGATGGACGATGACGGCAATCTCGTCGCCCAGGGCGAATGGGGCGAGATCGTGGTGCGCGGCACTTTCGTCTCGCTCGGCTATTACGGCGACCCGGAGGCCAGCGAGGCCAACCGCCAGCATGGCTGGCACCATACCGGCGATATCGGCTACAAGGACGAGGACGGCTTCGTCTACATCGTCGACAGGAAAAAGGATATGATCATATCGGGCGGGCTCAACGTCTTTCCGATCGAGATCGAACGGCTGATCTGGAGCCACCCGGCGGTGCAGGATTGCGCCGTGATCGGGGTGCCCGACGAGAAATGGGGAGAGGCTATCAAGGCGATCGTCGAGCTGAAGAACGGCGAGACCGCCAGCGAGGCGGAAATCATCGCGCTTTGCAAAGAAGGGCTGTCCGCCTACAAGGCACCGAAGACGGTCGAGTTTTGGGGTGAATTGCCGCGCTCGGGCGTCGGCAAGGTGCTAAAGCGGAAAGTCCGCGAGCGCTTCTGGGTCGGCCATGACCGCAAGATATAAAGTGACCGCAAGATATGAAACGGAGATTTAAGCATGCGTAAGGTGATGATCGGCGGCACCGGCATTACACCGTTCGGCAAATTCATGGAGAGCGGCGTGCGCCCGCTCGCCGAGCGCGCCGTCGGCGACGCGCTGAAGGACGCCGCGGTCGATATCGGCGATATCGAGATGGTGTTTTTCGGCAATGCCGCCGGCGGCCTCTTAAACGGGCAGGAATGCGTGCGCGGCCAGGTGGCGCTGAGGAACACCGGCCTTCTCGGCAAGCCCATCGTCAACGTTGAGAATGCCTGCGCCTCGTCCTCCACCGCCTTTCATCTCGCCCATATGGCGGTCGCCTCGGGTAGCGTCGAGGTGGCGCTCGCCATCGGCGCCGAAAAGATGAGCAATGACGACCGCACCAAGCCGATCAAGGCGCTCGAGGCGGCGGCGGACCTGGACGAGCTCGAGGCGCTGAAGGCGCGCATTTCGCCCGACGGCGCCGGCACCGGATCGGTGTTCATGGATCTCTACTCCAGTGTCGCGCGCGACTATATGGCGGCGAGCGGTGCCACGGCGGAGGATTTCGCCCGCGTCTCGGTCAAGCAGCGCCATGCCGGGGCGCTCAATCCGATCGCCCAGTTCCGCGCCGATGTCGATGTCGCTGAAGTGCTGGCGAGCCGCATGATCGCCGAACCGATCACCCTGATGATGTGTTCCTCGATCGGCGACGGCGCCGCTGCCCTGGTGGTGATGAGCGAACAGGCGGCGGCGCGGCGTGAAATTCTGCCGGTCGAAATCCTTGCTTGCGAAATGCGCTCGGGCCAGGGCGACGACACGGCACTGAGGCAGGGATAGGAATGCTAAAACTAAGCGATTTTGCCGGCCGCCTGTTGCGTACCGACGATGCGGAAACCCTCGGCAAACCAAGCCACCTGCTGGCCGAGGAAGCGATTGACGCCGGGCGCTACGGCGAGGCCAAGGACCTCACCCGTACCGCGCATGACGAATTCAAGTCGCTGCACGACCTCTATTGCGACTGGATGTGGGACATACTGAGCAAGGTCGCCGAGCGCTTCGGCGAGGCTGAGGTCTATACCATGCTGCGCGCCACCCAGGAAAAATGGATGCTGCGCCGTACCTGGAAGGCGTTCACCAAAATGCCGATCAAAACTCAGGTCGACCTCAGCGCCGAGATGATGCGCGCGCATCGCTCCGGCGCCAAACAGGACGGCGAGCTGACGATCACCGAGGACGATGAAAAATTCGCCATCGTGATGGACCCATGCGGCAGCGGCGGGCGAATGCGGCGCGGCGACACGCTTGACGGGACGCCGTCCCGCCTCGGTGCTCCTTATGATTTCGGCGTCACCCAGGAGGGCCATCCCTGGTCATGGGGCGAAAAGGGAGTGCCTTACTACTGCACCCATTGCGCAGTTAACGAGATTCTACCGATCGAGTGGGGCGGCTATCCGCTCTGGGTGACGGATTACGATTCGGACGCGGCAAAGCCATGCCGCTGGCTGTTTTACAAAAAGCCGGAATTGGTACCGGAGAAATACTGGACCCGGGTGGGAGCAAAGAAGCCGGAGACGTTTGACTAGTTTTTCTGGCTAAACGCCGCTGAAGCGGCCAGCCTGGTGATCGCTTCGGCTTGGTCAGGCGTTACTTCGAGGGTGGCGTATTTCGCCACCGCCGGCTGATTGTTCTGGTCATCGGTATGCTGATCGACGGCGAGCAGGCGCACATTATTGAGCACCGTTTCGTTGGCGCGCCGGCGGCCCTCGCCCTGGGCGCCACGGCGGCCGATTTCGTGGGTCAGGATGATATCCACCCGGCCGCACGGAAAGAGCAACCCGGCAACGCCCGAGGTCGCATTGACCGGCACTGAAACCGCACGCATACCGGGCGTGAGAATCGCCGCGAGAAAACCCTTCTGGCCCTGTTTGACGACACGCCCGGCGGTAATCGGCTCACCGGCGGCGATGCCGCGGCGCACGACGGCGGCAACAAATTCCTGTTCGGCGCCGTCCTGTCTGATGACATAGGCTTCGGACAAGCCTTTCTCCGGCCAGCTTTGCCAATCCAAATCCTCGTCGCGCAGAATCGTGCCCGCCGGCAGATCGTGCCCGGCAACCAGAATATGCGTCGCAGCGGCTTGCTCGACGACGATAACGGGCTCGGCGGCGACAACGCGATTGCGCTGCGCGTCGCTCCAGCTCCGTACCGTCAGAGCCGTCCCGCTGCCGACGGCGAAAGCGAGGGTAGTAAGAAGAATACGTTGTAAGGACATGGGTTTTAGCCTTCTCGCGTCTTAATTGGCGGCCAGGAGAACGGAAACCGTCATGCCGCCGGCGGCAATTGCCACACCGTAAGGTAGCTGCCCCTCCGTCCTTTTCGAGCGCTTGCGGAACTTGCGCGCGCGCGCGCGGCAACGCCGCACGGTCATCACGACAACCGCCAGCACACCGCCGGAAAGGGCCATGATCAGCAGCAGGGGATTAAGATATTGCGTGCCCGCCCAGAAGCCGGCCGCGGCGAGCAATTTAACGTCGCCGCCGCCCATGACGCTGAGCGAGTGGCGTAGGAAGCCAACGGCAAATAGGGCGGACGCAACGATGATGCTGGAGCCCCAGTCAAGCGGCTGCAGATGCAGCATGACATAGACG
>PVBE012261499.1_pt1 | contig 16714 bp, 15 predicted proteins | sample 1631181 | NCBI WGS metagenome assembly PVBE01 (sample SAMN08397723, study PRJNA350692) | Marine metagenome, whole genome shotgun sequencing project. | isolation source: water | place: Pacific Ocean | collected 2012-04
CGATGGTGGGCCCTACTGGGTGAGTGCGCGCACGAACATCAGCGAGCCCAACGGGGACAACGATACGAACGCTTCGATGTACTACAACTGGGACACCAACAGCTACGAGATCAGCTGGTACAACGACCTCGTCTACCCGGGGTACGCCTCGCAGTACTTCATGTGTCACGTGGGAGACAAGTGGGGACCCTGAGCGGAGCTAGGGCAGGCTCCACACCCTGACCGTTCCGTCCTGGCTTCCGCTGACCATGAGCCTCCCTCCGGGATCGAAGGAGACGGCGTTCACCGGACCCGCGTGCCCCCTCAGGCTGACCACCAGGGCGCCCGTGCTTCGGTCCAGGATCTGAACCGAGCCCCCCTGAGTGCCGCCGGCCAGAAGGCGTCCGTCCGAGCTGAAGGCAACCGTCCGCCACCTCACCGGAGCAGCCGGGAAGTGCAGCTGAGCTCCGGTGATGGCGTCCACCAGGGCCAGGGAGAGCCCGTCGGTGCTGGAGACGGTGGTCCCGTGGGCACTGCCGCGGCCAGCGCTGTGCTCGACCTTGGAGAGGGCGACCACCACTCCGCTCGGATCGATGATCTTGAGGCCGGATTCCACCGCGGGCCAGACCGCGAGCTGTGACCGAACCCAGGCCAGGCCGCTGACCCCACCCTGGAAGCCTGTCAGCCGGGCCGCGACCTGGCGTGTGGAGAGATCCCACAGCAGGACCTCGTCCTCATCCGGCGAAGCGCTGGCGAGGCGCCCTGACCCAGACCACGCCACCGTGCCTACCCGCTCCCGGTGGCCTGAGAGGGTGATGGCCTTCAGGCCAGCGAGGGGTGACCAGACCCGCACCAGGCTGTCGGGACCCGCGACAGCCAGCCGCTCTCCCTGCGGGTCCAGCGCGATGTCCACCACCGGGGAGTCGGGGAGGGTCATCACCCCGACCACGTCGCCGTCCAGCGCGTGCCGTACGACCACCCGGCCGGTTCGGGTTGCTGCTGCGACCAGAGGTGCATGGACCTCGACATCGGTGATCTCCGCGAGCCCGGTGTCCCGGCTGGCCAGCAACTCGCCGGATCGGGTCCACAGCCCCAGGGTGGTGCCGTAGGCCTCAGCCAGCAGGCGGCCGTCTCGGCTCATCGCGAGGTTCTCGCGGGTGGTGATGGTCGGGCCGGCTTCGTTTGGATCGGTGGGGGGAAGGCCGGTCCAGCGCGGTGGCGCGGTCCACCGGGAGTGGCGATCCCCCTGTAGATCCCAGAGCTGTGGGGTATCGGTGGGTCCACGCGCGATGACCCCCTCGTCGAGCAGGGCCAGGCCGCCTGTTCGCCCTGCGCCTGTCAGCCGCGCGATGAGCTCCCCGCTGTCGATCTCCCAGACGCGGACGTGGCCATCCCAGTCCTGACCAGCGACGTGGCTGCAGTCGGAATCGAAGGCCAGCTGTGTGGTCTCCACGCCACCCACCGGCAGGTGCTGCAGCAGAGAACCCGTGCGGGTGTCCCAGACCCGCACATCTCCACCGCGACCGGCTGCCGCGACGCGTTGGCAGGACAGCTCGAAGCGGACGCGCAGCATGCGCTCACCCGGGCCCTCGATGGTGGTCACCGGTCGTCCGGAGGACTCCAGGACTCGAATGGGACCGTGAAGCGCCGCCATGCCGATGCGGTCGGCCTCCCAGGCGAGTCCGACGATGGGGCGACCGTTGCCCCCGAAGCGACTCAGCTCGCTCCCGTCGTGGGTCCTGTAGAAGCTGACCACACCGTCACGGTCACCCGCGGCCACGGTCGCACCGTCCGGGCTGGGAGCCACGTGATCGATGCGTGCACCGCGGTGTCCCCAGGTGTGCACCAGGTCGAGCTCGTCGTTGAAGACCCGTACGATGTCATCGGCGCCCGCCGCGTAGAGCCACTGGCCATCCCGCGAGAACGCCAGTGCCGCGAGTGAGGGGAGACCGTGCACTCCTTCCAGGACGAAGTCGTCGCCCGTTCCCGCCCGCGGGGCGAGCAGGGGCAGACACAGCAGGAAGAGAGCAGCAGCGCGTCGGATGGGCGTGAGGTTACACGGCGGCATGCCGCGATGGGTTCCCCTTGCGCTCGTGCTCGCAGTGCTTGGTATCAGCAGTGGTGGGGTGCTGGCCGTGCTGGCCGAAGGTGTGGATCCGGTCCCCAAGGCCGTGTGGCGCACGGGCATCTGTGCGCTCGTCCTCGCGCCGTGGTGGCGTCGGCTCGCCGGGCGCGACCTGCTGCTGATCGCCGTGGCCGGAGGACTGCTGGCCGCCCACTTCTGGACCTGGTTTCTCTCGCTGGAGCACATCTCGGTGATGCGCAGCGTGGTGCTCGTCACCCTCGCTCCGGTCTGGGTGGGCCTGGCCGAGTGGGTGCTCTGGAGACAGGCGCCTTCCCACCGCTTCTGGGGGGGCATCGGGATCGCCTTGGGAGGGGTGATCACCATGGCCTGGGCAGGGCTGGGGAGCGCCAGCCTCACGGGGGACGTGTTGGCTGTGGTCGGCGGCATGTTCAGCAGCGCCTATTTCGTGATGGGCCGGAGCTTGCGTCAGCGTGTGCCCTGGGCGACCTACGCTGGAATGGTCAGCGGCTTCAGCGCACTGTGGCTGCTCCCGGTCGCCCTGGTTCTCGGTCTTCCTCTGAGCGGCTACGTCCCCAACTCCTGGGCAGCGCTGCTGGGCCTCGCCCTGGTGCCGCAGCTGATGGGTCACGGCGGCTTCAACGCCGCCCTGGGTCACGTCAAGGCCACCCGGGTCGCCGCCCTGGTGTTGCTCGAGCCGGTGGGCGCGACGGTGCTGGCCTTCGTCGTCCTGGATCAGATCCCGACAGGGTTGGAGCTCGTCGGCGGGCTGCTCATCCTGGTGGGGGTGGGGCTGGCGACGCTCTACGAATCCGACGACGGATGACGGGGACAAGGCTCAGCAGCGCCAGCAGCAGGGGAGCCTCCGAGCCGCCGCCGCAGCCGCAGTTCGTGTCGGGCAGCGGCAGCTCCACGCAGTCCAACTCGAAGTCCTGCGCCTCTTCCAGAAAGGGGTCGTAGACCGTGACGCGCAGGCAGGCGCGGTCCGCCTCTCCGTACGGCAGCACCAGGCTGGTCTGCCGCTCGACGTCCACGAAGGGGGCCAGCTCCACGTAGCCGAAGCTGCGACCGCTCACCGTGTCCCGGATTCGAGCCGACCACCCGAAGCCGTCCACCGCGGGGAGCGCGAGGCTGGCATCCACCCAGACGTACTGGCCGTCCTCGCAGCCGTTCTCGTCGAAGTCCTCCAGCCGGACTTCGCTGGAGCTCAGGCTCACCTGGCCCGCGAATGGGCCTGGAACCACGCTCCCGTCCAGCGTGATGAGACGCTCCACCCCCTGGAAGGCGATGAAGTAGTCCCCCTCGGGCAGATCCATGACCAGGCCCGTCCATCGCCCGAGCTCCAGCTCCTCCACCTCCTGTTCGCTGTTGATGATCTCGTACTCGGGCTCGGGGTGGCCGATGAGGACGACGGCTCCGGGCGGAAGAGAGGCCTGGGAGCTGGGATAGAGGTCGGCTCCAAGGATCTCGTCGCAGGCGAGGACCGGGGATAGCAGGAGCAGCATGGACGCCAAGCTACCGCTGGAGTTTGCTCTTCGGCCACCGCGACACGCCTTCTCGCCGCGGCAGGTGGCCCGCCCCGTGGAGATCTGGAGACTCTTTCAGGAGGGAGCGGTGAGGGCGAGCACCGAGCGGGGCTGGCCACCGGAGCGCTACCTGGCGGAAGGCGTGGCCTTCGTGGTGACGAGCATGACCGCACGCCATCACGCCGAGGTGCGCTACGGCCAGGATCTGGTCGCGAAGACCTGGATGCGCGACTTTCGGCGGGGCATTCTCAGCAAACGCCAGGTGGAGCTCTGGTGTGGTGAAGAGCTGGTGGCCGAGTGCACCCAGCAGTGGGCTCACGTCGGGTCCGGCATGCGCCCGGTTCGTGCCAGCGAGGCCTTGTCCGGCGCCTTCCCCCAGGACGACGAGCGTTCGCCGGTGGTGACGCTGGACCGGGTCGAACAGCCCTTCGAGGGCTTGGCTCGGTGCTACCGGTTTGGGGCCTGGCAGAGCTGGATGGACCCCTTGGGACACGCCAACCACCCCACCTACCTGGAGTGGTGTGACGAGGGCATTGCCAGGGCGGCGGCCACAGCCGGGGTGGATCCCCATGCCATGGTGCCGGTCGGGGAGCGCATCGCCTGGAAGGGAGCCGTCGTGGCGGATGACGAGGTCATGGTCGAGACCCGCATGATGGGCTTCACAGCGGGTGGTGACAGCGTGCTCCGCCACCGGATCGGGTCCTGGGCCACGGCGACGACCGTGCGTCGCGGTGACCTGAGCGCCCTGTTCACCGACGGGGGAAGCCTTCAGTCGGAGGTGTAGGCCCACATGAAGCTGCCCATCCCGAAGTCCTGCAACTGCAGGTCGTACCAGCCGTCGTTCAGCTCGTAGTCATTCGCCGGGTCCAGGTAGACGAGATCGGGCATCGCGTGGCGTGAGCATGCGGCCAGGCAGGCCAGGCGGCCGTCTTGCGGTCCCGGCGTGGAGCGGACGCCGAAATAGAAGGTGCCGTGCTCCTCGAAGACATGGCGCGGATCGAAGGTGGCCACGATCTGGCTGAGTCCGTCGTCTCTCTCATCGAAGCGCAGTGAGCTTGCGTACGCGGTCTCGGGCGGGAGCACTCCGTCCGCAAAGTCCTCGCGCACATCGCCCTTCCAGGTGAAGGCGAGCACCTCGACGTCCACCCGACTGCAGGTGCTTCCCTCCAGCCACAGCACGACGTGCACTTCCTTCAGCGCGTAGGGCGGTACAGGGGGATGAATGGGCTTCAAGACCATCGTCGTGCCGCCTTCGGACACCTCGAAGGTCATGTCGCTCAAGCCCCCTCGACAGACCACCTCGTCCGCCTGGTGGGCAGGCAGGATCCGGTCGTGGTGGAAGACCCAGCCGTCCGAGTCGACGGCCTCACCGAGACCGATACTGCCAGCAGAGGTGGACTCTACAGGGTCGGTCGCTGCACAGGCCAGGAGCAGGAACACCCGGCCATCGTACTGTGCGTTAGGCCCCTTTGCGGTGAATACCCGAACACGGATCCTGAAGGAGGCTGGCCGGCTCTTCGCAGAGCGTGGCTTCAAAGGCACCACAACCCGGTCCATCGGCGAGGCCGCGGGCTGCAACGTGGCCACGATCGCCTGGCACTTCAAGGACAAGCGGGGTCTGTACGATGCCTGCCTGGAAGCCATGTACGAGCGTCTGCTCGGGCTGGAATTGCCTGCTCGGCTCCAGCCGGTACAGACGCCGGAGGAAGGCCGGGAACGCCTGCGGCAGCTGGTGCGCTTTCTCTTCGCGATCATGCTGGAGAACCGTGACCACGTTCGTCTCCTCCAGCGGCACGTCCTCGATCGGAGGACCCTGCCCGAGCTGGTGGCCCAGCGCTACACCGCAGCGCTGCTCGCCCGAGCGTCGGATCTGGTCAAGCTCCTGGAGCTGCCTGAGGACCGGGACTACCGCCTCGCGCTCTTGGATCTCAACCACCTGGTCAGCCGCTACGTGCTGTCCGAACCGGAGGATCTTGCGCTCTTCATCGACGGGGGTGCGGTCCACGAGGTCCTGGCGGATCATCTCGCCGATCTCGCTGTCCTTCTCCTGCTTGACAGTCCCCAGGGCCACGAGTAGCTTCCAGACCATGGTCATGTCGCGTGTCTTCTGCTGTTGTTCCTGTCTCCCCGCCGGGGTGATCTGAGGAACGATCCGCGTCGTACGCTCTCTCTCACCCCGGCCAGCACACGGTCGGGGTTTTGTCGTTCAGGGCTCCTGGCGCGTGCTGGTTGGGCAACCGGAGCCGCTGTCTTGTCACTGAAAATCGCTCTGAGAACCGATGCTGGGCACCGGGAGAATTCTCCCGGGTCGGACATTTCCCCGATCCGTCCCCAGGGAGGCCTGATGGTCTCGCTGCGACTGGACGTGCGCCACGGCCTGGTCGTCGGTGGAGGCCCAGCCGCCGTCGAGCGGGTGCGGGCGCTCCTCCACGCTGGCGCCCAGGTGAAGCTGGTCGCCCCCGAGATCGCGCTGGAGCTCCGGCATCGTGCCGCCTGGGGTGAGGTTCTTCACCTTCCGCGGAGCTTCCGTGAGTCGGACCTGGACGGGATGAAGATCGTGCTGGTCGCGAACGATGACGCTGATGCGAGCCGTCACATCGCTGAACTGGCCCGTGCCCGGGGAATCCTGGTGAATGTGGCGGATCAGCCTCTGCTGAGCGACTTTCGCTTTCCAGCGGTGCACCCCGTGCCCTAGACAGGCTCCGGGGGTTCGTCGTCCGCCCTTCGCCGCTCAGGGCTGGTTGCTTCCTTCACGCACCTGCCAGATCGTCTTCTTCACCATGCCCAGGAGGATCTCCACCTCGACCTTGGTGGGATGGGCGCGCTGCAGGAGCTGGCCCAGCGTCACGCGAACGAGCTCCTCGCCGCGTCCACGCAGGTAGGGGGTCTCCCTCAGAAGAGCCATGGCGTGGTCCAGCAGGGCTGCTTGAACTTCCAGGCTCGCGGCTGGAGATGGCTCCCGGACGCCGACAGCACCCCCGGGGGTCGGACCTCCCGAGCGCTTCCCCTGGCGAGGGACCTCCTCGGGTGTCCAGCCCGTCTCCTGTGCGGCGTCGAAAATGCGGGAGCAGGTCAGCAGGACCGCCTGGGCCAGGTTGAGGGAGGGCTCGCCTGCGGTGGGGATGTGCAAGAGGGCCTGGCAGTGCCCCAGCGCCTCGTTGTCCAGACCGTGGTCTTCTCGTCCGAAGAGGATGGCCGCCTTGTCTTCGGCGAGGGCCCGCTCGGCGGCTTCGCGTGGGGTGACCAGGGGCCAGGTCCAGCGCCGTACGCGCGCGGTCGTGCCGATGGCCAGACTGCATCCTTGGATGGCGTCGCGGACCGTGGCCACGAAACGTGCGGACTCCAGCACGGACTGGCCCCCGGCGGCCATCCACCGAGCGCGTTCCAGGTCAAGACTGGGGGGGTCGACGATGACGAGGTCGTTCAGACCCAGATTCGCCATCGCACGGGCCGCTGAACCGACGTTGCCCGGGTGGAGGGGGCGGACCAGGACGATGCGGACCCGAGCGGGGCTACTCGTCGCCAATGCCCAGGAAGCCGATGAACTTCTGCCACCAACCCTTCTTCGGGGGCTCGTCGGGCTTCTTCTCGTCCTTTTCGTCCTTCGCCTGTTTCTCGGCGGGCTTCTTGCCTGCGAGACTCTCGGCGATCTTCGACTGGGGCATCGTGATGGGCGAGGGCGGTGCTGCTGGCGCGGCGGCCTTCTGCTTCCTCTTCTTCTTGCGCTTTCTCTTCCGGTCGCCCTTGCCCAGCTTCAGCATGGACTCGACGGTTTGACCGGTGGACTTGTCGCGGGCGGTCAGGTTGAGGATGCCTTCGCTGTCGATGTGGAAGGTCACCTCGATCTGCACTTCGCCCTTGGAGGCCGACCGGATCCCGGAGAACACGAAGGTCCCCAGGAGCTCGTTCTCCTCCACCATCGTCGATTCGCCCTGGTAGAGGCGCAGCATGATGGACCGCTGGTTGTTCTTGCTGGTCGTGAGGGTGCGGGTCTTGTAGTCGGGCAGCGGCTGGTTCTTCTTGAACAGCACGTGCATCGTGCCGTCGACGCGGTTGATGCCGATGGGCATCGGCAGCACGTCGAGCAGGGTGAGATCCTCACTGCTCTTGTCGGCCAGACTGTGGGCCATCATCGCAGCGCCGATCGCTACCGCTTCGTCCGGATTGACCCCCTTGCTCGGGCGCTTGCCCACGAAGCCGGTGATCTCCGACTGGACCAGGGGCATGCGGCTCTGGCCACCTACCAGGAGCATCTCGTCGATGGCGCTCGGGTCACACCCGGCTTCCTTGATGATTCGCTCACAGGTTTGGACCGTCCGCTGGACCAGGTCCCCGGTGAGCTTCTCGAGCTTGGCCCGGGTCAGGACCATGTCGACGTCCAGGGAGCCCTCATCGGTGTTGGTGATGTACGGGACCTGGATGGGTGTGTCCGTGACGGTGGACAGCCGGATCTTGGCCTCCTCGGAAGCATCGCGGATCCGCTGGATCGCGACCCGATCCCAGGACAGATCGACGCCGTGCTGCTCCAGGAAGTCCTGCAGCACCATCTGCATGACCCGGTCATCGAAGTCCACGCCGCCCAGGAAGGTGTCACCGCCGGTGGCCACGACCTCGAAGATCCGATCCTTGATGTCGATCACGGAGATGTCGAAGGTGCCGCCCCCCAGGTCGTACACAGCGACCCGGGCGTTCAGGTTGCGACCGAGGCCGTAGGCCAGTGCCGCTGCGGTGGGCTCGTTGAGCACCCGCAGGACCTTCAGGTTGGCCAGAGCGCCTGCGGACCGGACCGCTTGGCGCTGTCGGTCATTGAAGTAGGCGGGGACGGTGATCACCGCCTGGTCGACGTTTTCGCCCAGCGCCTCTTCCGCGACTTCCTTGATCTTGTGGAGGATCGCAGCGCTGATCTGCTCCAGGGTGAAGACCTGGTCCGCGACCTTGACGAGGATGTCGGAGCTGTCGCCCTCGACGAGCTCGTAGGTGAAGACCTGCCGAACCTTGTCGATGGTCTTGCTGTGGAAGTTGCGACCTATGAGGCGCTTGCTCGCCTGAACCGTATTGCTCGGGTTCAGTTGCGCCTGCTGTTTGGCCTCATAGCCAACAAGACGGTTGACCTCCTGATCGATCGCGAAGACCGACGGGATCGTCGACTCACCACCCTTGTAGGTGATGAGGCGCGGGCGCCCGTTCTCATAGATGGCTGCGCACGAGTTGGTGGTGCCGAGGTCGATACCGATGGCACGGCCCATTCGGGTTCTGCCTCACAGTGAAGAAAGTGCCCGTCTGGGTACCACGAAGGTTCGAGGGGCGTCAACGACCGGACACTGCTTCAGTGACCGGAGTTACGATAACGATGCATGAAAGCAATCCTGTTGGAAGGTGACTGGTCGCCGCGTCGCCCCTTGAGTGCGCTTCAGGAGCGCGAGCGGAGGGTAGCGGGCTGCGATGCGTGGAGGAACCCAACCTTCGCCTCGGTGGAGTTGTCAGACCCAAGCCCAGGTGCCCATCAGGTGGTGGTCCGGATCGGCGCGTGTGGGGTCTGTGGCTCGGACACGCACTGCTATGAGACGGATGGGGACGGCTATGTCCTCTTCAGTGGTCCCATCCGCTTGCCCGTAGTCCCCGGACACGAGTTCGCGGGCACGGTCGTGGCCGTCGGCAGTGACGTGAGGAAGCTACGGGTGGGGCAGCTGGTCGCTGCCGAGGGGATGCTCAACTGTGGGGTCTGCGAGGCCTGTCGGGTGGGGCAGCCGAACCAGTGCCCAGACCTGGAGATGGTGGGCTTCAGCGCCCCGGGAGCGTACGCCGAGTACATCGCGATCGAGGAGCGCTTCTGCTGGTCTCTGGACGGACTCGCCGAGCGCGTGGGTGTCGGAGCAGCGCTGGAGCTGGGCGCTCTGGTGGAGCCCTTGGCCTGTTCCTTCAACGGTCTCTGGGGGGCAGGCTCGGGGATGAAGCCCGGTGCTCACGTTGTGGTCTACGGTGCGGGCCCGATCGGATTGGGAGCGGCGGTGCTGACGCGGGTGGCGGGGGCCGCCACCGTGACCGTCTTCGAGCCGAGCGCGGGGCGGCGCGAGGTGGCCTTGGCGCTCGGCGTGGACGCGGCCTACGACCCGAACCAGGTGGATCCGGTAGAGGTCGTGCTCTCCCTGACCAGGGGGTGGGGAGCGGACGTGCAGGTGGAGTGCGCAGGTGCGGCGATGCAGACGATGCGCAGCGTGGAGCGGCTCTTCGCACCAGGAGGGCAGATGGTCTACCTGGGTCGAACGGGGGAGCGCGCCCCGGTCATGCTGGACGCCCTGGTGAGTGGAGCGGCCTCGATCGTTGGCTCGCGAGGCCATGTGGGGCACGGCTGTTTCCCGCACGTGATTCGCCTGCTGGAGTCAGGTCGCTTGGACGTGTCGGCCATGATCACCTCTCGACGTCCCTTTGCCGACTTCCATTCGGCGCTCGAGCAGTCCTGTGAGCGCAGTGACGGCAAGATCCTCCTGACCTACTGAGTCGGCTCAACCCAGCCGCTGGAGCCGCACCTCCAGGATGGCCCGATCCGATGCCCGGGTGATCTCGATCAGCCACCCGCTGTGGAGAACCCGATCGCCCACTCTCGGTACCCGTCCGAGGCGCACCAGGATGAAGCCCGCGATGGTCTCGAACTCGCCCTCGGGCAGCTCGAATCCCGTGGTCTCCTCGAGGGGTTCTGCCTCGACGCGGGCGCTGCAGAGCCACTCGCTTTGACCTATACGGCGCAACTCCGGCTCGCGACGGTCCGCCTCGTCCTGGATGTCGCCCACGATCTCTTCCAGGATGTCTTCCATCGTGATCAAGCCCACCGCTCCGCCGTACTCATCGACCGGGATCGCGACGCGGGTGTTGCCCCGCTGGAAATCAGCGAACAGGCTCTCCACCCTCTTGGACTCCGGGACGAAGAGCACCGGTCGAGCGACCTGGGTGACCGGCACGTCCAAATCCTCCACGTGCAGCAGTTCGTGGTGGTCGACGATGCCGACGATGTGGTCAACCCGGTCCTGGTAGACCGGGATTCGACTGTGCCCGCTCTCGAGCATGCGCTCGGCTGCCGCGCGTGCGGTCATCTGGTCACTGACCGTCACCATGTCGATGAGCGGCTTCATGACCTCGTGAACGCGGGACTCGGTGAACTCGAAGACCCGCTGGATGAGCTCGCGGTCGTCCTCGTCCATCACGACCTGTTCGCTCTCGTCCAAGAGGCGGATGAGATCCTCGCGGCTGACGGGTCTGTGAACGCTGCCCTCGGCCCCTGTGAGGCGCATCAGCACCTTGGTGAGGGCCTCGATCAGCAGCAGTAGGGGGCGGAAGAGCGTGCTGAACAGGCCGAGGGGGTACACGATGATGGGGGTCAGGCGGTCGGCGTAGTACTGGTAGACGCTCTTTGGGACCAGCTCTCCCCCGAGCAGGATTATCGGGACCAACAGAGCCACCGCCATCACGCTCCCGAAGTCCGGCCAGGCGCTGACAAAGGCCGCTGTGGCTGCGGTCGACGCAGCGACCACGCACAGGTTGGTGCCGATGAGGCAGGTTCCGAGCAGGAACTCGGGTCGTTCCAGCAGCTTCAGCGCTCGCTTGGCGCCAGAGCTGCCACCGTCCGAGGCGGTCTGCAGTTTGAGGCGGTTCGCGGAGACCACCGCGATCTCACTTCCGCTGAAGAATCCCTCCAACAGTACGCAGAGGAAGACGATCCCGCCGGCGAGCCACGGATTCACTTGGCGACCTCCTCGATGCGTACGCTGACCTCGACCACCCGCCGGCCCTCCATCTTGCTGACGCTGAAGACCACGCTGTCGTGGCGCAGCTCTTCGCCCTTGCAGGGAACGTGTCCCAGCGAGCTCATGATGAAGCCGGCGATGGTGTGGTATTCCCCTTCGGGGACGGCGATTCCGGTCTCTTCTACGAAGTCGCTCACGTCGGTGCTTCCGCTCACCGTCCACATGTCCGAGCGAATGCGGGAGATCTCCGCACTGTCGTCGTCATGGTCTTCTCCGACGAGCTCCGCCAGCAGATCGTCCAGGGTGATGAGTCCCGAGATGACGCCGTGTTCGTCCACCACCAGCGCCATGTGGTCCCGGCGAAGCTGGATCTCGCGAAGCAGATCGTCGGCCAGCTTCGTCTCCGGCACGTACCAGGCGGGACGAAGCAGCTCCTTCAACTCGCGAGGACCGGGGGGAGACTCCCCCGCGAAGCGCAGCAGCTTGCGCGTGATGAGCACGCCGATGACGTTGTCGGGCTTGCCCAGGAAGATCGGAACTCGGCTGATGCGGGTGCGACGGAGCTCGTGCATCAGTGTCTCGAAGGGCACGTTCAGCGGGAAGCTGAGGATGTCGGGCCGAGGTGTCATCAGTCGATTGACCGGAATGTCGCCGAACTGGAAGACGCGCTCGATGAGACGGTGTTCGGCAGCTCCAATGGCACCCTGGCGCCGCCCCTGGTCGATGAGCTCGCGGACCTGCTGTTCTTCGAGTCGGTCGTCGGGCCGTTCCGAGGCAGCGCCGAGCCGCGCCGTGATGAAGTCCGACGCCGAGACCAGAACCCAGCGGGGAATGCTCACTGCCCACGCCCACAGGGTGAGCGGGCCACTGATGACCATGGCCCAGCGCTGGCTGTTCCGAAGCGCGAAGGTCTTGGGCAGGATCTCGCCAAAGAGCAGAAGGAGCGGTGTGGCGACGAGCAGGTTCAGCCAGGGCCTGTCGGGCGCCAGAGTGAGCAGAGCCGAAGCGCAGACGGCTGACACGGAGATGTTGACCAGCTCGTTGCCCATGAGGAGCGATGCCAGGGTGCGGCTGGGGTGGCGCAGCAGTTCCAGCACGCGCCCCCCGGCCTTGCCCTCCTTCAGCTTTTCCCGATCGATGGCCTGCAAGCTGAAGAGCGCTGTCTCCGAGCTGCTGAAGAAGCCGGACAGGGCCAGAAGACCCACCACGAGAACACCAGCGATGATCGGCGTCAGAAGTGCCTCCAGCCCGTGGTGGAGGCCGGGAGTCGGATGGGGCCCTCGGGGGTGGTGTGGCCGATGCGTGTGAGCTCGAAAGGCAACTCTTCGATGGCACTACGGTGTTCGGGCAGCGCCGCGAACAGCAGCTCGTAGTCGTCGCCGAAGCCGAGGGCTCGTTCCAGGGTCGTGTCGGTGGGCACCGTGTCGACCACCGCACCCACACACGAGGCGCGGCAGAGCCGCGGCAGATCGGCCGAGAGCCCATCGGAGAGGTCCATGGCCGCCGTGGCCAGTCCGCGGGCAGCCAGGGTCGGGCCAAGCTCCAGCGGAGGACGGGGATCCACGAGGGGGCCAAGTGGCCCCTCTCCATGGAAGCCGTCCGCTGCCTGACCCAGTCGTCCGCTGACCCAGAGATCCTGGCTCGGAGCGGCACCGGACCGGAGCAGCGGGGGGCCAGCCAGGCGCCCACCCATGCTCAGGCTGGCCACGATGGGCCCGGAGGTCCGGGTGGTGTCGCCGCCAAGGAGCGGCACCGTCAGGGCGGAATGCAAGCCGGCAGCGAAGCGCTCGACCCACTCGGGATCGACCGGTGCCGGCAGGCAGAGGCTGAGGAGCGCCCAGGTGGCTCTCGCGCCACACGCCGCGATGTCGGAGCCATTGACTGCGACCAGCTTTCGGCCCACCTGTTCCGGCGTGGAGCGGGCATCCCAGTGCACCCCTTGCACCATGGCGTCCGCCACCAGAACGGTGCCGTCGGCAAGGACTGCAGCATCATCGCCTGGACCGACGACACCATCGGGTAATGGTCGACCAGCGGTCAGTGTCGAGATGACCTGCTGTTCAGGATCAGGGTCGGCGTCTTCGGGCATCTTCCGGGAAGAAGCAGGATATCACGGGGGCGTTTGCCCGTCTGGCTCTTCAGGTGGCAGTGGGTGGACCAGACGGATACCCCAATCCCGTTTGATTGTGAACACGTAGAACTGGCGGTCGAGCTCGCCCTCTTCGTCGAAGCGGAGGGCACCGCTGACCGGGCGAGAGACCTGAGCGCCCATCAGCGCTTCACGCCAGTCTTCTCGGCTGGGTGCACCGACCCGGCCAGCGACGCTCACCAGGCGTCCCGTGTCGTAGCCGATGGCATCCAGGGCGTTGGGAGCGCGGCCTTCACTGTTGCGGAAGTCCTCTACCCAACCGGCCAGGTTTTCGTCTCCCGCGTAGAAGGCGTCGACGAAGTAGCTGTTCTGAACGTACAGGCCCCCGCGCTTGAAGAGCTCGTTGCTGTGCCAGCCGTTCAGGCCCAACAGGGGCACGGGCGACGCCGTCTTGGTCGGCTGGAAGTTGCCGATGGCAAACTCCTCGTAGGCCAGAGCGCTCGCGACCAGAGCCACCCGGGTGTGGGCGTCAGGGATGAAGATGGCGTCGAAGTCGATGGTGGGGGGCAGCACGACCTTCTGGGGATCGTCCCCACGTTCCTTGGCCTCCTGCTTCAGCCGCCAGAGTTCGGACTCTCGAGCCTCGTAGTCCTTGCGCCCGAGCGCCTCGGCGTCGGTGCGGAAGTCGGTGCTGGTCGGGTCGTACATCACGATGGCGGTCACGGTTCCGCCCCTCGCCTCCACACCTCGAACGAAGGCATCGCGACTGGCCTGGCCGTAGTCGTTGTCGGGTGCCATGACGGCGAAGGAGTTCATGCCCTGCTGATCCATGACGTACTTCAGCAGGCCCTCTACCTGCAGTTCCGGGGTTGGCCAGGTGCGGAAGATCCAGTCCTGGTCCTCGGTGATCCCGCTGGTCTGCGCCATGGTCACCAGCGGCACGTGGGCAGCCTGGGCTTCCGCCGCAACCACCTCGGCGCAGTCGGCGATCAGGGGCCCGACAACGGCGCTCACACCGTCCTGCAGCACCAGCTCTTCGAACGCGGCCAGAGCCTTTTCGGGATCACCCTCGGTGTCCCGGATGAGCAGTTGGACGGAGCTTCCGGAGTCCTCCACGGCCAACTGGAGGGCCTCTTTCAGCTGCTTGCCGGGCGGGGCGTACTTGCCGGTCAGGGGCAGGAGCACGCCGATACGGCGTGGGTCATAGGGGTCGCGTGCGTCGGCGCGGCGTCGGATCCAGTCGGCCTCGTGGAGGTACTCGGACTCGGGGTAGGTGGCCTCGAGTGCTGTCGCCAGCTCGGAGGCGCGTTCGAAGTCGCCAGCGCGGAGGGCCGCTCGAGCGCGGTTCAGGGCCGCGACGTCGCCGTCCGGGGGCGGGTCCCCGCTGGTGGGTTGGGCGTCTTCGGGGATGAGGTGTGCCAGGGCTGAGTGGGTCCTGGTTCGCGTGACGGGGTCAGCCTCGGCGTAGGCCAGGGCCTGCTCCACGAGGGAGTCGATGGCCTTCGGTGTTGCGTCTTCTTGCGCGGCGGCGAGGGCCAGCAGGCGGTAGCGGTCCGCGTTCATCGTCGGTGGGACAAGCTCATCGGAGACCAGACTCAGGGTGGCCTCGGAGTTGCCGCTGGCCATGCCCAGGTCGTAGGCGACGAGTGCGAGTCCCAGGATGGCCGCGTCCTTCGCGGGGCTCTCGGGGTACTGGCGGGCGACCCGCTCGAAGTGCTCTCGGGCGGAACTGTGGTCCCCGCTGAGCCGGCGTTGTTCTCCCGCCTCGATGGCCACCCAGGGCATCAGGTCGGAGTTACCACCGTCAGCGATGTAGTCCTCGAGGATGGCGATGGCCTCCATACGGTCACCCTGACGGGCGACGGCACGAGCCTGCAGGACGATGGCGGGATCTTCGTGATCAGCGGAGTCGGTCCGGCCGAGAATGCCGGCACTGGCACTCGCACTCAGGCAGAGCAGCAGAAGGAAGAGCAGGAGCTTGGGCATGGCGTTGGGGGAAGGGGGCTTCAAGAGCGTTCGGCGACCTTCAGATCGAAGGCCGCGCGGAGGGGATGGGACTCGGGACCCGTGAGGTGAGCGTAGCGCTTCAGCGCTTCCTTCTGGGTGGAATCGAGCACGGGGGGAACTTCGATGACGACCTTCATGTGGAGGTCGCCGCGGCCCTTCTTGCGTGGAAGACCGCGGCCCGAGAGGCGAAGGACCTGCCCGCTGTTGGTCCCGGCGGGGACGCGAACAGTGGCGGAGCCTTCGAGGGTCGGCACGCACACGTCGGCACCTGTGGCGGCCTCGACGAAGGTGACCGGGAGGTCGCACAGTAGATCGGCGCCACGGCGGCGGAAGAGTTCATGGTCCGAGACGTTGACCACCACGTACAGGTCGCCGGGTTGGCCGTCGCCGTAGCCTTCGTTGCCCTGTCCTCGGAGCTTGAGCTTCTGTCCGGTGGCCACGCCAGCGGGCACCTTGACCCGCAGCACGTCCTCCGAGCCGTGGCGACCTTCACCGTCACAGGTGTCGCAAGCCTTCAGCACGATGAACCCTCGGCCATCGCAGCGAGCGCAGCTCTGACGCAGCCAGCGCCGAGTCGCGGACTTTCCGCTCCCGCCGCAGGGCTCGCACTCGCGCTTGCCGTCCTTGGGATCCGCGCCCTCGCCATTGCAGTGCTTGCAGCACCGCTGCCGGGCGATGGTGATCTCCCGATCGATGCCGGCGCTGACCTCTTCGAGGGTCAGGGAGAGGGTGTACTTCAGATCCTCGCCGGGCTTGTGGTCGGGCTTTCGTCCAAAGAGCCCACCGAGCGCTTCGGCGACGAACTCCTGGAGCTCTTCGGGGGTGGGTGGCCCGCCACTGGGCTTGAAGAAGGGTCCCAGGCGGTCGTACTTGGCCCGTTGTTCCTGGTCTCCGAGCACCTCATAGGCCTCGGCGATCTCGCGGAAGCGGCGCTCCGCGTCCACATCATCCGGATTGCGGTCCGGGTGGTACTTCATCGCCAGCGTGCGAAAGGCCCGCTTGATCTCGTCCTGGGACGCGCTCTTCTTCACGCCCAGGACGTTGTAGTAGTCCCGGCGGGCCATGCTTCCTACCTAATACCCGCATTGGACGCGAGCTAATCCCAATCGCGCGAAGATGAGCCTACGCTGGCTCAGTCGTCGCCGTCGTCGTCGTCGTCCTCGTCCCAGTCGTCGTCGTCGTCGCCGTCGCCGTCGCCGTCTCCGTCGCCGTCGCCCCAGTCGTCGTCTTCGTCCCAGTCCTCGTCGTCGTCGAAGTCATCCAGATCGTCGGCTGCTGCAGCGTAGATGGA
>PVBE012471892.1_pt1 | contig 16712 bp, 14 predicted proteins | sample 1631181 | NCBI WGS metagenome assembly PVBE01 (sample SAMN08397723, study PRJNA350692) | Marine metagenome, whole genome shotgun sequencing project. | isolation source: water | place: Pacific Ocean | collected 2012-04
AGCTGGGCCGACGCCACCGCCGACACCTACTCGACCTCCAAGTGGTGGATGGGCTTCAACGACATCTCGAGCGAGGGCAGCTGGGTCTGGGAGGACGGCAGCGCCGTCAGCTATACCAACTGGCACTCGGGCGAGCCCAACGACAGCGGCGGCGAGGACTGCGGGCAGATCAACCGCTTCCACCCCGACGTCACCTGGAACGACGAGCCCTGCAGCAGCAGCTTCTACTACATCTGCGAGGCCGACTAGACGCTACAGGGCTTCCACCAGCGCCGGGATGCGCTCGGCCTGGTAGGAGCGCGTGTCGTGGATGCTCTCGCCGGGGATCCAGGTGTACTCCCAGACGATCTCCCCCTCGACCGTGAGCTCCATGATGCGGTGGTCCGCCACCACGAGGTGGTTGCCGTTGTCCAGCAGATCCACGTCACCGCAGGAGATGACCCACCAGACGTCTTCCTCCCCGTACTCAGGGTACTGCCAGACGATCTCGGCCTGCATGGTGGACTCGTCCAGGGCGTATTCCATGATCCTGGACCAGCCCCTGCTCGAGTCGCCGTTGTCGTAGATCACGTAGTGGTCGTCGCCGATGGGTTCGAAGCTGTGGGACTTCTGGTACCAAGGCTCCATGGCGTCCGGGTCCGGAGCGAAGTCGCCGCCGAGGCCCAGGGTCCAGAGGATCTCCCCGCTGGCTCGGTCCACCTTGAAGGTGTGGCCCAGCACCCAGGAGTTGATGTAGGCGACGTCCTCGTCCGAGTCCACGACCACGCTGTTGAGGTGGGTCCACCACAACCCCATGTAGAGATCGTCGGGGTCGTACTCGAGGTGGTCGAAGGTGTTCCAGGACCACACCTCGTTGTTGTCGGTATCGAGCTGGATGACGCGATCGCCCTGGATCTCGTCGTCGCCGACGTATTCGTAGTTGGACTGGACGGTGACGTGGTCGCCGTTGTCCAGCTCGGTCAAGACGTGGTGCCACTGGCCCTGCTGGAGGTTGATGAGTTTGGGGTCCCCCGGCTGCTCGGGACCTTCCCAAGAGACGTTCCCCTGCAGGTCCATCTGGAAGCTGTGGTCTCCCGGCGCCACGTGGGGGCCGATCAACATCTCGCCTCGGTCGTGGAACCAGCTGACCTGGATATCGGCCCCGGCGTTTTCGTCGTCGTCCGCGAAGTACCAGACCACCTGGCCCTGTTCGTCCAGGATGACCACGGTGATGGGCGTGAGCGAGGCGTTCATGACGTTGGCGATGGTCCAGCCTGCCTGCACGGCCGCGGCATCCGGGATGGCGATCTCGCCTTGAAGCCAGGGATCGGGGAGGCTGCCGGTCTCGAAGACGGCGGGTTCGGCCCGTAGCTCCTTGCCCGAATCGGTGACCGAGACCGCCTCGAGCTGGTAGCTGCTGTCGGCCACCATGCCCACCACCACGACCTCGTGGTCGGTGACCAGCGCGTCACTGCCGACGCGGAAGGACGGCTCGGCTCCCTGGCCCACTTCCACCCAGGAGGAGGCGGGGTCCTTGGTCGTCCAGCTGACCACCGACGAGATGTCGCAGATGGGGTTGGTCTTCACCGTCGCTTCGAGCTGGGGGTTGCAGGCGACGCAGGTCAGGAGAGCCAGACAGGAGAGGGGAAGACCGGACCTTTGGGGCATAGCGGCTCCTCGAGAGCGGCTACGATACCCTCTCTCCAGGGCGTCCGCCCGTCGGAACCTAGAACATCGGCCACCAGCAACGCCCGGTGCAGGGGGCGCCGCCGTAGCATTCCTTGCTGCGGTTTCCTTGCTCGTCCCAGTAGAACCAGCGGCCGACCTTTTCGCCGTCGTGGTAGGCGCCCTTGGCAGCGGATTCGCCGCCGGGGTGCCAGGAGGCGTGGCATCCCTGCAGGAGGCCGTGCTCGTACCGCCCCTTGTCGCGCATGGTGCCGTCTTCCCACCACAGGAACGCGTCGCCGTGGAGCAGCCCGTCCATGTAGGTCAGGAGAGAGCGGGTCTGGCCGTTGGAGTACCAGCTCTCGAAGCGCCCATCGAGCTGACCCGCTTCGAAGAACGCCCGCCAGGCTCGGCCGCCGGTCTCGTACCAGGCGATCCAGCGGCGGACTGCCAGGCCCGCGTGACAGGTGCCTCGCTCGCGCTTCTGGTCGGATCCGGGCCAGGACAGAAGGTACTTGCCATCCTGCACCTCGGTTGGGCACTGCAGGGCCGATTCGCCGTCCAGCACCGGGACGCCGTCTCGATCGGGTTCAACGCCGACGTCAGCCGAGGCCATGGGGGCGAGGCCGGACATCGCGGCGTAGGCCAGCAGGAGCCAGGTCGGTCGGAACTCCATGTTCAGGCCAGCGGGAGGAGGATGCGGAAGGTGCTGCCCTGGCCCTCCGTGCTCTGCACGGTGATGGTCCCGTTCAGCTCCTTGACGATGCGGCTGGAGATCGCCAGGCCCAGTCCCGTGCCAGGAATGCCCTGGCTCGCCTTCGAGTGGGCCCGATGGAATTCCTGGAACAGACGTGGCAAGAACGACTGGGGAATGCCGATGCCCGTGTCGCGCACCTCGATGCAGACCTGGTGGACGTCCTCGTCGGTCATCCTGTCTGCGCGGATGAACACCGACCCGCCCGACCGGTTGTAGCGGATGGCGTTCTCGATCACGTGGGACAGCGCCGCCAGCAGGCCGAAGCGGTCGCCGCGCACCACGAGGGGGCCGGTGGGTTCGTCGAGGTGTACCGAGACGTGCATGGCTGCGGCGTCCTCGCGTGCGTCCGCGGCCAGCCCCTCGAGCAGGGGGACGATGTCGGTGCTGGCGTCGGTCTGGATCAGGGCGCCGGCTTCGATCCTGGCCAGCGCCAGCCAGTCGTCGACGATGGCCAGGGCTTCGTCGAGGCGCACCACCGATCGGTCGATCCAGGGTTGCGTGTGGTGGGCATCCGGTCTGGACTGGGCGTCTTCCTGAAGCAGGTCGAGGTACTGTCGTACGGCCACCAGCGGGGACTTGAGCTGGTGGGAGACCACCGTGATGAAGCGGCGCTCGAGCCATGCGCGCAGCTCGGCCGGGGTGTCCGGATCTGGGGTCTGGGGCCGTTCGGTCTTGTCCAAGCCTTCGGCTCCGGCAGCACGGGGGAGCCTCCTTTATAGATCTTCGCCGTCCCCGTATCCAGCGATGCTTGTCAGGGAAGCGTGACGAAACACCCGGAGCCGCTGGTGGCTCGTCCTGGGTGAAGGGCGATGAGCGCCCCAAAGGAGCGAACCATGGACAAGCATCCCATCGACGTCACCACCGACTCTTTCGATGCCGAGGTACGGCGTGCCGCCGAGCCCGTCATCCTGGATTTCTGGGCTCCCTGGTGTGGCCCCTGTCGCCAGATCGGGCCCGTGCTCGAAGAGCTCGCCGCGACCTACGCGGGGCAGGTCAAGGTCGCCATGGTCAACGTGGATCAGGAGCCGGCACTAGCCCAGGCTTTCGGCGTCCGCAGCATCCCCACCCTCACCGTGCTGCACCGTGGAGAGTCCGTGGGCCAGATGGTGGGCTTTCGTGGCCGGCCGGCCCTCGAGGATCTGTTCGAGGATCTCGCGAAGCTCGATCGGGCCGCCAGCTGAAGGCCAGTGGCTTCCTAGGGCAGCCAGATCGCGATCTCGACCCGGCCGCCGAGCATGACCTCGAAGTCACCGTCGGCGAGGGCCAAGCCCAGCCCGGGAACCACGTACACGCCGACGCCCATGGCCTCTGCGGTCTGCACGCCCATGCGACCTTCGGCCATCAGGGCCAGGTACAGGGGCTTGAAGTCCGTGTCGGCCCGCAGGTCGAAGCTGGCGCCGGGCATGATCGTCCCCTCGAGCCCGGTGCCCGTGGAGAAGGTCGGGCCCGGGAAGTAGGCGTTTGCCCATAGCCAGATGTCGTCCTGGGTGATGCCCTGCACCAGCTCGAGGGGGTGGAGCTGGACCAATGCGCCGTCCGAGTAGAGGTCCAGGCTGGGGTAGATGCCAAACGGCGAGACATAGTAGCCCCGGCTCGAGCTCTCGAGGCCTATCCCGTAGCTGGTGCCGTAGCCCAGGGCGTGGGCGGTGCCGGGGAGAGAGAGGAGGGTGAACAAAGCGAGGATTCGGTGCATGGGTCCTCCTGGAGGGCTCTCGGCTGGTCATAGCCTACTCGACGCTCTATGGTTCACCCCATGCTCAACCTGGCCGGCACAGCGGTGAAGGGTGTCAGCATAGGCGGCGTGGAGACGTGCATTCAGCTGCCCGGGCTGGACCTGTGCTTCGACATCGGGCGCGCTCCGCGCTCCGCCGTCCACCGTTCGCGCGTGGCGTTCAGCCATGGGCACCTGGACCACACCGGTGGAATCGCCTTGCACGCCGCCACGCGAGCGCTGACCGGGCTGGCTCCACCGACCTACCTGGTGCCCGCGCCCTACCTCGAGGATCTGCGGGCCCTGTTCCGGGTGTGGCGCCGCATCGACCGCTCGCGCCTTCCCTGCGAGCTGGTCCCCATGCGGGCCGGGGACCGGCACCCCCTGGCCAAGGACCGGGAGCTCGTCGCGTTTGCCAGCCATCACCGCGTGCCCAGCCTTGGCTACGGCGTGTTCTCGTGCAAGCACAGGCTTGCCCCGGAGTATCGCGGACGGCCCGGCCCAGAGCTGCGAGATCTACGCCTGTCCGGCGTCGAGATCACTCGTCCGATCTGGACCTGCGACGTGGCGTTCACCGGCGACACCAGCCTCGCGGTGCTCGACCAGGAGCCCTGGCTGCTACAGGCGCGCCTGCTGATCCTCGAGTGCACCTTCCTGGACGATCGTGTGGGCGTGGCGGCCTGCCGCGCCAAGGGGCACGTGCACCTGGACGAGATCATCGAGCATGCGGAGGCCTTCGAGAACCAGGCCATTCTGCTGACCCACTTCTCGGCGCGGTATTCCCTGGCGGAGATTCGGGCGATACTGGGGGACAGGCTCCCGGAGTCCTTGCGCAGCCGTGTCCATCCCCTGATCCGTCAGAGCTGAACCCAGCCCCTCGTCATGCCCAGCGCTACCAAACCCACCCCGGTCTGCCCCAAGCTCCCGGAGCGGTACCAGCCGCTACCCACCGCCGAGAGTGCTCTGCTCGGTTCGGGCGGCATGGCCGACGTGTTTCGGGCCCGGGATCGCCTGTTGGGCGACGAGGTGGCCATCAAGGTGGTTCGCGCCGACGTGATGAAGGCCCCGGAGTTCAAGGCGCGCTTCGAGCGAGAGGTGGCCATCTCCGCCGGTGTGGTCCACCCCCACCTCGTGCCCCTGCATGACCTCGGCGAGCTACCCGACAGCCGCCCGTACCTGGCCCTCGCCCTTGCGGACTCCGGCAGCCTGCTCGAGCTGCGCCGCTCCAACCCGCCCTGGCCTCTGTTGCGACGACTGCTGGACGAAGCGCTCTCTGCGCTGTCCTGCCTGCATGCGCGGGGCATCCTGCACTTGGACGTCAAGCTGTCCAACGTGCTGCTACAGCGGGGGCGGGACAACAAGCTCCACGCGTGGCTCTCCGATCTGGGACTGGCCAAGGCGCTCGAACATCGCGAGGCCTTCCAGGGCACCCTGGCGGGCACCCTGTCGTACATGCCCCTCGAGGTGCTGCTCCGTCGTTACGGGGAGATCGGGCCCACGGCTGACCTGTTCGCGGTCGGGGTGCTCATCTATCGCCTGGTCTCGGGTACCAACCCCTTCAAGGAGCAGGGTGTCCCCGCCCACATCAACCTGCGCTATCGCCCTCCCCGCAGGCTCCCCGTCCGGCGTGGCCTGACGGTCCCGGTCGGCCTCGAGGAGATCGTCCTGTCGTTGGTCCAGCCCGACCCTCGCACCCGGTTCGACCTGGCAGCCGATCTCCGCGCAGCCATTGCTTCCTTGCCCAGGCTCGACGAAGACGTCGAAGACGACGTCCACGTGGACACGGCCGAGCACCGGGCGACGGCTGCTCCCACCGACGTCCTGGGGGCCGAAGAGCACTCCTCCAGCTGGTGTAGCGAGGATCCGGTGTTCGGCGACCCCAGCGAGCCACCTCACTGGAACCGGCCCAATCAGGGGCCGGTGCCCTTTCGGCCCTTGCCCGAGCCCGGACTGGGTGCGCGGGCTCGTGCCAGCCTGCCTCTCTTCGCGCTTCGGGAGATCCCCCTCGTGGGGCGCGAGAAGGAGCTTCAGCAACTCTGGGACGCAGCTCGCGGTGTCGCTGCCAGCGGCCGTCCTGCCGCGGTGATCCTGCGGGGCGACGCAGGGGTGGGCAAGTCCCGCTTGGTCGGCGCGGTGGTGCGCTCTCTCGAAGAGACCGGTCACGCCATCCCCATCGAGGTGAGCTTCTCGCAGAATGGCGGCCCGGGGGATGGCTACGCAGCGGCGGTGCGCCGTCACTTGCGCCTGGTGGGGGACGACCCCGAACTCACCCGTTCTCGGCTCGAGCGCTGGATCGCGCGGGATTGTCAGGAGATCACGGCCGACGTATTGCTCGAGGCCGAGTTGCTGCAGCGCTGGGGAGTGCCCGCCAAGGGGCAGGAGCCCGTCTCGGCCGGCGTGGCCCGCGAGTACCTCTTCAAGCACCTGGTGCGGTACGCCTGGCGCGGCCTGGGGCTGCTGGTCGTCGAAAACGCGCACTGGTGTCGGGCGAACGACGACGGGCCCGACCTCGCGGCCACGGTCCTGCAGCTCGGTCTGCCGGTACTCGTCATCGTCACCACGCGGGTCAACCCCCTGGACGTCCGCCCAGCGGCCAAGCAGGGGCTGCGCGCCCTCCGGGATCTCGGCTCGGCGGAGATGACCCTCGAGGCTCTGCCTTCGGACGTCATGGGGGCCCTGGTGGACGAATACCTACCCCTGGACGCGGGCCTGGCGGCAGAGGTGGCTCGCCGCAGCGAGGGCAACCCGCTCTTCGCCCGAGAGCTCATCGGCCAGTGGTGCCGCGAAGACGCCTTGGTGGCCGACTTCGGCCCGCTGGGGCGCATCGGGCGGCCTGCAGATGGCGGGCTTCGTTTTCGCTTGGCCGTGCCCAAGCTCGACACCATTCCCGACGACATCCGTTCGCTCCTGGCCGCGCGGCTCTCCACGCTCATCATCCGTGCCCGCAACGCTGCGGCCGTCGGGCGTGCGCTGGACGTGGTGGGGATCGCCGGTAGCGGCCTGCCCTGGAAGGTCCTCGCCCGCGCCGCAGGGCCGGGGCTGTACGATCTGGTCGAGGGGAGCCTGGTCCGGCGTGTCGGCAACACCGCGGCCATCGAGCATGCCATGTTGGCTCAGCTGTTGCGCGAGCGGGTGCAAGGCCGGGCGGCCGTCAAGGCCCACGTGGCGCTGGCGGATTCCTGGCGAGCCGACGGCCATCATCCGCGGGCGCAGGTCGCGGTGGGCCATCACGAGCTGGCCGCCGAGCGACCTCGTCGGGCCTTGAAACCTCTCATGGCCGCGGTCGAGTGGCTCGAGGTTGCGGGCAACGTGGGCGAGCTGCGGGGGGCGGCACAGGAGCTCAACCGCGCAGCATTGGCGGTCGGGACCGACGAGCGGCCGTGGGTCTTGGCTCAGCTGGCCCTGGCGTGCGCCGACCGCGCGGCAGGCTCCATCCCGGACGCGCTCAAGCGCATCGAGACCCTGCTCGAGCGCGAGCTGACGGACTCGGATCTGGCCATCGAGGTGGCCGCTCAGTACGTCAACACCTTGGACTACGAGCCCCGGGCCAGCCTGGGTCTGCCGGCGCTGCAGGCTGTGGAGCACTTCCTGCGCAGCGCTACCCCTTCGGCCCGCGCCCGTTGGCACCAGGCTCGCGCGGCCTGCCTGCTGCACATGGGGCGCGCCCGGCCCGCCGAGCGGGAGCTGCGGGAGGCGCTGGACGTGGTGGAGCGGGACTCGCACCGGGCGGAGATGCTCTATCAGCTGGGCAAGGCCGTGGAAGACCAGGACATGGGCCAGGCCTTGGTCCTGCTGCAGGACGCCAGCCAGCTGGCGGGGCGGGTGGGCTACGCTTCGCTGCAAGCCCAGGCCCGGGCGGTCATGGCGCGAATCCTCGGGGTCCGCGGCAGCTGGGTGCGCGGTCAGGCCATGGCCGAGCAGGCCGAGCACACCGCCTTGGCCATCGGCCACCATTGGCAGGTGCCTCTGTTCCGCAACTCCCGCGCGGAGTGCCTGCGTTTTCAGGGTGACGTGGCCGCGGCGGCCGAGCTGTACCGTGAGGGCCGAGGCTGGGCGGCGGCAACCGGGCAAAAGTCCTGGACCTTCGTCTTCGATCTCAACCTGGCCCTCTGCGCACTGCTCCGAGGTCGGCTGGGTGCCCTGCGCGATCGGCTGGACGCCATCTCCAACGAAGCCGATCCCCAGTGGGAGCCCTTCGCCCACTTCGTGGCGGGCCTCGAGGCCGCCTGGGCCTCGTTGACGGGTCGCGGACCCGAGGTGCTGCAGGCTCTCCCCCTGCGCCGCATCGTCGCCGAGGGGCTCGACGGCGCCCTCTTGTTGAGCCTCCTGCTGCGGGCGGCTCGCAAGCGCGGGTGGGGGGCCGAGTCCGGGCGCATCCGCGAGGTGCTCGAGCAGGGCTTGGCCGAGAGGGGTCTCAAGGCTTCGCACCTGCAGCCGATGCTGCAGGTCTTCGAGAGGTCCGCTGGCTTCCTGCAGGCCGACTACGGTTCCCTGTTCGGGCCGGGAGCGGACAAGGACCCCACGAACTAGCGCTCTACGGCTCGACGGGTTGCTGGCGTAGGATGAAGGTGCCGGTCCACGCGTACCCGATGGCGATGACGGGCACCAGCAGGTTGAGGAAGGCGAAGGGTACGTATTGGATGGTGGCCACCCCCAGGGTCGCGGCCATGAACGCGCCGCCGGAGTTCCACGGGCAGAGGCAGGAGGTCACGGTGCCGCCGTCCTCGATGGTGCGGGAGAGCATGCGGGGCTGTAGGCCGAAGCGAGGGTAGGTTTCCCGGTACATGCGGCCAGGGAGTACGATGGCCAGGTACTGCTCGCAGAGCAGGAAGTTGGTTCCCACGCAGGAGATGATGGTGGCTGTGATGAGCCCGCCCACCGTCTTGACCCGGCGCATCAGGGCCTCGAGCAGGACCTGGACGAAGCCGGCGCGCTCCATGACGCCTCCGAACGCGGTGGCCGCCAGCACCAACGCCACGGTGTCGAGCATGCTGGACATGCCGCCCCGGGAGAGCAGATCGTTCACCGCCGTGGACTCGGTCTCGATCTCGTAGCCCGTGTAGGTGACCGCCAGGATCGAGCCGATGCCCTCGCCCTGGAACACCGCGGCCATGATGCCTCCGGCCACGGTTGCCAGCAGCAGCGCCGGGACCGCGGGGACCCTGAAGATCGCCAGCCCGATGATCATGAGGGGGGGGAAGAACAGCCACGGCCCGAGGTTCTGGGCTTCGTGCAGGGCCTCTCGCAGGGCCGCGATGTCACCGGGTGAGTAGCTCCCGCTGTCGGTACCGAGGGTGAGACCGATGATCCCGTAGAGAACGAGGGCGAGGATCCAGGCGGGGAGGGTGGTGTAGAACATCGCGTGGATGTGCTCGAAGAGCTTGGCCCCTGCCAGGCCCGGTGCCAGGTTGGTGGTGTCGGAAAGGGGCGACATCTTGTCGCCGAAGTAGGCTCCCGAGAGGATGGCCCCTGCGCACATGGGGGCGGGAACGCCGATGGCGGAGCCGATGCCCATCAGGGCGACCCCGACGGTTGCGGCCGTGGTCCACGACGAGCCGATGGCCAGGGAGACGATAGAGCAGAGTACGCAGGCGGCGGGCAGGAAGAAGCTGGGCTGCAGGACCAGCAGGCCGTAGCTGACCATGGCCCCAACCGTGCCGCACTGGGCCCAGGCCCCGATGGTGGTACCCACGATGAGCAGGATCACCGCCGCCTGCAACGCCAGCCGCATGCCATCGAGCATCCCACCCTCGACGTCGGTCCAGCGATAGCCCAGGCGCAAGGCCATCAGCGCGGGCGTGATGCAGGCCAGGGTCAGCAGGATCGGGATGGGCACCGAGCCGTCCAGCAGCAGCACGCCGGCCGAGATGATGGCCGCCGCCGCGACGATGGGGGCGATGGCCTCCCAGAGGAGGGGCTTGCGGGGAGCGCTGGACATGGGGCTTCCGAGGCCGGGGGATGGCGGGAGCCTATCGGAGGACCGATCCCCTTGCTATTCGGGCCGCGAGACGAACAGGGCGTCGAAGGTGATGCCCGATAGATCCTGGTGGCGTACGCGACCGCCGGGCTCGGCGTGTAGCGCACGGCCTTCGCCGGCGTACAGGCCGGTGTGCCATGGCCAATAGGGTGTGCCCTCGTGTTCCCACAGGGGCGCGTCGGGGATCTCGTAGTCGGCCACCAGAAAGTACAGCACGTCGCCGGTCTGGAGCAGGGAGAGGTCCACGTCGGCGCGGAGCACTGCGTCCATGCCTTCCACGGGGCTCCCCAGCTTGCCGCTGGCCACCAGCTTCGATGGGTTCACGGGGTAGCTGCGCCAGGGGGTGCTCGTGACCGCCCCCCAGGCCAGGTAGAGCAGGCCCAGGCAGTCCACGCCCGGGTGGCTGGCCTGCTTTCGGCCACCCCAGCGGTAGGGCTCGCCGATCAGGGCGCGTCCGGCCTCGAGGGCTCGATCGCCGCGGGTAGGGGCGGGAGACTCCGCGGCCGGCGGTGCGGCTGGGAGGGGTGTGGCTGGCTCCTGGGCCTGGCAGGCGCCTAGAAGGACGAGCGTGGCAGCGGCGAGCGGCGGCATGGTGACTCCTACAGTCAACGCGGACGCGAGGCGGTTCCGGAGGGCGCAGCACGGGCCGAAGAACGAAGGCGGCAGCGGGAGGAGCGCTGCCAGTCGATGTCCACCGTTTCCTCGAGGTCGATCAAGGCGCCGTCGCCGAGGGTGTGCTCCCGGCCCGGGTGCGTAGCGGGTGAAACGGGCCTCCGTGGGATGATATGGTAGCAGGGCCGTCGCGGCCGAGGGAAAGGTGCAGCGCATTCGAGCCAAGGTTGATCAATCCGTGGTGCTGCGTGGACCTATCCGGAAGAAGGGTGCGATCCGCCGACCATCGCGGCTCCCTCCCCAACAACCCCGCGGTCGCAGAGGGAGAGTTCTTCGCCCTCTCGGAAAGGAACGGCCATGAGACGGTTTGCTTTCACCCTCCTCACCCTCCAGGCCTCCACCCTCGCTGCGGCGCTCGCTTCCGTCACCGGTGGCTGCTTCGATCACCCCACGTTCTCGGGTGGCGTTCCTGGCGCCACCTCGCCGGACGACACCGGGCCGGTCGTGCCCTCGGAACCCGCGGAGGAGCTGGACTGCAGCCACGCCACCGGCCCCTACGCGGGCTTTGGGGACGTTGTCGTCGAGTGGCACTGGACCGAGCTGGCTGCCAACCACTGGTACCGGAACGTGTTCGTACTGCCCGTCGTAGGCAGCGTAGACGACGACAACGGTGACGGCGTGCTGGACGGCCGCGACCAGCCCGAGGTGGCGTTCACGGCCTTCTGCCACACCGGGCGAGCCAGTGACGAGGAGTGCCCTTCCTACGCTCACCTGGTCCTGCTCGACGGCGCGACCGGTTCGGAGGTCTGGAGCCAGGGCGGCTTCCATGGGGACGGCGGGGTGTCATTGGTCGATCTGGACCGCGACGGCAGCGGCGAGATCCTTGCCTTTGACGAGGATGGCATCATGCACGCGGTCTTGGCGGATGGCAGCGATGCGTGGACGAGTACCGACCAGGATGGCACGACCTACCCCATGCCCACCGTGGCGGACCTGGACGCGGACGGCGTGCCCGAGATCGCAACCGGGACGTCGATCCTCGACGGTGCCAGCGGCGCCACCGAGGCCAGCCTGGTGGGGATCGAAGGCCTCTACCGCCAGCCCATGCTGGCAGACCTGGATCTGGACGGCACCATGGAAGTGGTCGTCTCTGACAGGGTGTTCGACCCCACGGGCTCCCTCCTGTGGCTCGCGCCCATCACGGCCACGCGCCCCTACGCCGCACCCGTGCAGTACGACAGCGACGCCGAGGCCGAGGTGGTGTTCGTCGGCGACACCCAGCTGGTCCTGACGGACCACACCGGCCTGACACTGGCCTCCGCAACCCTCCCGGTGGACGTCGATCACCCGCCCTGCGTCGCAGACTTCGACGGCGACGGCGAGTCCGAGGTTGCCGTCGGCGCGCGCGATGGCCTGTGGGTGGGCGAGGTGGACGGCACCACGCTGTGGACCACCTCGTTCCCGGGCTGGTGCGGTGTGCCGTCCTGTAGTGCTTTCGATTTCGACGACGACGGCGCCTACGAGCTGCTCTACACCAGCTCGGGCGAGTTCGCGATCTTCGACGGTGCCACCGGCGCGGAGCACTACCGCCTGACGGGCCTGGGCGCCGCCTCTGGCTACGGCTACCCCGTCGTGGCCGACATCGACCAGGACTGTTCGGCCGAGATCCTGCTCGTGGGCAACGACTACTGGGTCGACGGTGAGACCGGCGTGCTGGCCCTCGGAGAGGCGAGCGACGGCTGGCCCCAGGGAGGAGCGGCCTGGCCCGTACACGACTTCGCCGTCACGTCCTTCGGCAGCAACCTGCAGCCGACCGCGCCGCCGTCCCCGACCTGGACCGAACACGGCCTGTACCGTGGGAGACCGGCGACACCCTGAGGGCAGGAGCATCAAGGATGGCCCGGACATAGGAGCCATCGGGGTGCCCACGTCGTCGACTGGAGGGAGGCCTCACCCGGTGCTGCCGTTATCTCCCCTCGTCCAGGAATCGTTGCAGGGCGTGTGCGGTCTTGACCAGGTTGGGCTGCACCAGGGCCAGGACGAAGCGCTCTACGACCGGCCCAGCACGCCTGGCCACGATGCGGGGCATTCCAGGCAGCCCGGCCGTGTCGATCTTCAGCTCGCCGCGCAGCTCGAGGCGGGTGCGCCGGGGACCCAGCTCTACGAAGCGGCTGTTCCCCCGCACGCTGACACGGTTCTTCATGAAGGCCATCTCGAAGCGCCAGTCGACGGTCCAGCGGTCCTGGTGCCAGGAGGCGTGGTCCTTCCAGCGGAGCATGTCGGGCGCAATCCAACGCTTGGCCACCCTTGGGATCTCCCCCTTCGCCTTCCAGTGGTTGAGCAGGTGGATGGTCTCGCCGTCCTGTCGTCGCTCGAGCTCGTCCATGGACTCGATGTTGTCGAGCATCTCCACCAGCTCGGGCAGCCGATCGCGGTAGGTGGTGTAGACCAGCTCGCGAGGGTGGGTGAGGACGGTGTCGTTGTGGATCTTCACGGGGACCTCCCGGCTTCGTGCGGACTCCCTGTAGCCTGGGAGGACACGAACGAGCGAACGAAGTGCGTGCTCGTCGCACTGATCCCGTACACGAATCATTGCGGGCATGAACGCCTGGATCGCGTGCCCTGACCCGCGGTGGCCGGTGGCGGAGCTGGGGGGACCGCCTGGGTTGGGCTCGAAGCCTCTGGAGGCGAGGGGCCCGCGGCCGGCACGACCCTTGCTCCAGGATGGTGGTCGTGTCCACTGGGAGGCTCCATGTCCTTCGACCAAGCGGCGCTGCAGCTGCTCAATCGAGATCTCGCCCATCCGCTCTGGGACAGCCTGGCCGTGCTGCTCACCACGGTTGGACTCGTCGCGCTGCCCGCGGTGGCCGTGCCGATCTGGCGGGGTGCACGCCGGCCCTTGGCCATGGCCATCGTGCTGTCCCAGGGGGCAGGGCTGCTCGCGGCCCTCGTGATGCAGCGCGTGGTGGGCCGGGTGCGGCCCGAGGAGGCGCGGATCCTGCTGGGACAACCCGACTGCTTCTCCTTCCCTTCGGGTCATGCCATCTTGGTGTTCGGCGCCGCCACGGTCCTCGCGCTCTCGGATCTTCCGCGGAGGTGGCGCGTGGGTGCGCTGCTCCTAGCCGTCTTGGTGGGTGCCAGTCGTGTCGCCGTTGGGCACCACTGGCCCACCGACGTGGTGGCGGGTGCCGTGGTCGGCTTGGGCATCGGCCTGGCCAGCCACGGGCTGTTGGCCAGTGGGAGCAGCGGGGTCGCGCGCTGGCGTTGGCTGCTCTGGCCCTGGCTCGCGGCGGTGGTGGTGATCAGCTTCGCGGCGTGGCTCGATCTGCTCGGAGGCTTGGAGATCCCGTTTTCCGACAAACAGCTGCACTTCGCGATGTTCGGGGCGGTCTCGTTCTGGCTCGCCCTGTGGTGGGAGGCACCTGGACGCCCGGGAGGTCCTCTGAGGCTGGGCCGGTGGGTGCCATGGGCCTTGCTGGCACCCCTGACCTTGGCCTTGGTGGAGGAGGTGGCTCAGCACTGGAGCCCGGCTCGCACCGCGGATCCGGTGGACCTGGCCTGCGATCTGGCTGGCATGCTGTGCTGTTACGGGTTGGCTCGTGTCGTGATGCAGCTGGCCCGCTGGCGAGGCTGGGCCTCGTCGCTTGTGCAGGGGCAGGCTGCGCGGTAACGTCGTTCCTCCTTCCAGCCGGGGTACCCCGTGCAGCCTCCATCCCAATACACCACCTCCGGTGCCCTGATGCTCGCATCGGGCGTCCTGAACGTCCTCATCTCCGCAGGCATCCTCATAGGGCTGCTGCTGTCCATCGTGGGGTTGTGCGTGGCTCCGATCTGGGTGGCCACCTTGGCGGTGGGTATCGTGGAGATCGTCGTGGGTGGCATCGCCCTGGGTGGGCGACCCGTGCCTCGCATTCTGGGTGCCTCGGTCGGCGGCCTGGTAGCGGCGGTGTGCTGCGGCAACCTCATCGGGATGGTGCTCGAGATCGTCGCTCTGGCCATGTTGGGTCAACCGGACGTCCGTGGATACCTGCAGACCGAGGGTGCTCGGCCCGCGTTGCCGCCACCGGGACAAGGGGAGCGGTCATCCTACGGTGACGGGGTTGATCCCGCGGCGCAGCGGGGCCCCGCCGACTTCAGGCCGCCCCCCCGTCGGCACGTCGGTACGGCCTGGAGCTGGACCGGCGACCTACCCCTGGCCCAGAAGGAAGAAACCTAGGCCTTCCAGCGCTTGCGTTTGCCCGACAGGGCGCGGGCGCTCGAGACGGTCTGGCCCTGGAAGTAGTCGGCCTTGCGCTTGGCCATGCTGACTGGGGCCTGGTAGGCCTGGGATTCTTCTTCGAGCTGCTGCGAGAGCTGGTCGAGTTGATCGTCGGCCCCGGCGTAGCGGCTGATTCGTCGGGCCACGCGGCTCAAGGTCTTGGACGCTGCGGCGAAGTCTCCGTCGCGGTTGAGGCGGGCGGCGACCTGCATGGCGCGGGCGGCGTAGCGCTCGGCCACGAAGCGGTCGACCTCGACGTCGCGGGCTTGGGCCCTGTTGGCCGCGCGGTCGGCGTAGGCGAAGTCGGCTTGGGCCGCGAGGCCACCGAGGAAGCCTTCGCGGTCCAGCATCGTGAAGCGGACCTGGACCTCGGTGTCTTCTGCGGCGGCGGGGAAGCCGAGCTTGAGCGGGAGGTCCAGCAGCTGGCCCGAGACTAGGTCGGGGAGGAGGATGCGGGCGACGCCGTCGCCCACCTCGACCTCGTAGGGACCGATCACCGAGACCGTCACGCCCGGGGGGAGGATCACCTCGAGCTGCACCCTGCGGGCCACCACCTCGAGGGTCTCGCCCAGCTCTTGGTCCATCATCCTGGGGATGTCTTCGGCCTGGCGGATGTACTGGAAGGCGCCGCCCCCCGAGTCGGCCATCTTCCCCAGCAGCTCCTCGTCGAAGTCGGCTCCCACGCCGAAGGTGGAGATGGAGACGCCTCGGTTGCGCAGCTCGGTGGCGTGGTGGCAGAGGGTAGGGGTGTCCACGATGCCTACGTTGGCCAATCCGTCGGTGAGCAGCATGCAGCGACCCACGGCTTCATCGGAGAGAGACTCCGCAACCTGGCCGCAGCCTACCAACCAGCCCTCGCCAAGGTTGGTGGTGCCTCGTGGCCCGTAGTTTGCGAGGGCTGCCAGAGCGCGGGCGCGGGCGTTGGCCGTGGCGGGTTGGCTGGGGTGGACCAGCTCGACCTCTTGGTCGAAGACCACCAGGGCGAGGCGGTCTCGCCCGTCGAGGCGGGCGATGGCGTGCTGAACGGCCTGCTGGGCGAGGCGGAACTTTCCACCCCCCATGGAGCCGGAGCGGTCCAGTACGATGGCGACATTTACGGGCGGGCGTTGCCCCTGGAGCTCCGCCTCGGGTGCCTGGATTACGACCTTGACGTGGCGGTGGCTGGCGCGATGGGAGGGAACGTAGCGGCGGTCGACGGTGGCGATGAGGTTCATGATTCGTCCTTTTCGAAGATGTCCCGGGCCTGGGACAACAGGCGCTTCACGCGCCGGTCCTGCTGCCGGGAGAGGGGACGGCGGACGTGGATCTCCACGTCGGCGTCGAGGGTGATGCGCTCCCAGGTGGTTCGCGTGGACTGCGCCTGGGACGCGGGGGGTGGAGTGGCCTTGCCTGCCGCGCGGGAGCGAGCGGACTTCTTGGCCCGTGGGGGTGGCGAGGCCACCGGTGTGGAGGGAGGGCGTACCCCCGCGAGCACCTTGCGCACGTAGTCGGACGCCGAGGTGGCGGGCGGCTCCTGCTGCTGGGAAGCGAGCAGTGCGCTGACTTCGGCGGCGGACATGGACTCGAGCCTGCGCCGGATCTCGGCCAGGGGGAGGTGTTTGTCTTTCAGCCGGCGGATGATCTCGAGGCGCTCGAGGTGTTCGTGACTCCAGCGAACCCCCCGCCCGGTGCCCGGGGAGGGGAGCAGCCCCTGCTTGACGTAGTAGCGGACCGTGCGTTCGGACACGCCAGCCTGTTTGCAGAGCTCGGAGAG
>PVBE010813922.1_pt1 | contig 16711 bp, 13 predicted proteins | sample 1631181 | NCBI WGS metagenome assembly PVBE01 (sample SAMN08397723, study PRJNA350692) | Marine metagenome, whole genome shotgun sequencing project. | isolation source: water | place: Pacific Ocean | collected 2012-04
CACCTCGATCTTCGCCAATAATACAGCGGCCTGCAGTGCGTCCATCCGGCCGTTGATGCCTACACGGGAGTGATGATAACGGCGGTCCTGACCATGAACCCTGATCTCACGCATGAGCTTGGCGAGGCGGTCGTCGTCGGTAAACAGCGCGCCGCCGTCTCCGTAGCAGCCCAGAGGCTTGGACGGAAAGAAAGACGTGGCCCCGATCTGGCTGAGTGCGCACGACTTGCGGCCCTTGTACGTCGCCCCAAAGCTTTGGGCCCCGTCCTCGATCACGGGCAAGCCATGGCGAGTAGCGATCGCATTGATCGCATTGAAATCAGCGCACTGCCCATAGAGCGACACGGGCATGATCGCCTTGGTATGCTCGGTGACGGCGGCTTCTAGCAGCGCCGGGTCCAGATTGTAAGTACGGCGGTCAATGTCCACGAACACGGGTTTGGCCCCGAGTAGCGCTATCACCTCGCCGGTGGCGATGAAGGTAAACGGCGAGGTAATCACTTCATCACCCGGACCGACTCCGAAAATCATCAGCGCCATCAGCAGCGCATCGGTACCGCTCGAGACGGCGATGCAGTGCTCTACCCCTACGTAGTCCGCTAGCCGTCCCTCGAGCTCTCCCACTTCGGACCCGAGGATGTACTGCCCATGATCCAAAACCGCCTGAATCCGGGCATTGATGGGTTCGCGGAGTTCGCGATACTGGGTCTTGAGATCAATGAACTCCATATCGTGTTCGTTAACGCGCGGCGGCTACTAGAACGAGTTGATCGCCGACACTGCGATCGCAAGGTTGTAGATAACCGACGTCACTCCGGTCCAGAGGACTATAGGACGGACGCGATCGGTATCGAGAGGCACGACGACCGTGTCCCCGGGGAGGATGTCGTTACCGGCCGCCTTGCGCCGAGCAAACCATCTGGAACCATTTTCTACCGTAACGGCACCGCTCGCACGAACGACGTAGATTCTCGTCTCATCGGCTTTCAGGGTCAACCCACCACTTCTTTGAACGTATTCGTCTCGGCTCAGCCCAGCCTCATAGATATGCGATGTCGCGTACTGCACCTCACCGAGCACGGTCACGGCCTGTGTGGCATCCGGTACCAGTAACCGGTCGCCGTCCTTCAGTAGGATGTCGGCGCTCGGCACCTGGGCGGCAACGTCTTCCAGCCGGATCACCAGGCGTCCACTCGGTTCCGCCTCTCGCAGCTGGTTGATCAGCGACTGACCAGTGCTAATCGCTTCAGTGGACTCAGGATCTGATAACGAAAGCGCGGCTAGATCACTCTCGACCCGGGACGCGAGTATCGCGAGCTGTTCTCTCTCGAGTTCGGCTAGTTCCTCACGAAGGAAGATGCTGCCTTCCGCGAACGCAAGATCGGTGAGGCCGCCAGCCCGCTGCAGCACGGAGGACAGCAACTCTCCTTGTCGGATCGGATAAGTTCCCGGGAAAACGACCTCACCTCGAAGTTCGACCGTTTGCTGTTCACGCCAGCGCGGAACTTCCTTAATGTTAAGATAGTCGTGTGCGATCAAAGATACGTCTGCTAGCTGCTGTCCGCCGAGCAGCCCCGCAAGATTAACCGTGAACAGTTCGGTCTCGCGGGACTCGCCGTCGACGATTTCGTAGCGGGTCAGCTCAGCGTCGATCGTATAGGCAGACTCTTCCAATCCCCCACCGGCGCGGATCAGATCGCTGATCTGCATTCCCGGTTCGAGCGGGTACTCACCGGGCGCACGGACACGGCCGCCGATCCTCGCGACGGCGACCGGCTGGTTCGCCAGCGCCTGGACACGAAGTTCATCGAGTATCGGTTGGACGACACGCTGGCGGCCGACGTCGAGATTGAAAACGTATACCGTATCCCGAGGCGCGAGCACGATATTTGCCTGCGACTGCGGCTCGCGCCAGGCAGCCTCGAGATCCGCAGATAACGCTTCGACGAAGACATTCGGCTCAATCTCCCGCCGGATCAGCACATAACGAAGATCGGATTTAGGCTTCAATCGCTCGGGCTCCGGAATCAGATCAGTCAACCGCATGCCGGAAAACCACTGTGACAGCCCCGGTTGATACACGTTACCGACCAGACGAACACCGCTGTCGAGCTGACCGAGGTTGGACACGACGCGCAGCACGTCACCGTCCTGCAACGCGGAGTCGGCATTCGCCATGCTCAAGTCCACATCCTCCACCGAAATCCCACGTCCTGGCACGATGCGCTCGAGTTTGACCTGCGACGAATCCCCCATCGCGGTCAGCCCGCCAGCGTACGCGATCGCGTCGGCGAGGGACTCGTCGGCGACGACCTCGTAGATTGCCGGTCGCCTGACTTCGCCCCCAATCGAGACCGTCGCACTGACCGGCGGTACAAAAATAACGTCGCCTGCCTGTAAGCGCGCATCACCACTACTATCGCCATTCAAAAACAGCTCGTAGAGATCGAGTTCCGATACGGTCTCGCCGTTTCGCTTCAACTGGATCCCACGAAGCGAGCCGATTGGCTTGATGCCGCCGCTGACGAATAACGCATTCGTCACCGTCGACAGGCCACTGACGGTATAGGAACTCGGTCGCTCAACGTCGCCGAGCACGAAAACCCGGATCGAGCGCAGCTCTCCAAGACTGATGCTGGCACGAACCCCGATCATCTGCTCGGTGATACGCTCGGTGACGAGGTTCCGCGCATCGACCAATGTTAGGCCGCCCACCGTAATCGGACCGATATCGGGGAAGCTGATCGCGCCTTCGCGGGAGACCTCGAATATGTATGCAGCGTTCGTGTTTCCAAACAGTTGTACGTCCAAGCTATCCCAGGTCCAAGGACATAGTCACCGGGAGCCGGGATGTCGGTCGCTGGTTCCAGACTCGAGCGTGGGTCCTCCTCGAAGACGTCATAGCCGTACGGTTCTAACGCCGCTAGACCGGTCGGCTCCAACGGTAGCAACGTAACAAACAGGCGAAAAGACTCCAAGGCGGTCTCGGCCTTGAGCCGCACGGCGGTTTCGTCAACGTTCAGCCCGGCCAGCGCCATCACCTCGACGCCAGGCAGATACAGAAACCCCTCCCCATCGAGTTGATACGGATTGCCGCTCGCGAGCCGGGCACGAAATTCCTCGATTTGCTCCTGCTCTTCGCCCGTTAACCCGAGAAACTCATCCTCGCGCAAATTGAATTCGACGATAATCGTGTCGTTAGCCGCGAGGCGCGGAGGGCCATCTTCGTCTTCCTCGTCCTGCTCCAGCTCGAGCGGCAGCGGAAGCTCCGCTACGCCTTCAGGCAGATCCTCTTCGGCCTGCTGTGCCTGCTGCTCGCGCTGGCGAATTTCCCTTAAGACCGCTTCTCGCTGAGTCGGCGGCAGCGCGTTCAATAGCTCGAGTTGCTCGGGGGTGGGTACCTGCGCGATCGATTCGGTACCTGCCACAGCGACAATCGTCGCTAGAAACGCCAATCGCGCAAGTCGCAAGGTGAACTGCCGCATGAGAACTCCCAACTGGCTAGCCCGCATATCGAATCAGGGCTCCGTGTGATGGCTAAGGACAGGGATCGGCAGACACGCCGGTCTAAAGCGAACGATGTTGCCGTTGCAACGTGTCATTAGCGGACCTTGGATGAGGGGCATTTGATCTAGAAATCGCGGCTGTCGGTCCGAGGATGCGCCGCAACGGCGTATGGCGTCAGAGTCGACACTCATAGGTTCCCTCGGAAAACCCCGATGATATCGGGCTACAGGTAGGCGGGCAAGGATGCGGCGCGTCGGCGAGGTAGCGGGACGAGTTGCCGCTCCCAGACGAGCGTCTTAGACCACAATGTTGTAGAAGTGGCCAGTAAGATCGCGGCTTCAGGGCCACCAAGCCTGGAGACGAGCGATCGCGGCCGCGATCGCTCGCGGCGAGTCTATGTTCTCGTCCGCGATGGCCCCCGACACCCGGGACGCAAGTCGTTTGCCGAGTTGCACACCCCACTGGTCGAAGCTATTCACATCCCAAATAAGCCCCTGTACGTAGACTTTGTGCTCGTACAGAGCGACGAGCCGACCCAGCGTTGCCGGATCCGACCGTTCGAACAGGATCAGCGAGCTCGGGCGATCGCCAGAATACGCCTGATGCGGATCGTGTGCCTCAGTCTCCGGATCTCCCTCGGCCAGTGCCCAGGTCTGCGCCAGACAGTTTGCGGCCGCAAGATCCTGCTGCTCCTGTCGCCCAACGCCAGACTTCGCTGGCAGCAGAAAATCCATCGACACTCGCTCGGTTCCCTGATGCAATAACTGGTAGAACGAATGTTGCGCGTTGGAACCGGGTTCGCCCCAGATGATCGGGCAGGTGCCGCATTGAACCGGCTCGCCGTTTCGCCGAACGGATTTGCCATTACTCTCCATCTCGAGTTGCTGAAGATAGGCCGGCAGGCGGCGCAGATGGTCATCGTAGGGCAGGACAGCATGACTGCCGGCACCAAGAAAATTCCGGTTCCATACCCCGAGTAACGCCAACAACACGGGCAGATTCCGCTCGACGGGCGTTGCCAGAAAATGCTCGTCCATCTCATGAGCGCCCTCGAGAAATTCCTGAAACTGCTCCCACCCGATCGCTAGCGCGAGCGTCAAGCCGACGGCCGACCAGATCGAGTAACGGCCGCCCACCCAGTCCCAAAGCGTGAAACGCCGATCCGGAGCGATGCCGAAGGCGTCCATCGCCTCATGGTTGGTAGAGACCGCGACGAACTGTGCCGCGACAGCCCGATCGCCACCGCTGGCGACCAACCAATCGCGGGCGACCCGGGCGTTCGTCAGCGTCTCGAGCGTCGTGAAGCTTTTCGAGCAGACAACAAATAGCGTCGCCTCCGGGTCCGCTCGTTTCAATACATGCGATATCTCGACACCGTCGATGTTCGAAACGAAGTGCACTCCAAACTCGGGGCTGCAGTATTCAGCCAACGCATCCGTCGCCATGACAAGCCCGAGATCCGAACCGCCAACTCCGATATTGACGATGCCCGTGATCGGCTTGCCCGAGTATCCATCAATCCGGCCGACCTGCAGCCGGTCGGCCAAAGCCTTCATTTTGTCGCGCTCGGCCGCAACAAGCGGCATCACATCCTCGCCATCCAGCGCTAGCGGCTTATCCGCCGGCCGGCGCAGCGCTACGTGTAATGCGGCCCGGTCTTCAGTGTTATTGATGTGCTCGCCCGAGAACATCCGCTCGATTCCGAGCCGCACACCGGTCTGCTCAGCGAGTTCGTAGAGCAGTGTGGCCGTGTCCTTATCGAGGCGTTGACGACTGAAGTCCAGAAACAGTCCGGCCCCCTCACGACTAAACCGGCCCGCGCGGCTTGGATCGGCGTCGAACAGCGAATGGAGACTGGTCTCGTCGAATTCGGCGACCTTGTTCGTCAGAGCCGCCCAGGCTGGAGTCAGTGGTCCATAGGTATCATCAGTCATTGTTGTTGCCAAAAAACGCGACGAGACCGTCGCTCCTACAGCGTGATATTGTAGTAATCGAGATACCACTCGACGAAGTGCTTGATACCCTCCTCGACCGGAGTCTCAGGCCGGTATCCGACGTCTTTGGCGAGGCTCTCGACATCGGCCCAGGTATCCGGAACGTCACCAAGCTGCAAGGGTAAGAGGTTTCTGTCGGCTTTACGACCGAGACTATCCTCGAGTAGCTCGATATAACGCAGCAGATCGACCGGCCGTTGGTTACCGATGTTGTGGAGTCTATAAGGTGCCTGGCTCGTACCCGGATCCGGCGCATCACTGTCCCAGTCGGCATTGGGCTGCGCGATGTGACCCAGCGCACGGATGATTCCTGCGACGATGTCATCAATATAGGTGAAATCGCGACGATGGTTGCCGAAATTAAAGACGTCGATCGGCTCGCCTTCCAGAATCTTCTTCGTAAAGATGAATAACGCCATGTCCGGTCGACCAAACGGCCCGTAGACAGTAAAGAATCTCAAACCTGTTACCGGTAACCCATACAAGCTCGCGTAGGTGTGCGCCATGAGTTCGTCGGACTTCTTCGTCGCCGCATACAATGACAGCGGGTGATCGACATTCTGGTGGACCGAGAATGGCATCTTCGTGTTCGCGCCGTAGACGGAACTCGTCGATGCGTAGACGAGATGCTCAACTTTATTATGATGGCAACCTTCGAGTACTGTCAGCGTCCCAAGCACATTGCTGTCGACATAGGCGAACGGGTGTTCGATGCTGTAACGAACACCGGCCTGCGCACCGAGATGGACGACCCGCTCGAACTGCTCGGCCGCAAACAAGTCCGCCATCGCGCCGCGATCGGCCAGATCCAACTGCGTAAACCGAAATGAAGGCTGCTGCTCTAGGATCTCGAGGCGCGCACGCTTGAGCGTAACGTCATAATACTCATTGAGATTGTCCAGACCGACAACTTTGTCACCGCGCTCCAATAGCGCTCTAGCAGTATGAAACCCGATGAACCCGGCAGCACCCGTAACGAGAATTTTCAATCAATCCTCTCTTCTAGATCAATTTCCGCTACCGGGATCGACCACTACGAGAATTGTCTTGCTCATCATTTCCACACCCTGAGCCGACTAGATACTTGATTCTAGCGGTTGCCTCCGCAGCGCAACAATGCAGGATTTTACCTACCTATGTCCGCCGCACTACTAACTACGACTTTTCCGGCCCGATACGACCGCCGCAGTCTAGTTGATCGGCCGCGAGAAGAAGTCGAAGAACACCGCAAAGATTACGGTCGAGACAAACAGCGTACCGATCATGACCGGGGTACCCTTACGGAACCACAGGTATGGCGTTATGCGCAGACTCGGGTCGTTCTCCTCACGGGCAAGTCGCTCTGAGATTGTCACGATGAACACGTTGGCCGTAGAGCCGATATGCGTGCCGTTGCCACCCAAACCAACGCCCATGGCTAGGCCCCACCACAACGGTGCAACATTGATACCCTGCGCCTCCATACCGAGGATGATCGGGATCATAGCCGCTGTAAACGGAATATTGTCGATCATGGCTGAGAGAACTGCGCCGATCCACATCAATACGATCGTGGCCATAAGCAGGTCACGCTCGACGAATGGCGTGATGAACTGGCCGAGGAACTCGAGAAACTGACTGTGCTCCACGCCGCCGATCACCATGAACAATCCCAAGAAAAAGATCAGCAACGTGATCTCCACATGCTCCATGGCGTGATCCATGATGACGCCCCTGGAGACGAAGATCAGCGCCACCATACCGAGCAAGGCCACGAACCAGGGTTCCCAGTGCAGCGCGCGGTGCTGCGTGAACAGGATGACCATTAGGCCAAGGATGATCAGCGAACCGCGCCAGACCCTCCCGTTTTCGATCTTCGGAATGACCTGATCAACATCGGCGGGTGTCTCGGCGAGCTGTGTCTTGAACAGGAACTTGAGCATGACTAAACACACGATCCAGGCCACGAAGACAATCGGCCCCATCGTGAAAAAAAACGTATTGAAATCGATGTCGGCCGCCGAGCCGATCATGATGTTCGGCGGATCGCCGACGAGTGTCGCGATACCGCCAGTATCCGACAAGAGCGCCGCAGCGAGCAGGAACGGAATCGGCGAGATCTTCTGCGCTCTCGCGATCAGGATAATCAACGGCCCGAAGATCACGACCGTCGTCACATTGTCTAGTAAGAGCGAGAGCCCGGTAACGGCCGTGCCGAGAAGCGCGAGCAGGAGATAATTCTGGCCCTTACTGAATGCGGCGATCTTGTAGGCCATGGCCTGAAATCCGCCGGTCGGGATCATGATCGACACGATCGTCATCATGCAGGCGAGCAGGAAGATCACGTTCCAATCGACGGCTTCGATCGCGGCTTCCGGAGAATAGAACCCGAAAATCTGCCCGAAAACGATCATCGCCGTGGCGCCCAGCGCCGCGCACTTCGACCGCTCCATGCCGTGCAGGGTCTCGGTGAAGATGCCGATGAACGTAGCGGCCAGAATGATGCCGGAGATCAGCATTGCCGTATTGAATTCCAGGGCTTCCATCAGACGGATTCTTCTTCTTCTTCTTCTGCGATCAGCGTCCACGGAGGTCCGCTGAGAGGCCGGAAATCTTAGCGGCTTTCGTCGGACTCTGCAAAGAATATCGTTGCACCAGAACGGTCCAGGTGCGAATCAACGGAGTTTAGTGGCTCTCGGTCGACGACGACGGATTATCGATGCCCTCCCAGACAGTCGACTCGCCGGCTTGCTCCCGGATTCGATCCAGAAATGCCCGGTGCGCGCCCTCTTCGTCCGCCGATGCTGCGAGTACCGTGAGCTCGAGCCCCTCGCGCTGAACGGCCGCTACGACAAGTTCGTCGTTCAACGCCTCCTCGGCCTGGCCGTCCAGCGACAGGCTGGCTTGACCGCCCGTCATGGCCAAGTAAACCTCGGCGAGTATCTGTGCGTCCAGCAACGCGCCATGGAGTTCGCGCTTGGAATTGTCCACATCGTAGCGCTTCGCGAGCGCATCGAGATTGTTGCGCTGACCCGGATGTAATCGGCGCGCCAACGCGAGCGTGTCCAGTCGTTCACATCGTGTTCGTATGTCCGCGGGCAGATGCTCGAGCCGCGCGAACTCGTGATTGATGAAAGAGATGTCGAAGTCGGCGTTATGGATGACGAGTTGGGTGCCATCGATGAGCTCGAAGAACTCGCTCGCAATCTCCGCGAACAACGGCTGAGACGCGAGAAAATCGTCCGCAATTCCGTGAACATCCAGTGCCGCTTGATCCACGGCGCGCTCGGGATTGATATAGCGGTGAAACGAATTCTTCGTGACGCGGCGGTTTACGAGCTCGACACAGCCGATCTCGATGATGCGATGTCCGGCTTCGGGCTCGAGCCCGGTGGTCTCAGTATCCAGTACGATCTGTCGCATCTTCTCTTCCTGCGTGAACGTGGCCCTAGTGTACGTGCTCGTGGGAGCAACCATCCACAAAAAGGGGCCATCACTCCTACCCGCCCAACTCATCCAGCCCGAGGTTTGCCAGCGCGTCAGCGCGCTCGTTCTCAGGATGCCCGGCGTGCCCCTTGACCCAGTGCCAGTTAATCTCGTGCGCTTCGGTAAGTTCGGCGAGCTCCGTCCAGAGATCCTGGTTCTTTACCGGCTTCTTGTTAGCCGTTCGCCAGCCGCGTGCGCGCCAGCCGCTCAACCACTTCGTGATTCCGTCCTTCACGTAGGTCGAGTCGGTATAGATCTCTACGCGGCAACTTTCGGTCAGGGCTTCGAGCGCCCGGATCGCGGCCGTGAGCTCCATGCGATTGTTGGTCGTCTCGGGCTCGCCACCACGAAGCTCCTTCTCACGGCCGTTATGCCTGAGCACTACGCCCCAGCCGCCCGGGCCGGGGTTGCCTCGGCAAGCCCCATCGGTGAAGACATCGACCTGCTTCATGGGGCTCGGCGACGTTGTGAAGCGCGTGTCGTCGGCTCGACGAGTCCGCCGACGACCTTGAGTTGACGCTGCCGCCATGGCAACCGAATCGGAGTCACCGGGTGAACACGCTTCTGCGCGCTCACGAGATAGCCGCCGCTGAGACCCGGCAACCAGCGGCCGACCCAGCTCTCCTTCGGCAGCGACCCGAACCGTCTGATCTGTTCGAATGGCAGCGTGTGACAATAGCGAACTCGCGCACCGACGTCGAAGCTCAGAAGCTTCAGCCAATCCCGCATACGCCCCTCGCGGATCAGATGCCGGTGGCCGGGCGGGTAGCCCTGCCGTGCCAGCAGATGGCGCAGACCCCATGGCCCACTGGGCCTGAAGCTCAAGATGACCAGATAACCGTCGGCGCGGAGAATTCGGTCGACCTCACGCAGCAATGCGTGCGGGGACGGAACGAGTTCCAGTGTATGCGGCAATAACACAACGTCGACTGAGTCGTTCGCGACGCCCAGGCGATCCGAGTGGCTGCGTACGTCGGCCGCTGCATCCTCGCGCCAATCCAGCGATGCGCTTCGCTGGGTCCGGGCGTATGAGAGGAAGGAATCACCACTACCCCAGATTCCGATCTGCAGAAATTGCTCGCCGAACATCCGTTCCAGTGTTCGTCTCACGAGACGCTGCTCGGTAGCGAGGCAGCGCCGCCCGAGCGGTGTCGTGAGCCAGCCATTCCTTATCTCTGTTCTCATCGCCACTTCGCTAACTCTGAAACAGGGCCCGCCGTGAGTCAATCATGGCCCGATTCGCCCCCCGTTGAACGGGAAGGCGACGCGGTGGGCTTGCGCCCGTAGCGCCAATGGGTAGCATACTGGGGATGCAACAAGCACCTGTGGCGGGTCTTATGCGCAGGATTCGCCGCCTCCGACTGCGCAACGAATCTGCCGAGCGCGCTGCCGAGCGCGCTGCCGAGCGCGTCTGGCACTGGCTGCTGGCCATTGTCGCCGCAGCCGGCCTCGCCGGCTGCCAGATGTATGTCACGACCGTTCCGGACCCAGACCCCGTCGTCGAATCACCTCAAATCGAGCCCGCAGCGATCGTCAAGACAAAGGCACCCGATCAACGCGGTGGATTGAGCCTCCAACGGGAGGCGAAACGGACCGGCAAACCCGCGAACGATCCCCCACGCGATGACCTCATGGTTCGATTGCGTGCGGCGCTCTCGTTCCCGGCTGTCGAAGACCCGGCGGTTCAACTGGAGCTGACCTGGTATCGCACACATCCGGATTACCTCGACCGGGTATTCGGTCGAGCCGGCAGCTATCTCTACTACATCGTCGAAGAACTCGAGCGCCGAGAGATGCCCGCCGACCTCGCGCTCCTACCTGTCGTCGAAAGCGCTTTCGATCCTTTTGCCTATTCGCACGGCCGCGCTGCCGGCCTGTGGCAGATCATCCCGGGCACGGGTGCCCGCTTGGGATTGAAACAAGACTGGTGGTATGACGGCCGCCGTGACGTCATCGATTCGACTCGTGCGGCGCTCGACTACCTCGAGTTTCTCCAAGAGATGTTCGACGGCGACTGGCTGTTGGCAGTCGCCGGATACAATTCGGGAGAAGGCAACGTCACGCGCGCAATCGCGCGCGCGCAAGCTATTGGAGACCCCACGGATTTCTGGCATATCCGACCGTATCTACCCGTAGAGACGAGAACGTACGTACCACGGCTGCTCGCGATACGGGCGCTCGCGGCAGATCCCACTGCGTACGGTGTCACCCTGCCGCAACTTCCGAACTCGCCCCACTTCGATGTCGTGCCCACGGGCGGACAGATCGACATGGCTCTCGCTGCGGAGCTCACCGGCATTTCGACCGATGAGCTCTACGCGCTTAATCCCGGTGTTAACCGCTGGGCGACCGATCCCGATGGCCCGCACCGGCTTCTCGTGCCTATCGATCGGGGATCTCGGTTGGCCAAGGCTCTCGCGGAACTCGGCGAGCGCGACCGGGTCGAGTGGTCCCGGCATGAGGTTCGTGGCGGGCAGACGCTTGGTCAGCTCGCGGAGCGTTACCGGACTACAGCCGCGGTCCTGCGCGAGGTGAACGGCCTCACAGGCAATCTCATACGTATCGGCCAAAAGCTCATGATCCCGCACGCCGTCAGTAGCCTGAGCGCGTACACGCAAAGTGTCGAGGCAAGACTCGAGCGACGGCAGAACCAGGCTCGTGCCGGGCAGCGACAGACGCATGAGGTTCGTCGCGGCGAGTCGTTATGGTCGATCTCGCAGGCATTCGGCGTGGGTGTCAGAGAGTTGGCCGTCTGGAACGCCATGGCACCCGGAGATGTATTGAGCGTCGGCAGACAGCTCGTAATCTGGAGTGATCGCGCAAACGTAGCGTCGACGTCTGTCCGCCGGATTTCGCCGACCATGCCGGCAAGCACCGAGCGCATCAGGCGGATCAGCTATGTCGTTCGCAGAGGTGATTCTCTGTCGCGAATCTCGGATCGCTTTAGGATCAGTGTCGCGGAGCTTCTACAGTGGAATGAGATATCGGTGGATCAGTACCTGCAGCCGGGTCAGAGGTTGGTGATGTATATCGACGTCACCGAACAAACCACTTAGCAGGTTGAGCGCTAAACTACTCCAAACCGGTCACTGACCAGAGGATTCGAGATGGGATTTCTTGCCGGCAAACGAGCCGTTGTCGTCGGGCTCGCGAGCAACCGCTCCATCGCCTGGGGTATCGCTCGCGCTCTGAAGAACGAGGGCGCTGAACTCGCGTTCAATTATCAAAGCGACAAGCTCCAGGGACGTGTCGAGAAAATGGCGGCCGAGCTCGGCAGCCAGATCGCATTACCGCTGGACGTGACCGAGGATAGTCAGATCGATGCCTTTATCGAGGGGATCTCGGTACACTGGGATGGCTTCGACATTCTGATTCACTCCGTCGCCTACGCGCCGGCGGACCAGCTCGAGGGACGCTATATCGATACCGTAAATCGAGAGGGCTTCCGTGTCGCTCACGATATCTCGAGTTATAGCTTCGCGGCGCTCGCACGCGCGTCGCGGCCCATGATAGCCGGTCGGCAGGGCGCGTTGCTGACGTTGAGCTATCTCGGCGCGGTAAGAGCGTTACCCAGCTACAACGTTATGGGACTCGCGAAGGCGAGCCTCGAGGCCAATACCCGATTCCTGGCATACGATCTCGGCCCCGAGGGAATTCGAGTCAACGCCATCTCGGCGGGGCCGATAAAGACGCTGGCATCGGCTGGAATCAAAGGTATGCGGCAGATGCTCTCGACGGTGGCTGATACCTCGCCTCTCAAGCGAAACGTAACGATAGCCGACGTCGGTAACTCGGCCGCTTTCCTGTGTTCCGATCTCGCCGCAGGCATCACGGGCCACGTGCTGTACGTTGACGGCGGTTACAACATCGTCGGTATGCAGTTCGACTAGCAGGCCTAGATGTACGGTATCCGGCCGGACGGGTAATCGAGAGTCTAGTAGACCGGGTTGAGAACGATCTCTGGAATTCGAACCGTGGCGTCTTCACGAACCTCGGCCGCGTATCCCGTGACTTCGAGCATACTCGCCTGCTCAGCTAGCTGCGTGTTCTGAAGATTGCGCGCCTCCCGGGGGATATCTTCGATCGAGCCGGCCTCCACGGCCGAAAGCATCAGAACCGCATAGTCACCGCTGGCCAGCGGGATCAATTCCCTGATAACGGCGCCAGCGGCGGGTCTGGCTGAACGGAACGCCGCTGCAAGCACTTGCGTCGGGACCTCGCCGTCGGTGCGCTCGACCCAGGCCGGTAGAGTCCAGGTGCCACCATGCTCTATCGCGAGAGCTTCGACATCCTCGGCTTGCTCGATCGCGGCGAGAAAATCAGCGGATGCGGTTTCTGCCAGCCGCTGCGCCGCCGCGTGACTCAGCTCCTGCTCGATCTCATCCCGCACGGCATCGAGCGGCTGTTCGGCGGGCGGATGATGGTCCGTGACGCGCAGCACGAGCACGTGATCGTCTTCGAGCTCGATCGGGTTGCTGTTCTCGCGCTGAACTAGAGCCTGTGAGCTGAATGCCACCTGTACGACCGGCGCGCTGACCGGAAACGGGCTCACGGTACCGTCGCGAGTAAAGCCAGTCAGCGTCTGCAGCGGAAGCTCCATTTGAGTCGCGACCGTAGCGAGTTCGTCGAACGCATCGAAAGAACGATCGGCCAATTCACTCGCGCGGTCATAAAAGAGTTCCTCGGCGCGCCGAACTTGAAAGTCGAGCGCAAGTTCCTCTCGGACGGACTCGAATGTTCGATCCTCGCCGGCCCTGATCTCGTCCAGACGAATGACGTGATATCCGAAATCCGTCTCTACGGGTCCTTCCACATCACCGACTTCCATCGCGAACAGCATGTCCTCGAACGGCCCGACCAACAAACCGCGACTGACCCAGCCGAGATCGCCGCCCTGGCCGCTCGTACCGGCGTCTTCCGACAGTTCGGCTGCCAGTGCTTCGAAGCTCTCGCCCGCATCAAGCCGCACAATAATCTCCGCAGCGGCAGCTGCAGCGTCCTCCGCCTCCAGGCCGACGAGTATATGCCTGGCATGACGCTCTTCTTCAGTCTGAAAACGATATCTCTCGTCTTCGTAGTACGTCAGGAGTTCCTCTTCAGTCACCTCAACTTCTGCGGCGATATCGGCTCCCTGAACTTCGATGTACTCTAGATCAACACTCTCTTCACTGAAATACGCGGCCTTGTTTGCCTCGTAATGCTCGGCTATTGCCGCTTCGTCGACTGTTGCCTCGTCAAGATAATCGTCCGCAGAGAACAACGCATAGGCGATCTCCCGGCGCTGATTATAGAGCTCGACATAGCGGAGATATTCCTCGACCGTATAGAACCCCGAGGTCATGAGCCCAACCTGCAGTTCCAAGAGCGCCAGTTGCTCGCGCTGCAGCTCCATGAAGCCAGCCTCGGTCATGCCGATGTTGAGTAAGGTCGCGCGGAATACATCCAGGGAGAATTCCCCACCGACCTGAAATTCCGGTCGCTGGCGAATCGCTGCCGTCAGACGTTCGTCAGAAACATGGTAGCCGGCTGAGTCGATCTGCTGCAGCAGCGCTTCGTTGCCAATGAGGCGCTCCAAGACTACGCGCCTGAGTTCGGTCTGCAGTTCGTCGGAAATCTCGACTCGGTACAGTTCCTGATACTGCGCTTGCTGCGCCTGCAGGTCGCGCTCGAACTCGAGAAGCGGGATATCGGTACCGTTCACTTTCGCCGCGAAGGTCGTGCCGGTCAGACTGAAATCGACTCCCCAAAAAATAAAGGCGACAGCGAGCAGCCCGAGAATGACAACCGCCACGTATCGGCCAATTCCATCACGCATTGCTTGTAACATGGCGTGCCTACTTCTCCGAATTCCAGCTGCTCAGACCCAAGAAAAAAGGACAGACCTACCTTCACGAGAAAATAAATCTGCCCTGTCTATCTGGCGGAGTGGACGGGACTCGAACCCGCGACCCCCGGCGTGACAGGCCGGTATTCTAACCAGCTGAACTACCACTCCGACCCATCTTCTTGGTGGGTGCTGAGGGGATCGAACCCCCGACCTTCGCCGTGTAAAGGCGACGCTCTCCCAGCTGAGCTAAGCACCCCCTGGGACAGAGCCGGCTAGTTTACGGCTTCCTTCAAAGCCTTGCCAGCCTTGAACCCAGGCACGTTACTTGCGGCTATATGAATCGTCTCGCCTGTTCTCGGGTTGCGTCCCATACGTGCCGCGCGATGCTTGACGCTGAATGTTCCAAATCCAACGATGGAGACCTGTTGCCCTCCGCTCAATGAGGATCGGACGCTGCTGAGCACCGCATCGACGGCGCGACCGGCATCGGCTTTGGAGAGATTGGCTGCACTTGCTACTGAATCAACGAGTTCCGCTTTGTTCATTGCATTCCCTTCTGCGAGTTAAATGATAATCCCAGACGCACACTAGCGCCTACCCAATATTGACTTATCTGAAAGACAACGACCCGTAGTTATCGCGCGGGCGCAACCGCTACGAATCGTCCAGAACGGGGAATTTATACCAAGGCGTATTTTGCGGTGTCAAATAAGAGTTTCAGCGTTAGTGAGATAATACGACTTTATTTTTCTGAGCGCCTTCTGACTCGGCGTCAGGTTTTCCGTCTGCTGTTTTGCCGTCGCGTTTAGGCGTAGGCATGTGACGTAGCGCCAACTCCAAGACTTCATCAATCCATTTGACCGGAAGAATTGCCAGTTTATCCTTGATGTTCTTTGGTATTTCGACCAAATCCTTCTCGTTGTCGGCCGGGATCAACACGGTCTCGATACCGCCTCTGTGGGCGGCGAGCAACTTCTCCTTGAGCCCGCCAATTGGCAACACTTCGCCTCTCAGAGTGATCTCTCCCGTCATCGCCACATTCGATCGCACGGGAATTTTGGTCAACGCCGAAACCAATGATGCGCACATTCCGATACCGGCGGACGGTCCATCTTTCGGTGTTGCGCCCTCGGGAACATGGATATGCACGTCAGAGTCTTGATGAAAATTTTCGTCGATCCCCAACACGCCGGCGCGACTACGCACAACCGTCATCGCAGCCTGAATAGACTCCTGCATGACATCGCCCAGTTGTCCAGTATGGATGAGCTTTCCTTTACCGGGAACGATCGCGCCTTCGATCGTGAGCAACTCTCCACCGACTTCTGTCCAGGCGAGCCCCGTGACCTGACCGACCTGGTCGTTGTTCTCTGCACGGCCATATCGGTGACGCTGGACACCAAGAAAGCCGTTGAGGTTGCTATGGGTCACCCGCACGGTACTCTTGCGCGGTCGAAGCAGCAATTTCTTGACGACCTAGCAGCAGATATTAGCGATCTCGCGTTCGAGGTTTCTGACTCCGGATTCGCGCGTGTAATAGCGAATTATGTCCAGGATTGCCGAGTCGGAGATTCGAAGTTCCTTCTCCTCGATACCGTTCTGCTTCATCTGCTTGGGCATGAGATACCGCTTAGCGATATTCAGTTTTTCATCTTCAGTATAGCCTGGCAGCCGGATGACTTCCATTCGATCCAGCAACGGCGGCGGAATATTCAGGCTATTCGCGGTACAGACGAACATGACCTCCGAGAGATCGAAGTCGACCTCCAGGTAGTGATCGTTGAAGGTCGAGTTCTGCTCGGGATCGAGGACTTCCAACAGGGCCGACGAAGGGTCGCCCCGGAAATCCATCGACATCTTGTCGACTTCATCCAGCAGAAACAAGGGGTTACGCACTTTAACCTTGCTCATATTCTGG
>PVBE012370705.1_pt1 | contig 16710 bp, 11 predicted proteins | sample 1631181 | NCBI WGS metagenome assembly PVBE01 (sample SAMN08397723, study PRJNA350692) | Marine metagenome, whole genome shotgun sequencing project. | isolation source: water | place: Pacific Ocean | collected 2012-04
AGACCCGCGACGACGACGTCCGCCGTGGGGTCGCGATCGCCCTCGAGGTGTTGCGTTACGTCGGACGCGGAACCGCTCGCCTGGCCGACGGGCCTGGCGCGGTCGCCTCCGCGGATGCGCCGGCCCGCCTCGCAGCGATGCTGGGTCCCCGGCGCGATGGAGTGGTGCCTCCGCGGCCGGCGCCACAGGAGCGAGCGGCGGCCGCGGATCGCCTCGCCGCGCAGCTCGGACCGCGCCGACCGAGGACGGCGCCGCCTCCAGCCCCGGGCGCCGAACCCGCGCCGACTCCGAGCGAGAAGACGGGGGCGTCGGCGATCGTCGGTGACGCCTGCCGCTGGGTGCCGGACGAGGAGTGGAGCCGCGCGTGGGCGGCCGCGGTCGCGAGCCGCATCGGCGTCGCCGAGATGACCGACGAACACTGGAAGGTCATCGAGTTCGCTCGCGCGGAGTACGTGGAGTCCGGCGCGCCACCGAACGTGCGCCGGATCACCCAGGGATCCGGGGTCGACACGCGCACCGTCTACCAGCTCTTCGCGAAGGCACCGGGCATCGCCACGGCGATGTGCGCCGGCATTCCGAAGCCCGGCGGATGTCTCTGAACACGTCCTCGCCGTCCGTGCGGGCCCCTCGAAGACCACACACACCGAACACACGACAAGCCAAACGAGACCCATGACCACCAACGAACAGCGCAAGGTCGCGATCATCGTCTCCAAGGGCGGGCTCGACGAGGTCTTCCCCGCTCTGATCCTCGGCAACGCCGCCCGGATGTCGGGCATCGAGGCCTTCATCTTCTTCACGTTCTACGGCCTCGATGCCGTCACCGAGTCCAAGGTCGACCACCTGCACGTCAACATGGTCGGAAACCCGACGAGCCCGATGCCGACGATGATCGCCGGCCTGCCGGGCATGGAGAACCTCGCGGCCAAGATGATGATGAAGAAGATGGAGGAACTCGACCTGCCCTCGGTGCGGGAGATGATGCAGATCCTCGATGCATCAGGGGCCGAGCTCTACGGCTGCGAGCTCGCGATGACGATGTTCGGACGCACCCAGGACGACCTGATCCCCGAGGTGAACGACGTCATCACCGCCGGCGACTTCTTCGAAATGGCCGACGGCGCCCAGATCATCTTCACCTGAGCAGGAGCGTTACTCGCAGGCGCCTGCGCCGCAGGTGCCGCCGTCGCACGGGCGGCCGTCGTCGAGCGGACAGGTGACGCACGTCGCGCCGTCGTGCACCTCCGGCGAGCATTCGGTACCCGCGCAGGAAACGAACAGCCGGATCACGATGTCGTCGATCCACACGCGGTCGTCTCCGGTCGAGACCGAGAAGTCTTTCTCGTACGACCACTCGAAGTCGTGGGTTCCCGCGGTCAGTGGGAACACCGCCTCGGTCCAACCCTCCGTGCCGGCCCACGAGCCCAACTCTTCGCGATCGACCCGGAAGAAGAGGTCGTCACAGCAAGTCTCCGTGCTCGTCCGGAACCAGAATCGGATCTCGCCGTCGAAAGGCATTGCGTGAGACATCCGCAGCCACGACTCGTCGAGGTCGTCGATGTCTCCACTCCCAACCGAACGGTCGCCGGAGTGCGCTTCGCCCGTCGTCGTCGACCAACCGCGCCAGCCCCCGGTGGAGAACTCCGGCGGGAGCGCGCTCGACTCGAAGGCCCACTCCCGACCTTCGCTCGACAGGCCGCCGCAGATGCCGCCCGCGCACAGCGAGAGGCCATCGGCGCCGCACGCCCCGCAATCAGTGATTCCCGCGGCCAAGCAGACCCCACCGCCGCAAAAAGCGCTGACACAGTCGTTCGGATCGTCGTCGCAGGACGCGCCCTCGTCGAGCAGCGGACATTGCGTGCACGAGCCGGTTGCCCACACCCCTGCGCCACAGGCGTCGGTCGGGCAGGGGGCTCGGCCCTCGAAATGCAGGTCGTCGACCCAGGCCGCGTCGTCGCCGGTCGAGAGCGAGCCGTCCTTGTCGTAGCGAAGCTCGAGCGTATGGGCACCCGCCGGAAGCTCGTACCGGGCCAGGGACCAGTCGATATCGCCGGCCCACCGGTCGCGCTCCGCGCCGTCGACGATCGCGATCAGGAAGTCGTAGCGGGGCTCCGAGTCGACGCGATACCAGAACGACACCGCGCCATCGACCAGGAGTTCGAAGTCGGTCGCCACCCACGAGACGTCGCCGTTGCCGATGTCCCCGGAGCGGGCGGCGGTACCACCGCTGTGGGCAACTCCACCGTCGACCGTCCAATCCGCGTCCCCACCGGTGCGGTAGACCGGAAGCACGGTTCCCTCGAAGTCGAAGAGCTCCGGCCCTTCGGGAGACACGATGCCGCACTCGCCTTCGACGCACAGCCCGACGCCCTCGGCGCCGCAATCGCTGCAATCGTCCACCGTGGTCACGAGGCACTCGCCGACGGCGCACGCGCCCGACCGACAGTCGGACGGGTCGTCGTCGCAGGCCGTGCCGTCTTCGGCGTCGCGCGGCACGCAGTCGCCGGTGTGGGGGTCGCACAGGCTGATCTGGCACGGGCCTTCGTGACACGATCTCGGCGGGCCCCCGCAGACGCCGTCGGTGCAGCGGTCGCCCTCGGTGCAGGCGTTCCCGTCGTCGCAGCCGGCACCGTCGGGGAACACCGAGGCGGCGCAGGCTCCGGTGTCCGGGTCGCACACGCCGACCGCGCAGGGCTCGTCGAGGTGAGTACAACCGACCTCGTCGCAAGGCGGCGGCGGCGAGTCGGGTGGCGTGTCCGAGCCGTCGAGGGCATCGCCGACATCGGGCGCGTCGACCACGGCGGTGTCATCGGTGTCCGCGTCGTCGTCGGTTCCCGCGTCGTCATCGGTGTCGGCGATCGGATCAGGGCCGAGATCGTCGGCGCCGCCGTCCGGGTTCCGGGCGTCGTCGGTGTCGGCGCGTTCCCCGGTGTCGCCACCGACGTTCGCGTCGCCGGAGCCCGCGTCCGACACATCACCCGCGCCATCGCTCGGCGCCACGTGGGAGTCGCTCGCGTCGGCGATGTCGGTGCCGGGGCGGCCGGTATCGGCTGGGAGTCCGTCGGCGACGCACGCACTCGGGGAGCCGCTACAGCCCCACCCGTCTTCGACCGTGCACGCGGCGTCGCAGCCGTCGCCGACCAGGAGATTTCCGTCGTCGCAGGCCTCGCCGCCGTCGAGGAGCCCATCGCCGCAGTTCGGCGGCACGGGGACATCTGTGCGAAAGCAGCCGCTCGGCTGTCCGCTGCAAGACCAGCCGGCCTCGATCACGCAGAACGGCGCACAGCCGTCGCGATGTCGATCGTTGCGGTCGTCGCACTCCTCGCTCGGTGAGACCACGCCATCACCGCACACGTCATCGCCGGTCTCGTTCGTGCAGGCGACCGCGATGACGGCGCCGAAGATGGCAAGGGCGGCGAGCTTCGACATGGCGCGAATCGTAGCAGGCGGCCGACCGTCACCGAAGCAAGAAACGACCCGGACGATCACCGGGCGTTCAAGGCAGCGCGCCCCAGAATCCACAGAAGAGCTCGGGGGTCCCGCAGTAGTTGATCGCGCACCGTCGGCACTGCTCGAAGTCCGTCTCGCACACGTCCTCGCAGACGCTGACGATGCACGAGGCGTGGCTGCCGACACAGTCGGAGCACTCGTCGCCGAGCTCCTCGAAAGGTTCGGTGATGCAGAAGCGAGCGCAGTTGCGGGGTCGGCGCGTCCCGGCGCACTCGGTCACGCACTCGACCTCCTGCACGATGAAATCCGGGTCGGAGACGATGTCCATCTCCTCGCCGTCGCAGGCGCCGTCGAAAAGCTCGTCCCGGCACTCGAAGATGCAGTCGGCGTCGGCGCAATCCGTCACTCCGTCGCCGTCGTTGTCGCGGCGATCGTCGCACTCGAATTCGAACTCGTCCCAGCAGCGCCGCTCCTCGGCGCAGTCGAGGTCGTCGCAGTCGACGAGGCTGTCCCGGTCGTTGTCGATGCCGTCGCTGCAGTCGGCCTCGAAGAAGCGCTCGAAGCACTCGTATTCGATCTCGAGGCAGTCGAAGTCGTCGCAGTCGGTGCGCCCATCGCCGTCGTTGTCGATCCCGTCGAAGCACTCGAACTCGAAGTCCTCGTCCGTGCACTCCAGCGAGCAGTCGGGGTCGTCGCAATCGACGAATCCGTCGCCGTCGTCGTCGAATCCGTCGAAGCACTCGAACTCGAACTCGTCGCCTCCGCACTCGCCGATGAACACGCAGTCGGGGTCGTCGCAATCGACGAGCCCGTCGTCGTCGTTGTCGCGTCGGTCGAAGCACTCGATCTCGAACCGCTCCTCGAGGCATTCCTCGGATGCTTCGATACAATCGCGATCGTCGCAGTCGACGAGCCCGTCGCCGTCGTTGTCCTCGCCGTCGTGGCAGCGGCGTTCGAAGCGTCCGGCCGGGTCGCACACGGTCGAGCCGGCGCAATCGGGGTCGTCGCAATCCACCAGTCCGTCGCTGTCGTCGTCGACCTCGTCGCCGCACTCGATCTCGAAGGGGGGCGGGGGTCGGTCGCAGCCGGGGAAGTCGGCGCACTCCGGGTCGTAGCAATCCGGAGCGGCGTCGCCGTCGTCGTCGCGACCGTTGTCGCAGATCTCGTCGATCGGCCCGGGTCCTCCGTCGGGGCGGGGCCCGGGTCCTCCGTCCGGACGGGGCCTCGGCCCACCGTCGCGCGGGGGCAGGGCGTCGGTGGTCGTGCCGCCGTCGGTTGCCGAGCCTCCGTCGCGCGGCGTCCCGGCGTCTGCGGGCGCGCCGCCGTCGGTGGTCGTGCCGCCATCGACGGCGGTCCCGCCGTCTCCTGCGGTGGCGTCGGCGCCGCCGGCTCCGGTGTCATCGGCGCCCGCGCCGTCGGGTCCATCGCTGCCGCTCGTCGAGTTCGCGTTGTTGCAGCCGGCCAGGGCGAGAAGTGCGGAAAGAACGACGAATGTCAGGCGCACGGGGACCTCCTCGGCACGACGGGGACGTGGCGCCGCACATTACCCGACCGCCCGAATCGAGGCAAACCGGGGTCCGGTGGGGCCAGGGCGGTCGCAAAGTCCGGGCCATCCGCCAACACGGGCGAGATCCTATCTCGCCCCCGGCTCACAGAGCCGGTCCACACCTCTGAGGCAACCCAAGACCCTCGATGTTGCGATCCCCCTGCCGGTGGGGCTGCCATCGTCGTCGGCCCCTCGCGCCGGCGGCTTGCCGCTACGCCTTGGCGTCCAGCCGCTTCTGCGCGCCGCGCATCTCGCCGTCGGCGATTTTCAGCGTCAGGTTCGGGAAGTGGCGCGAGGCGAAATACTGGAACCAGCTGTCGAAGGTCGCGTAGCCCACGAATCTCCCGCGGGGGATCCAGGCCAACATCTTGGCGGCGACCTTGTCCGCGGGGTGGGTCGCGTTGAAACTGGAGCCCATCTCCATCTCGTGGATGAGCGGCGGCTTGTCCTCGTTCTCCTTCGCGAGCCCGGGCGTATCGGTCGTCGGTGGCAGGAAGAGCTTCACGGCGACCCCGTGCAGCAGCATCTCCTGGCGGAGCGCCTCGGCGAACCCGCGGATCGCGAACTTGCTCGCCGAGTAACCGCTGTATCCCCAGACCGAGAGCACGGCGAGCATCGACGACACCAGGATGATGCCGCCGTGTCTCTGGCGGGTGAAGTGGTCGAGGAACGGCTTCACCGTGTTCACGTGGCCGAAGTAGTTCACGTCCATCAGCCAACGGTAGTGGTCGTCGTCGGCCTCGTGGACCGGCCGGCACTGCGCGGCACCGGTGTTGGCGATCAGCAGATCCAATCCGCCGAGGGTCTCCAACACTTCGGATCCGACGGCTTCCATGCGCGCGCGGTCGGTGACGTCGGCGGCGATCCCGACGAACGATTGGTCCGGCCGCCGCGCCGCAGCCCGCATTGCGGCGACGGTCTCGTCGAGCTTCTTCTGCCCCCGTGCGAGCACGGCGACGTGGGCCCCGGCCGCAGCGAGTTGTACCGCGGCCTCGCGGCCGATGCCGGCGGAGCCGCCGGTGATGAAGACCTTCTTGCCGTCGAAATCGCTCATCGCGCGCTCCGTCATCGTTGCGGGCAGGGGTTCTCGAGTCCCGCGCTCCTACATCGACCGGGACCGTGCTTCAACCGCGGTGGGTCACCCAGCTTCATCCGCCGGCGCGCTTCACCCGGTGACCCTCGGCCTCGAGCGCCGCGACGACCTCGTCGATCTTGTCCCCCTGGATCACGATCACCCAGTCCTTGACGCTGCCGCCGACGCCGCATCGTTTCTTCAAGCGCTTGGCGAGCGCGGTGAGCTCGGCGGCGTCTCCCGGGACGCCCGAGACCGTCGTCGCCGTCTTGCCGCCGCGCCCCTTCTTCTCCCTGCGGACGCGAACGACGCCGTCCGTCTCCGGCCGGGCCGCGGCCTGGGCATCCTTGCGGCACCGACACCGATCGACGGGTTGGCGGCAGGTCGAGCAGACTCGCCCGAGCTCGCTGGAATAGACCACGCGTCCGGCAACTCGCTTGTTGGGCTTGGGCATCGGGTTATCCGATGGGGGGACGGTGCGGGAGGATCACCACCGCGGATGGCGTTCGGCACGGCGACACGACTCGCGCCGACCGTCGCGACCGCCCATACATGGACCGCTCGCCGGTCGTCAACGCCGCAGGGAGAGCGGTGCGTCGTCGCGGATGCGCCCGGCGGCCCCCCGGCTTGTTCCATTCGTGTTGGGAAATCGACGCGAAATTCGCCAGCCGGATCGCGTGGGTCTACGCTGAGTCCGAAGTTCGTCAACCAGGGTTCGATATGGAAAGCGACGAGATTGCTCGCCTGGTGCAGGCCATCGAGGCGCAAAAGCGGGGCGGCGACGCGCCCGAGTTCACCGCCGAGGACCTCGAGGAGTTCGAGATCCCGCGCGAGTGGTGGAAGGCCGGCGACGGCGTCTGACCGGAGGCTCGCGGCATGCGCTGACACGCGCGCGTGACCATGAGGTGTTCGGGAACGCTCCGCACCTCACGCGGGAGTAGGCGCGAGCGGTCGGTGACCGACCCGGACCCACGCCATCGCGGGAGACCCGGCCCGCGGCGCCGGCCCTATCCCCGCTCGATGCGAACGGCGGAGACCTTGTACTCCGGGCATTGCGTATGCTCGTCGGCGGCCGAGCTGAGCAGGGCATTGGTACGCGCCTCCGGGAAGTGGAAGGTCATGAAGACCGTCCCCGGCTGCGTGAGCGTCGAGATCTCGGCCTCGACGGCGACCTCTGCCCGGCGCGAGACGACGCGTACGGCGGTCCGATCGTCGATGCCGAGGCGCGCCGCGTCGTCGGGGTGGATGCGGACGCGTTCCCGCGCGGCTCGGTCGAGTTGGACGACGGGCGTTCGTCGGGTCTGGGTCCCGACGTTGTAGTGGAAGAGCTGCCGGCCGGTCGTGAGGTAGAAGGGGTATTCGTCGTCGGGCGTCTCCGCCGGGGGTTGCCAGTAGACCGGCGTGAAGAGCCCGCGCCCGCGGAGGAACTCGCCGTCGGCGTGCACCACCGCCGTACCGGGATCGTCGGCGGACCGACAGGGCCACTGGATGAACGCGCCAGGGGCTTCCAAGCGGTCGTACGACACGCCCCGCCACAGGGGTGACAGCCGCGCCATCTCGGCCGTGACCGCCGCTGGCTCCGGTGGCGAGCCGAAGCCCAGGTCCGCGCCCATCCGTTCGGCGACCAGCTGGTAGATCTCCCCATCGGGTTTCGTTCCGGCGAGGGGCGGGATCACCTGGCGGACGCGCTGGATCCGGCGGTCGGAGTTGACGAAGGTGCCCTCCTTCTCCAGGTGGAGCGCAGCGGGGAAGACGACGTCGGCGTAGCGGGCCGTCTCGCAGAGGAAGATATCCTGGACGATCAACAAGTCGAGAGCCTGGAGTGCGCCGACGACGTGTCCGGTATTCGGGTCGGACTGGGCGACATCCTCGCCGGTGATCCACAGCGCCCTCAACGTGCCGGCGTGGGCGGCCTCGAACATGTCCGGGATCGTGAGGCCCTTGCCGGTCGGCAGGTCGTCTCCCCAGACGCGCGCGTGCTCCTGTCGCGCTCCGGGGTCGGCGATGGAGCGATAGTCGGAGTACACGGTGGGCAGCGCTCCGGCGTCAGAGGCACCCTGCACGTTGTTCTGGCCCCGGATCGGGCTCGTCCCCGTGCCGACGCGGCCGAGGTTTCCGGTCATCAGGGCGAGGTTGATCAGGCCGAAGACCGCGTTGCTGCCATGGGCGGCCTCGGTGACCCCGAGTCCCCACAGGATCATCGACCGGTCCTGGGCAGCGTAGAGGCGTGCGGCGGCGCGGATGTCGTCGGCGGCCACCCCGGACAGAGCCTCGGCCCACTCCGGTGTGCAGCCTTCGAGCGCGGGCCACAGCGACTCGAAGCCCTCGCAGTGGGCGTCGATGAACGCGCGGTCGATCAGGCCTTCGGCGACGACGACGTGGCAGAGCGCGTTCACGACCGCGACGTTGCTGCCGGGGTTCAGCGGCAGGTGGATGTCGGCGATTCGGGCGAGCTCGGTATTGCGGGGGTCGATGGCGATCAGCTTCGCGCCGCCGAGCACCGCCTGTTTGATTCTGGAACCAAACACCGGATGGGCCTCGGTCGGGTTGCACCCGATCAGCAAGACCAGATCGGTGTGCTCGACGTCTTCGAAGCTGCCGGTTCCGGCGCCGGTGCCGAGTGCCTTGCCGAGCCCGAACGCGCTGGGGCTGTGACAGACGCGGGAGCAGTTGTCGATGCTGTTCGTACCCATCACGAGACGGGTGAATTTCTGCATCAGAAAGGCCTCTTCGTTCGTGCAGCGCGAGGAGAAGATCGAGGCGAACCCGGACTCTCCGCGGGAGTCGCGCACGGCCTCCAATCGCTCTGCAACGAAGTCGAGCGCAGTGTCCCAGTCGACCGGGTGGAGCTCGCCGTCGTCGCCGCGGAGCAGCGGCGAGGTCAGCCGCTCCGGCGACCGGGCGTAGGCGTGCGCGAAACGCCCCTTCACGCAGGCGTGGCCGCGGTTCGCCGACCCGGTGTCGCTGGGCGTGATCATCGTGATCGCGTCGCCGACGACGTGCGCGTCGAGCAGGCAACCGACCGCGCAGAAGTTGCAGGTGGTCGTGACGATGCGGTCGGGGAACCCGGCGTCGAGCTGACCCGTGTCGACGATGGCGCCGACCGGACACTCGACGGCGCAAGCGCCGCAGCTCGCGCACTCGGCCTCCGCGAGGCCGGTGTCGTCGCCGGCGATGACGCCCATGGCGAACCCGCGACCGGACATGGCGAGCACGAAGCTGCCCTGGACCTCGTCGCACACCCGCGCGCAGCGGGCACACGCGACGCACTTGTCCATGTCGAAGGCGAGGAACGGGTGCGAACGGTCCGGCTCGGGCGCGTGTGCCGCGCCCGGCGGATAGCGCACCTCGCGGAAACCGAGTTCGGCGGCGACCGCCTGGAGCTCGCAACGGTTGTTGGCGACGCAGCCGAGGCAGTCGAGTGGATGGTCGGAGACGATGAGCTCGACGATGTTGCGCCGGAGCCGCAACAGCCGTTCGGACTGGGTGTGGACGACCATGCCGGCGACCGCGGACGTGTGGCAGGACGCGACCGGGTCGCGCCCGGCGACCTCGACCACGCACAGGCGGCAGGCGCCGTGGGGCGAGAGGTGGTCGGAGTCGCAGAGGGTCGGGACATGGGCGCCGGCGGCCCGCGCGGCTTCGAGCAACGACGTGCCTTCGGGCACGCGGACGACCGCGCCGTCGATCGTCAGGGCGATCATGCGTCACCTCCGCGGCCGCGGGCGGCGAGATCCGCGAGACGGTCGGGGACTCGGGCGCCGGAGACATGGCGCGCAAAGCTCTCCGGGAACCACGCGAGCAGGTTGTCGATCGGCACGGGGACGCCTCCGCCCAGCGCACACAGAGAGGTAAGACGCATCGTCTCCGAGAGCTCGGCGAGCAGGTCGAGGTCGGCTTGCGTGCCGCTCCCGGCCAGCATGCGGTCGAGCAGCTCGGTGCCGCGGACCGACCCGAGACGGCAGGGGAAGCAGCGGCCGCAGCTCTCGATCGCGCAGAAGCGCATCAGGCCGCGTCCGACGGCGACCAGATCGTCGGCGCTTGTGTACACGACCATGCCGCCGTGGCCGAGGAGGCCGCCGGCCGCGGCCATCGCATCGAAGTCGAGGGGCAGGTCGAGGTGCCGCTTGCCGAAGATGCCACCTAGCGGGCCGCCGACCTGCACCGCCTGGAAGGTGCGCCCGTCGACGACGCCGCCGGCGAGGTCGAAGATCACGGTGCGCAGGCTCGTGCCGAGCTCGACCTCGTATAGACCCGGTCGAGCGACCGCCGTGTTCAGGCTGACCAGTTTCGTGCCGCGACTGTCGCCGTGGCCGAGCGCGGCGAACGCGGCACCGCCATCGGCTACGATGAAGGGCAGGTTCGCGAGGGTCTCGACGTTCTGCACCAGGGTCGGCGCGCCGCGGAGTCCGCTGACGGCGGGATAGGGTGGCTTGGGAGAGACCTGGGCCGGCACGCCCTCGAGGCTGCGCAAGAGCGACGTCTCCTCGCCGCAGACGTAGGCTCCGTGGCCGCGGACGATGCGCAGGTCGAAGGCCCATCCGGTACCGCCGACATCGTCACCCAGCCACCCGGCGGCCCGCGCTGCTTCGACGGCGCGGCCGAAGATGCGATGGGCGCGGGGATACTCGCCCCGCAGGTACACGTGACCCTCGGTGGCCCCGACGGCGTACCCCGCGAGGATGGTGCCCTCGATGACGGTATGCGGCGCACGTTCGAGCAGCTCCTTGTCGATGTAGGCGCCGGCGTCACCCTCGTCGGCGTTGACGACCACGGCTCGGGTCCCGTCGGCGGACGGCGCGTCGCGCACGGTGGCCAGCTTGCGCCCACACGGGAAGCCGGCGCCACCGCGGCCTCGCAGCCGCGCGTGGTCGACCGCCTCGGTGACGTCGTCCGGGTTCCTTTCGAGAGCCGCGCGTAGCGCGTCGTACGCCCCGACGCGCTCGGCCGCCGCGAGGTCGGCGGCGTCTCCGTCGCAGAAGTAGCGGGTCAGCACCGCCACGTCCGGGTTCTGCGGGGGGTGCACCGTGTTCATCGGCTCCGGCAGATCGGGTGCCGTGCGCCGTCGCGCCGCGGCGGCGACCGTCTCGGCAACCCCATCGGTGGCGATGGACACGACTCGGGTCTCGCCGCCGGCCTCGATCAGCGCGTTCGGCCCGGATCCGCAGTATCCGACGCAAGTGACGTCGCCGAATCCGACGCCGTCGATCTCGCGCAACGCGTTCCCCAGCCGTTGGCGATAGGCGTGGGTCCCCGCGCCGGTGCAGGCCTCACCGTTGCAGACCCGGACGCTCACCGGTGTCTGCTCGCCGGGCTTCAACTCGTCGTAGAAATCCGCGACCGAGCGCACGTGCGCCCGAGGGAGCGAGAGATCGCGGGCGAGTCCGGCGATGTCCTCGGGTGAGATCACCCCCTGCGCGGCCCGAAGCGCGGCGAGGCGGTCATAGACGGTGTCGCCGCGCCCGAGGAAGCGGTTCTGAAGTGCGATGAGGTTCCTGGACATGCCGAGACTCTACGCGTCGGGCGACAGGCGTACAACGCGTTGGCGCTGTCGATTCCATCGCCGACGGTGACGCGCTAACATCGGCCGCATGCGGCGCTTTGTCCTACCGATGTTCCTGGCGGTGCTCGTGATCGCCTGCGGCGATGCCGCCACCGATCGCGACGACGAATACCGCACCATCGAGAAGGCCGCGCGCGTGTGCGCCGACGGACCGACGGTGCCCGGGATCGACGTGTCGCGGTGGCAGGCGGATATCGATTGGGGTCGCGTTGCTCGGGCTGGCATCGAGTTCGCGGTCATCAAGTCCACGCAGGGCACGTCCGGGGTGGACCCGAAGTTCGCCGACAACTGGCGCGACGCCCGCGCGGCCGGGGTGCTCCGAGGCCCCTACCACTTCTTCTGTCCGGAACTCGACGGCGCCGCCCAGGCCGATCACATGCTCGATACGGTCGGTGAGCTCCAAGCCGACGACCTGCCGCCGGTGCTCGACGTCGAGGTGTGTTCGGCCAGTGTGTGCGGGACGTCGTGCGACTGGGACGGCCTGAGCTGCGCGACGATCCAGAACAACATCAGGCGTTGGGCCGACCGCGTGATCGCGCGCACGGGACGCACGCCGATGGTCTACTCCAACGTCGGCACGTGGGACAGCAGCGTGTGTGGTTCGGACGTGGCGTCCGACCTGCATCTCTGGGTTGCGAACTGGGGGGCGTCGTGTCCGTCGGTGCCGCGCGGATGGTCCGATTGGGTCTTCTGGCAGACCAGCGACAACGGACGCGTAGACGGCATCTCCGGTGCCGTCGACCTCGATCTGTTCAACGGCGACTCGGCCGCGCTGCGCGCTTTTGTCGGCGAGACTGGCCCCGCGTGCGGTGACGGGCGTTGCGAAGGCGATGAGGGGTGCGAGTCCTGCCCGGGCGATTGCGGTGAGTGCCCGCCGCCACCGGACACGGGTACGCCCGACGCGGGTCGATCTGACGCCGGGCCCGCCGACGCCGGACCTTCCGACGCCGGCCGGGACACCGCCGACGCCGGCCCCACGGTTCCCTGCGCACCCGTCGGGCGAAGGGGTGCGGTCGTCGATGAGCTGGATCCGTGCTTCGTACGCTTCGGTGAGGACCGCTGGGACCCCGAGTCGCCGGAAGGGCACGCCGGTCACTTCTTCTGGGTTCCCCCGACCGCGGGCCCCTCGCCGACGAGTTGGGCGCGGTGGGAACTCGCGTTCGCCGAGGCCGGCGTCTACCGGCTCGAGATCTACGTCGACGGTACGGCGCGCGAGAGGGCGATCCGGTTCGCCGACTACACGGTCCGCCACCGGCGAGTCGCCGAGCAGATCGTGGTCGACCAAAGTGCCGTCGACGGTTGGCAGGCGGTGGCCGAGTTGGGATTCGATGCCGGCGGTGACCAGTACGTCGAGCTCGGCGACGTGCCCGCGCTATCGGGACCTGGCGACCTGGTGATCTTCGACGCGATCCGGCTCGCGTGGGTCGACGACCTGCGGCCGCGCGCGGACGCGGGCGTCACGGACACCGTGGGGCCGCCGGATGCCCGTCCCGACGCGTCGACCGACGCTGCCTTCGTCGATGCGCCCGCCAGCGATGGGGCGACCGATGCCGGACCGGGAGGGGTCCGCGGTCGGGACTTCGACGGGTCGACCGGCGACCGGGTCGTCGTGCGTGTGCGCGGCTGTGGCGTCGGCGCGAGCCCGGCGGGCGGGTGGCCGTTCTGGATGGTGGCGGTGGGCCTCGCCACCCCGATCCGCCGCGCGCGCCGCTCTCGTCGCGTGCGCCCCGGTGCGGTACCCTGACGAAGAGGCACCGACGCCCCGGAGGGAGATGTTCCGCGTCCGATCGCTCATCGTCTGGCTGGCACTTCTGGTCCCGACGACCCCCGCGTTCGCGTACGACCTGCACGAAGGTGTCGCCGCAGGCCTGCAGGTCGCGCTGAACCTGTCGGCGATGAACCTGCCCGAAGACGATCGCATCACCCGGCTCGTCCACTCGGGAGCCGGGCTCGGCTTCGCGATACGGGGGGGCCTCGGCGATTGGTTCTCCCTGGAGTCCGGACTCGGCTACCAGGTTCGGGGCACGAAGTTCGAGGACGTCGAGTACGCGATGGAGGACCGTCCCACGCGCTACTTCATGATCGTTCGCGTACGCTTGAACTACCTTGCGGTGCCGGTCCTCGCGAACGTGCACGTCCCAGTGTCCGAAGGTGAGCTTCGGTTCACCGCCGGTGCCGAGGCGGCGTACCTGGTCTCCGGCCGGGTCACGCTGGTGGGGGAGATCAATGATGCGCGCGGGAACGTCTCGACGGGTCTGTTGCCCGACGAGCGCGAGAGCTTCGACGCTGGCCTCGTGGCCGGGATCGGGTTCGACATCCCCGTGGGCGACGAGGCGGCCCTGGGCTTCGACGCCCGCGGCTACCTCGGCCTGCTCGACACGTTGACGGTACCGGTCACCCAGCTGGGCGATGAGACATCCAAGGTCCGGTCGTTGGGCCTCGTCGTAACGTACTGGCTGCCGCAGCGATGGTAGGCGGAAGCCGGCTTCGACACGCCGGCCGGAGCTCTCCCGCGCGGCTTGGTCATCGCTCGCCCGCCCGGCGGTCACGTGCCTCGGGGGATCGCAAAGTCGAGGGCCTTGGGTTGCCTCAGGGGTGTAGACCGGCTCTGCGAGCCGGGGGCGAGATTGGATCTCGCCCTTGATGGCGGATGGCCCGGACTTTGCGACCGCCCTGGGTCACGTGCCTCGGCGGGTTGCTAAAGCCCGCTGCCTCCTGCATTCTTTCGCTGACCGTCGTACCCGCAGCGCACGGCGTTTTCCGGGTGTCGCTGTCGTGTCGCTACCCTGCCTCCCGGGTGCCCCGAATGACGAAGGCCTCGACTGACGGCGCGGCCTCTTCGTCGGCCGCGCGCGGGGGTTCGAGGCGCAAGTCGTGGCGACGCATCGGATTGCGACTCGGACTCGCGTTCGGGGCGTTCGCGTTGACGGTCGCGGTGCTCGAGTTCGCGGCCCGGATGGCGCTCGAGGACCACCCGCCGCTGCATCATGTCCGAGACGGCGTCTACTTCCACGGCATGCCGCTCGTGAACGGGCTTTCGTGGACGAGCGAGCGCACGTCGCCCCCAAACGCCGAGCTGTTGTCCCTGCGGCCGAGCGACCGCGAGCTCCGGGTATTCGTGTTCGGCGAATCCAGCGTGCAGGGCTGCCCTTGGACGGTCGAGGCGAGTCCGCCGGCGATGCTTTACGACCTGCTGGAGCCCAGGTTCCCGGACCGAGAGGTCACGGTGGTGAACCTCGGTCTCGGCGGCGCCATGATGCTCGACGCGTATTACTACCTGCTGTCGGTCCGGCCCTATGGCCCGGACGTGGTCGTCTTCTACCAGGGAACCAACGACAACTTCTTCCGGGGCACCGAGAACTGCATGCCGGCGACGCATCCGTGGTTGCATGCTGCCTGGCGTGGGCTCGTCGAGCGGAGTCGGCTGTTGCTCGCGGTCCGAACACTGGGGCCCGCCAGGCTCCGGGATGCCGCGGGTGATGGAGGCGCCGGTGATTCGACCAGCCCTCCCTCGCTGTGCCCGCCGACCACCGCATACGCGGGGTGGACCGACATTCTGGTAGGAGCAGCCGGCGAGACCGGTGCCGAGGTTGTCGTCGTGACGCCTGTGCAGAGTGTGTTCGCCTACTCGGGGACGCTGAACGCTGGCGATCCGAGGTCGCAGGGCCTTCCCGCTTTCGTCGACTCCCTGCACGGCACGCCGCGAGAGCTCGCCCGGTGTGTGCTGGACGCGCGGTGTTCTCTCCCCGACAGCGCGTCCGCGGCTGTCGAGGTCGGCCGCGCTGAGCCCGGGTCCAGCGACTCCACTGAGCGCCAGCTGGCCGAGGCGCTGATCGAGCTCGACGTCCTCGAGACCGCGTGGACCGCCTCGGCCGAAGAACACGGCGCGACACTCGTCGACTTCTGGTCGTACGTGCGTGACCGCGTCCCCGCCGGGATCCCCATGGCGCCTCTCGTCGTCGACACCGTGCACCTTTCGCTCGAGGGTTATGCGCTCCTCGCGCTGTTGATGGCCGACGCGACCGAGGCGGCCGTGCGGGGAATCCCGGCCCCGGCGATCGAGGGCGTGGACCACCCGCTGCCAGACGTCAGCGCGTACGTGGAGCTGCTCGACCGCGACTCCGCGCCCGTCACACGGCGGGACGTGTGCTCGACATATCGGGCCGAGGGCGCGCTCTGGCTCTCGGCGGGAGCCGTCGTGATCGGGACGGGGTTGCTCCAGCAGGCCTGGGAGATGTGCCAGGACGACACTGCCGGTCTCGCGCTGGCCTGGCTGCACGACCGTCTGGACATCCCCACTGCGCTGCCGTCGGCCGTGGTCGAGCGAGCTCGGTACCTCGACATCGATGATCATCTACGCAGCGCCGCCGGGCTACCCCTGTCCGCAACCGACTGAGTCGATGAGCCTTGGGTTGAGTCGCCCGACCGAGGCGCCGTTCGTCCGACGGCACCGGGCATGTGCTTGACGCGACTGGCGGGAACCGGGAATATGAACGTTGTCACGGCCTTTTTCGAACGGTGAGCGAGATGCGACGACGCGTGTCGACGATTCGGAGCCTCGCAATCCTCGCGGCGGCAGCATCGGCTCTCGCGCTGGCCGGTTGCGCGCTCTCGACCGGTGCCGGCATCGCCGGGGGCGCGCTCGGTGGATTGCTGGCGCTGCTGCTCCTCGCCGGGACGGCGACCACGACCGCCGGCTGCAACGAGAGAGTTCCGGACGACGTCGACGCGGCCACCGACACGGCCGACGACAGCGGCGATGATGGCGCCGTCGAGCCGGACGTCGGGCCGTGCCTGGGAGCGTGGCCCGAGGACACGACAGAAGACCCGCGCGTGGGACCGTGTCTCAGCGCGCCGCCCCCCGACGGGTGGGACGCGGATGACGAGACCGATCTCGGCGTGTGCTTGGAGCCCCTCCCACCCGACGCCGACGTCGGTCCGTGTCTCGACCAGCCCCCGCCGGACGCCGACGTGGGGGCGTGTTTGGGAGCGCCGTGGGACGGTGGTGAAGACGATGCCGAGGTCGGCCCCTGTCTGAGCGAGCCGTGGGACGCGGGCCCGGATACGGATACGGACACA
>PVBE010487366.1_pt1 | contig 16709 bp, 17 predicted proteins | sample 1631181 | NCBI WGS metagenome assembly PVBE01 (sample SAMN08397723, study PRJNA350692) | Marine metagenome, whole genome shotgun sequencing project. | isolation source: water | place: Pacific Ocean | collected 2012-04
CCTCCACGTCGTCGAACCTCTCGGCGTCAAGGTAATCGCCGGCTGTTGACCCCCTTCCCCGGTTGTGGGTTCCACGATCATCGCTCCCGGCGAAGAGACCTTTATCATCGTGCGCTCCAAGATGACCCGCGGCAGGGGCGGCCCCCACGAGTTCCACGTTCTGCTGGTGACCGATGACCCGGTCGCGCCGGAGCAGACGCTGGTCTTCAAGGCCGACTTCCAGTGAGCCCGCCGCGCCGCCGTTTCCTGCTGTCCGGCGCCGCGCTGTCGCTCGTCTCAACGGCATCGCTCGCGCCCTTGGCGGCGCCCTCCACGGACGACCCGACGAATCCGCACTCTTCCACCACCTCGCCACCCACCGCTCCGACATCGTTCGCATATGGGCCTGCCTCGCCCTGCGTCACGATCCCCGCCCCACCGTCGCCGAGCGCCTGGAAGGGACCCGCCCCTTCGCCGCCGACCGCAACATGTCCGTCCGCGAATTCGCCATCGATGTCTTCCGCCCCCTTCTCCTCGCCGATCTCCGGCCAACCCTCGATCTCCTCCTTCCGTGGGTCCACGATCCCGATCCCAACATCCGCCGCTGCGCCATCGAGGGCAGCCGTCCTCGCGGCGTCTGGGCCGGCCACATCCTGGCGCTCAAGCAGGACCCGGCCGAGGCCCTCCCCTTGCTCGAACCGGTCCGCGCCGACCCGAGTCGCTACGTCCAGAACGCTGTTGCCAACTGGATCAACGACGCCGCGCGCACCAACTCCGATTGCGTTGTAGAGCTCTGCCGTCGCTGGCAATCCGAATCGCCCTCGCCGGCCACCGCCTACATCGTCAGGCGCGGACTTCGCACGCTGCGCAAGCGCGGCCTCCGGCCATGAAGCCCGCCGGGCGATCGTCATGATGTGCGCGCTCGCCCCCAAGCAGGCTCCGCTCTTCCTCAGCCCGCCGCAGGTAGTCCAGCAGCCGCTCGCGCCACTCGGCGTCCTCCCAGCGCTGCTCCAGATCCCGCCCCGCCGAAAACGGCCTCTGCAGCCCGGCCGTCGCCACCCGCGCGAATCCCGCTTCATCGATCTCCGCCTCCAGTTCCTCCGGCAGGTGAAAGAACGTATCCATGAAGTAGCCGCGAATCTTGTCCGGGTTCCGGTGCTGACCGTCGGCCAGGTCGCCCGCCAACATCTCCCGGAAGGCCGGGTCGTCCACGAAGCCGTAGCGATAGCCGTCCAGCAGCGAGGCGAACCGCGAGATCGACACCGGTCACACCACCCTCACCAACCGCGAGATGGAGATTCTCAAGCTCATCGCCGAAGGACTCAACAACCGCGCCATCGCCACCCAGCTCGTCATCACCGAACAGACCGTCAAGGGCCACGTCAGCAATATTCTCAGCAAGCTCCACCTCGCCGACCGCACCCAGGCTGCCGTGTACGCATGGCGCGAGGGCGTCGTCGGCCCTGACCCTGACTAGCCGTTCTCCCGGCGCTCCCCCCTTCAGCTAAGATACCGTCACCATCGACCCCGGGAAGGGAGAGCGCGTGACTGCCGCCGAGATACGTCAGCGACTTCAGCACGGCATCCTCTTTGACGGGGCCATGGGCACAATGCTCGGGGCGGCCGACGACAAGACCTGGGAAGTTCCCGAAGAACTCAACCTCGACGATCCCGACCGCGTCCGCGGCGTCCATCGCGCCTACGCCAAAGCCGGCGCCGACGTCATTACTACCAACACCTTCGGCGGCAACCGCATCCGTCTCGAGCGCGCCGGCTTCGCCGACCGTGTCGGAGAGTTCAACAAGTCCGCCGCGCGCCTGGCCCGCGAGGGCGGCGGCGACGACATCCTGGTCGCCGGCGACATCGGCCCCACCGGCGAGTTCATGGAGCCGCTCGGCGAGCGTTCCCGCGACGAGTTCGTCGCCGCCTTCACCGAGCAAGCCGCCGCCCTCGCCGCCGGCGGCTGCGACCTGATCCTCATCGAGACCATGAGCGACATCGGCGAGACCGGCGCCGCTATCGAAGCCGCCCTCACCACCGGCCTGCCGGTCATCGCCACCATGAGCTTTGATACCGCGGGCCACACGATGATGGGTGTTAGCCCGGCCGACGCCGCCGTGCAGCTTGCTGGGCTGGGCGTCGCCGCCGTCGGCGCGAACTGCGGCATGGGCCCCGACGAGATGACTCCGATCCTCGAGCAGATGCACGCCGCCGCTCCCGACACCCCGGTGCTTGGCCAGTCAAACGCCGGCATGCCCCGCATCGACGGCGAACACGTCCACTACGACTGCACCCCGGCCGAGATGGCCGCCCACGCCGAGACCTGGCTCGCCGCCGGTATTCAGCTGATCGGCTCCTGCTGCGGCAGCACTCCCGAGCACGTCGGGTCCCTGCGCGCGGTCCTCGATCGCCACCAGGCCGCCAACTCCTAACCACAACCAAGCGAGCCACCACCCATGCCCATCCAGTTCGATCCGCAGCGCTGGGACACCATCCACGCTGACGCCGCCGCCTGGTGGTCTGGCGAACTCGACCGTCCGCTGATGCAGGTGCGGCTCCGCGGACTCGACCCCGGCCACCCCGAGCCCGATATTCCCGAGAATCGTTTCACCTCCCACTACGATCTTTCAATCTCCGCTGAACGTATCATCGATCGCTGGGACTACGACCTGAGCCGCACGAAGTTCCTCGGCGACGCCTTCCCCAATATCTGGCCCAACTTCGGCGCCGGCGCCGTCGCCGCCTTCCTCGGCGCCGACATCCACAACACTCCCGAAACCACCTGGTTCATCCCGAAATCAGTCCAGGAGATCGCCGACATCCAGCTCGACTACGACCCGGCCGAGCAATGGTTCAACCGTGCCAAAGACATCTGCCGCGCCGCCGTCGACCGCTGGCAGGGCGCCGTCCAGGTGGACATGGTCGACCTCGGCGGAACCATTGATGTCATCTCCACCTTCCGCCCCTCCGAGCTACTGCTCCTCGACCTCTACGACAGTCCCGATGAGGTCGAGCGCCTTAACTGGCAAATCCACGAGAACTGGCTCCGCTATTTCGAAGAGTTCAACCAGATCCTGCAACCGACCAACCGTGGCTACACCGCTTGGACCCCCATCTTTTCCGCCGAGCCGTACTACATGCACCAGTGCGACTTCTGCTACATGCTCAGCCCGGACATGTTCGAGCGCTTCGTCAAACCGCAGCTCGTGGCCGCCTTCAAGACCATGCCACACTCCTTCTATCACCTGGATGGCCCCGGCCAGCTAAACCATCTGGGCTCCTTCCTCGAGATCGAAGAACTGAAGGGGATCCAGTGGGTCCCCGGCGCCGGCGCCGAAGACGAAAGCGGCTGGCCCGAGGTCTATCAAGAGATTCGCGCTGCCGGTAAGCTCGTCCAGATCGGCATCAGCGACGGACCCCAGATGGAGATCTTCGACCGTATCGTCGACCAGGTCGGCAGCGCCGAAGGACTGGTCTGGATCTACAAAGGCGACATTTCCGAAGAAGACGAGGTCGTGCGTTTCCTCGAGAAATACGGCGCCGCCTAGCCGTCCGAATTACAGCGAGCCCGCCCTGCCCATCGAATTTGACCAACAGCGCTGGGACACCATCCGCGCCGATGCCCGCGCCTGGTGGGCCGGCGAACTCGACCGCCCGCTGATGCAGGCCCGACTCACCGGACTCGACCCCGGCCACCCCGAGCCCGAGCTGCCGCACGACGAATACACCTGTCGCTACGACCTGTCCATCTCGCCGGAGTGCATCGTCGAGCGTTGGGAATACGACCTCTGTCGCACCCGATTTCTCGGTGACGCCTTCCCGACCGTCAAGCCGTTCTTCGGCGCCGGTGCCGCCGCCGCCTTCCTGGGCGCCGACATCCACAACACCGAGCACACGTCCTGGTTCGTGCCGAAGGAAATCCAGGAAATCGCCGACCTCGACCTCCCCTATCTTCCGAACGATCCCTGGTTCCAACGCGCCCGCGACATCACCCGCGCCGCAATCGAGCACTTCAAAGGCTCCGTCCAGGTGGCCATGGTCGATCTCGGCGGCACGCTTGACGTCCTCTCCACCCTCCGCCCCTCCAACCTGCTGCTCATGGATCTCTACGACAGCCCCGACGATGTGGAGCGTCTCAACTGGCAGATCCACGAAGGCTGGTTCCGGCTCTACGACGAATTCAACCAGATCCTGCAGCCAGTCAACCCGGCCTACACCGCCTGGACGCCGCTGTTCTCCGAGGTGCCCTACTACATGTTCCAGTGCGACTTCTGTTACATGATCGGCCCCGAGCAATTCGAGCGCTTCGTCAAGCCGGAGATCGCCGCCGCCTGCCGCGCCGTCCCCAACGCCTTCTACCACCTGGACGGACCCGACCAGCTAACCCACCTGGAATCGCTGCTCGAAATCGACGAGTTGACCGGCATCCAGTGGGTCCCCGGTGGCGGCGTGCCTGAAGAAGACACCTGGCCGCACGTGTATCGCCGCATTCGCGACGCCGGTAAATTGGTCCAGATCGGTGTCGAACCGGGCATTTCGGCGCAGGCCCTCGAACGCATCGTCGATCAGCTCGGCAGCGCCGAAGGCCTGGCCTGGATCTACTGGGGCGACATCTCCGAAGAGGACGTCCTCATACCGATCCTCGAAAAGTTCGGCGCGGCCTAACCGGTAATCAATTCAGGCCTAAGAACTGCGCGCCTCATCGAACATTGCCAACAGGTTCTCGGTCGGCACGTCCGGCTGCACGTTGTGGACCGCACTCAGGATGTAGCCACCACCCTCACCCAGCACCCGCACCCGGTCGCGCACCTCGGCACGTACGTCCGCCTCCGAACCAAACGGCAGGGTTTGCTGAGTGTCCATCGCACCCCAGAAGCTGAGCCGGTCGCCGAAGCGTTCCTTTAGAGCTTGCGGCTCCATACCGTTCGCCGAAACCTGGATCGGATTCAGCACCTGGACGCCGATCTCGATCAGGTCATCGACCACGTCCACCACCGAGCCGCAGGTGTGCATGCCGATAAACGCGTCCGGCGCGCCCCGGCGCACCGCCTCGAACACCTTGCGGTGTCGGGGCATGATCACCTTGCGATAGGTATCCGGCGAGACCTGCAGGCCGTTCTGCGCCCCGATGTCATCGCCTAGGAAGATGATGTCGCACAGGTCGCCGGCTTCCTTCAGTTGCGCGTCGATCACCGGCAGCAGCACCTCTAGCAGTGCGTCCAACATCGCCCCCATCAGATCCTGGTCGCCAGCCATATCGTAGTACCAGTCCTCGAAGCCGCGCAGGTACTGGCTCAGGTGCACGATCGAGCCACGCACGCCCATGCAGATCGCCCGATCCGAGCCGTCCCGCGCTGTCTGCACGCGCTCGCGCAGCCCCCGGGTGCGTTCCGGGTCGTGCGGGTCCGGCCAGGCGTGTTTGGCGATGTCCGCCACCGTGATCTCCCCGGCCAGCGGGCCGGTGTCCTGGTCGTAGTAGAAACCACCCTCCGGCATCCGCCGGGTCACGCCCCACTCGTCGGTGTAGTGCGTCCCGATTTCGTCGCCATCCAGCACCACCGCCGGATCGGTGTTCACGAATTCGATATCCACGTCCAGCGCGTCCTGCACCGAGCCGTGCACCCCGGCCACTTGCTGCATCACGTCTAGGATCTCCGGCGGCGGCACCGGCAGGCGCAGCTTCTTCGCCAGGTTACGGTAGGCCGTCAAGTGAATCGAACTGGCCCGGCCCCCGCCCAGGTCCATCGGCACCCGGTCCGGCGTCTCATGCCGCAACGCCGCCAGCACTCGCTCTCGGTGAGTCATGCAAACCCTCCCCGGCGCCGGCCGTTCCACCTCACCACCACGACCCTGGGCCGGTCAGCACCTCAAATCCTGATTCAGTCTCCATCATAGCTGCGCACCCACCAACATTCCCGCCGAATGCGACTAGACTACGCGCCGATGCATATGACTTCGGGTAAGGGAATCACCATGCACAAGCCGGCTCTCACTAATGCGCCCCTGATCGACGCCATCAACGACCGCTGGAGCGCCCTGGCCTACGACCCCGATCGCGAGATCGCCCCCGCCGATCTGCGCACTTTGCTGGAGGCCGCCCGCTGGGCGCCATCCGCGCGCAACGAGCAGCCCTGGCGCTTCGTAGTCTTGGACGGCTCCGTTCCCGAGGCCCGCGAAAAGGCCCGCGATTCGCTGCCCGAGAACAACGCCTTCGCCAAGGCTGCCCCGCTGATACTCCTCGCCGTCGCCGATAGCGTCTACGAGTACTCCGGCGACTACGTCGGCCACCGCAATCCCTGGGCCCAGTGGGACACCGGCGCCGCCGTCCAGACCATGCTCCTCCAAGCCGTCACCATGGGTATCTACGGACGCGAACTCGGCCTCTTCGACTTGGGGCAGCTTCGCCAGGACCTCAGCATTCCCCAGCCCTTCGAACTCGGCGTCCTCATCGCCATGGGTTACCCCGGCGACCCGGAGAGCCTGACGGCCAATTCGCGCGCCGTCCACGAGAAGGCCCGCGCGCGCCGTCCGCTTGAAGAGATCGCCTACGTCGGGACCTGGGGTGAATCTATTAAGTAGCGGCGGCTAGCCCTCCGGCACCACCGGCGTCGGCGCCATCACGTCCGGGTCCGAGCGCACATCCACCACCACCGGCCGGTCCATCGTCAGCGCCTCTTTGAGCGCCCCGGCGATCTCGCCGGACTCTGTCACCCGGACGCCGACGCAGCCCATCGACTCGGCCACCTTGGCGAAGTCAATGTCGTCAAACACCCACAGCGCGTCGCCGCCGCCGCCCGGACCGCCATAGGCGCGCTCCACCGCCGGGCGACCCTGGTTCAGCGAGCGGTTGTTGTTCACCACCGTGACGGTATTGATCCCGCAGCGGGCCGCCGTCTCCAATTCGCTCAGGTGGTACCAGAACCCGCCGTCGCCGGTGAAACAGATCACCGGTCGCTCCGGCGCCGCGCACTTCGCGCCCAGCGCCGCCGGGAAGGCCCAGCCCAGCGAGCCGGCGCAGCGGATCAGATTCTGCCCCGGCTCCGTCAAGTCGATCATCGTCCCGGCCCAGATGCCGGCGTGGCCGGTATCCGCCACCAGCACCGCGTCGTCCGGCAGGAAATCGGTGATCTCCCGGCACAGCCGTTCCGGCCGGATCGGCACCGCGTCCGACGTGAGCAGCGGCTCCAGTTCTTCCCGCCACTCAGTCACCAGCCCGGCGGCCCGCGCCGCCCACGCGCCATCCCGTTCGGCGTCGCCCAGTTCCGCCAGCAACGCCCGTAGCGACGCCCGCGCGTCGCCCTGCACCCCGGTCGCCGTCGGGTAGCTGCTGCCAATCGCCGCCGCCTCGATGTCGAGCTGCACCGTCGTCGTCCCCTCGGCCGGCACCTGCCAGAACTCGGTGGTCATCCCGCCAGCGCGGCTGCCCACAAATAGCACCACATCCGCATCCCAGACAACTCGGTTCGCGCACCAGCGCGAGTACGACCCGACCACGCCCACCGACAACTCGTGATCGTCGGCAATCATCCCCTTGCCGTTCAGCGAGGTCGCCACCGGCATCCGCAGCCGCTCCGCCAGTGCCACGATCTCCTGCTCCGCGCCAGAAGCGCGCACCCCGCCTCCCGCCACCATGACCGGCCGCCTGGCACCTTCGAGCACTCTTGCCGCCGCCCGAATCGCCTCCGGGTCCGGCTCGGGGCGAAATGCCGGGTAGCTGGTAAACGCCTCCTCGACAACCACGTTCATCTCGGCCTCATCGGTCTCCACTATCTCCGCGGTGAAGCCCAGCAATTCGACGTGTGCCGGCGCCGGCGCGCCGGATGTCATTTCACGGAACGCCTGACGCAGTACCACCGGCAAATCACTCGCGGCGTCGGCATAGACGTTGTACTTTGTCACCGGGTCGAACAGCGGCCAGTGGTTCACCTCCTGGTAGCCATCGCGGTAACGCTGGATCGTCGGCCGCCGGCCGGTGATCGCCAACACCGGTGCCCGGCCCAGGTAGGCATCCTGCAGGCCCGCCGCCAGGTTCGCCGCTCCCACCGACTGCGCCATCGCCACCCCCGGCCGGTGCGCCACCCGCGCGTAGCCGTCGGCCATGTAGGCGGCCGCCTTTTCCGTGTGGCAAAGCACCCGCTGGATCCCCAGCCGTTCCATCTCCACCAGCGCCCGATTGGTCACGAACGGCACGAAAAAAACACTCCCGACTCCGTAGCCGTGCAGCATCTCCGCCAGGTATTTCGCGCCGTTCATTCTTGGTTTCCCCTCTCGTTAGGCCGACGACAACTCGCGTGCCGCCAGATCTTCCACCGCTTCCACGACGGCTCGCAGATTCTCCTCCGGCACCTGCATCGGCACTGCGCACTCCGGCGCGATCACATCGATCCTGGCCTCGTACAGTTCTTCAACTTCCCCACGCACATCCGCCGGCGTCCCGTTCATCAATACCTTCACGTTGTTCACATTCCCCACCAGCGGAAAGTCACCCGCGGCCGCTTTCGCCGCCCGCGGGTCGTTCTCGTTGGCGAAGTGGAACGCCGCGAAGCCGGCCTCCTTGAAATGATCGATCCGGTCCAGGGTCGCCCCGCAGCAGTGCAGCACCACCGGAGCCTCGATTTGCGGTACGATCTCGCGGTGCACCGGCAGCAGAAAATCGCGGTAGGTCTCGCCACGCACCAGGTCGCCGGTCGAATGATCGGCCAGGGTCACGATGTCCGCCCCAGCTTCGATCTGAGCGTTGGCGAACATGATCGAGACCTGCTTCAAACCCTCCAGGCAGGCGTGCACCTCGTCCGGCTCCAGCAGGACGTTAATCAGGAACTCCTGCACCCCGAACATGTTGTAGGAGAGCGTCCACGGCCCCATTACCTTGCCGACCACACAGGCCTCCGGGTGACGCCGCCTCAGTTCCTTTATCGCGTCCAGAATTGCCTTCGTTGCCGGCCTATCCAGGAAGTCATTCGGAATCTCAATCTCCCCCGGACCCGACCAGCACGGCGGCTGCTGGCAGGCCGGCATCCGCGGTCCGGTCACCACCCGCCCTTCATCCACCACCCACGGGTCTTCCCCCCAGTCGATCTCCGCCCCCAGCGCCGCCGCCCCCGAGATCAACCCGAAGTACGGCATCACCGTGTCGAAGCCCAACTCCGTATAGCTCAACTCCGCCAGACCCACCATCGTGTCGGTGTCGAAGTGCGCCTCCGGAAACGAGAACCCGGTCCGGCGCATTTGCCCGTAGGTCGCCGCCGACACGACGTTGCCAACCGCCCGCCGATCGACCTCCCCACTGACCAGCGCCGCCAGCATTCGTTCTCTCGGTTTCATGATCTGCCCCTTTGCCTGACCCATTAGCCCACCGCTACCGGGTAGCGACCCTCCGTATTGCACAATTCGTCCGCCCTCACCATCCGCTCCAGTAGACCATCGGTCGGCAGGTTATCGCCGGTGCCCATGATGAACCGATTCCCCGGCGCCGCCTCGCGGATGAGTTGCACGACGTGATCCTCGAACTCGGCGTCCGAGTACTCCGGCGCCAGCATCACCGAGGCGATCCCGCCCCAGATCACCACGTCCGGCCCCCACACCACCCGCGCATTCGCGATCGACGTCGGCGTCATCGGTGGCGACGTAAAAGCCTCGCACATTGCGAAACCCGAATCTCGAATCTGATCCAGCAACAGCGATTGATCGCCGTCGGTGTGGGTGCAGGAGACCTTCCCGTGCTTCGCGCATTCCTTGGTGAAATGCTGGAAGAATGGCACGAAGTACTCATCAAAGATCGGCGGCGGCGTCAGGTAGCTGTCGTGGTTGCCGTCGTGCCTGAGTACCAGCACCTCCGACTCCACGCAAACCCGCACGATCTCGCGGGTGTGCTCCTCCATCGCCTTAAGCAACCGCGCGAACTGCTCAGGGTAGTCGTTCAACTGGTAGTAGGTGTTCTCATAGCCCACGAAATCCCGCATCAGCCGGTGGAACGGCCCGTAGCCGGCGTTGCCGATCAAGAGGCCGTCCTCGCCGACCATCGTGTCCATCTCGCGCAATTCGTCGTAGGTCGGAACCACTTCCGTGTTCTCGATGACGTGGATCGTCGCGTCATAGTCCTCCGGGCCTTTGATCATGTGCTCGATCTCCAGGCCCTTCACCCCGTGTTGGATCAACTCCGGTGTCACCCGGAACAGCTTGCTGACGGTGCCGAACGGCGTCTCGTATTCAGTAACCGTGTCGCGCACCCCGGCCGCTTCGTGGACCGTCTCGGTCACCTTCGTGTTGCGTACCTCGGGCCGGTACACCGGCGCGAGGTTGCCCTTGATCCCCCAGCCCATCTCGCGAGTAGCTTCGTAGAGGTCCATCCCCCGCAACCGTTCCGGCAGCGTCCCCTCGCGCACCGCGGAATCGAACCACAGTTCCCAGCGCGGTGCGAACGGAACATGGTCTACCACCTCCCCGCGAATCGACGCCAGCATCCGCTCCCGGTGGGTCATGTTTTCAGCTTCATCGCTCGCTTAGAGCGCAATCGGGTATTTACCAAATTCGACCACCGCGTCGCCCATCGCCAGCACATTCTCTTCCACGCAGTAGGTCGCCACGCTGTTACCCGACGACACCATATACCTGCCATGCGGACCCAGCCGCGCGATCAAATCGCGCACGTTCTCCCGCACCCGCTCCGGCGAGCCGCGACTCAGATAATCAACATCAACATTCCCCACCAGTACCAGTTCCGGAAATGCCTCGCGGACCGCCGCGATGTCCATGCACTGCGGCTCGATCGGGTTGAACCCGGTGATCCCCATCTCGACCAGGTCCGGCAGCAGCGCGCTCAGGTCGCCGTCACTGTGATAGATCCAGGCAATCCCCGTCTCCCGAACCACTTCCGCGAACCGCCGGATATGCGGCGTGAATATCTCTCGGAACATCGCCGGTGACCACAGCATCCCGCCCTTACCCGCGATATCGTCCGCCGTCCAGATCACGTCGAAGCCCATCTCCGCCGCGAGTCGCACCGCCGCCGACGAATAGTCTACGTAGCGACTAAACACTTGGCCCACGAACTCCGGGTCGTCCGCCAACATCAAGTAGAAACGCTCCATCCCCATCCCCAGGTACGTCGCCGACATCCCGACCCGCGTCGCCAGCGCCGTGGCATAGTCCCCCCGCTGCACCATAAACTCCCGAACTGGCCCCCTCACTTCCTCGCTATCCAGGTCTGGAAACTCCAGACCCTCCAGGTCCTCCCGCGTCTGCAGGCCCCCATCCATGAAGAAGCGCATGTGCGCCTCGCCCTCGGACTTGGTCGCCGGCAGTGGCGGACGCAGTTCACTGGTCAGGTTGTCGCGGTGCAACCTCGCATTCAATTCCAACTGCATGCCCAGCGGCGCCGTCTTCACTTCCCCCGACTCGAAATACTCCCCGAGATCCTCTTCCGGACGATCCAGCAACCGGCACACGAACGGATAGTCCACGCTCAATTCGAAATAGGGCACCCGGTCCGGCAGGTCGCCTGCCAGAACCGCGCACACCCGCTCTCGGCTTGTCATTTCCGACATTGTTCCCCCTGACGATTCTCCACGCCCCTATTCTAGTTATCCGGCGACGCACCTGCGCCGGCTCTATCATTTAGCCGTTGCAAATTTCCCCGGAACGATGCCCTTGCCCGCCGAACCCGCTCCAATCGACCGCGCCCGCCGCGCCCTCACCTTCCAGCCCGTCGATCGTCCCGCCGTCGGCGGCGGGTTCATCACCAACGCCCGCGCGCTGGAACGTGCAGCCGGGCTCGACCCCTTCTGGCATGATCCCGAGGCCGCTCTCCTCGCCGCTTACCGCCGCTGGAACGTCGACGTAATCTTCCACATGGAACTCCCCAGGCGTCCACCAACCACCACCGAAGGGACGCCCCTCATCACGGAACCCACCTACCGCTCCGGACTCGATCCCACGTTAGATCCCAACGACTTCCACCGACCCGAGGACGTCGTGGATTATGTCCACTCATTGCCATCCCCCGAGCAGGCCGCCGACGCTATCGACCATCAGGCAGAATACGCTGCCTGGCTCAAACTGGTAACCGTCCGCCAGGACGCCATGCCCGACATCCTCTGGGTCCCCGGCCACCAGGCAGGGGTGGTCCGGTTCATGTGGTACATGGACTTCGGCTTCGAGCCCTACTTCATGGCCCTCGCCCTCTACCCAGAGGTCGTCGAGCGACTCTTCGCCATCGAGGCCGCCCGCGCCCACTACCGTAACCGCGCTATCGCCCGCTGCATCCGCGAAAACGATCTTCTCCCGGTCGTCTACCTAGGCGAAGACATCTGCGACAACCGAGGCCCTCTGGCCCGACCTGACGTCCTGCGTCGCCATTACTTCCCAAATCTCCGGCATGCCTTCCAGCCGCTCGTCGAAGCTGGCATCCGCATTCTCTGGCACGTTGACGGCCTTGCCCGCGAGATCGTCCCTGATCTCCTCGCCGCCGGAGTCGGCGGATTCCAGGGCTTCCAAGAAGAACTCGGCATGACTCTCGCCGACTACCGTCGGCTCCGCTCTCCGTCCGGTGATTCTCTGCTTCTCGTCGGTAGTATCTCCGCTGTCGAAACCATGCCCTTCGGCACACCCGACCAGGTCCGCGCCGATGTCGAACGCTGCATCGATACTGGCCACCCGGACGGCGGCTTCATCCTCATGCCGTCCAGTTCCCTCAGCGACGATGTTTCCCCCGACAGCATCGACCTGATGTACGACCACGCCCAGGCGTACGGCCAAAGTCTGGGCATCTAGCTGCACCGACCGTTCAACAACCCAGGGTCAACATCATCAGAGCGTCGGCAGCCAGTCGCCCAAACTCATCAACCCGCCGAAAAACGAAGGCCCTCAGGGTTGATAAATCGTAGGCCAGTCGAACGGGTGGCTCAAATCGCCGAATTTACCGACAGGAACGAAGAGCCGATGAAGCCAGAGAGTTAGTGACCAGCTACGCGGTCGTCAGCAACCCGCCGATATGACCTATCATCGGGTCTTCTCCCAGACGGAAATGTGAAAAGGGCTGGTCGAGGTAAACGGTTCTCGGGTCCAGGTCTCCCAGCGTTCGCGCAACACCATGCCGGCGTGTCGGGCCATGAGGTCGAGCTCGGATGGCCACACGTATCGGTGAGGACTCGACCAGACGTCGAGTTTGCCTTCGGCAACCCGGTAGTGGTGCGAGATCGAGGTCTGGGTCACGACATCGTATTCGTCGAAGCCGAGCCGGGAGGGGGTCACCAGGAACGGTACGAGCATCTCGCCCGGCTGCATCAGGTAGCGTGCCGGGAAGGAGGTCTCGATCACGAACCGCCCACCGGGTTGAAGGTGTTCGGCGACGTTGGCGAAGCACCCGGACTGGGCGTCCTGGGTGATGAGGTTGGTGATCGTATTGAACACGAGATAGGCCAGGGAAAAGCTCCCGCTGACCCGGGTGGTCGCAAAGTCGCCGATCGTGACCTCAATAGCGTCGCTGCCTGACTTGGCCCGCAGTCGTGCAATCATCGCCGGCGAGAGATCGATCCCGTGGACCTGGAGCCCCCGTTCAGCGAGAGGGAGAGCGACACGACCAGTACCGACGCCCAACTCGAGGACAGGTCCGCTTCCGGCAAGTTCGGCGAGGAACTCGACTGTAGGGTCGAGCACGTCGGATCGGAACCTGTCCGAACACAACTCATCGTATCTCGCGGCGACTTTTTCGCCGAAGTGATTCTCTAGTTCGGACAAATAATCTAAGGAAGAAGCTAGCTGTGCTAGTTGTGGCGGGCCAGCTCGCGGTCGATCGCGTCCAGCAGGCTTTGCAGCTCATACAGATCGGTACCCTTGCCGCGCGCCTCCTCGGCCCGGTCCTTCGCTTCCAGCACGCCCTTGCGGATGTCCTCGGCATTTTCCTGGCGAACAGCGCTTTCGTAAAGGTCGCGGACTTCAAGGACCATACGACGGGCGGCTTCGTCGGCCGACTCTTCCACGGCGGCGCCGACCATTCGTTTGGCCAGAACCACGCCGCTGGCGGCGTCAGGGGCGTAGCCGTCGGCGCCGACTTCATCGGCGTACTGCTGGGTTACCGGCGCGCCACCGATGATGACCTTGGTGTCGATCGGCAGGCCGGCCTCGTCGACCGCGTCCACCACTCGTTTCATCTGCACCATCGTCGTGGTCAACAGAGCCGAGATCGCCACGATGTCGGCTTCAATCTCGCGGGCCTTAGTCACGTATTCCTCGACGCTGCAATCGGTGCCCAGGTCAATCACGTCGAAGCCGGCGCCTTCGAGCATCATCCCGACCAGGTTCTTGCCGATATCGTGCAGGTCGCCCTTGGCGGTCCCGATCACGACCTTGCCGATGGCTTCCACGCTCTCCTCGGCCAGCAGGGGACGCAGCAGGTCGAGCCCGGCCTTCATGGCACGAGCGGCGATCAACACCTCGGGCACGTAATACTCGTTGCGGCGAAAACGATCGCCCACGATGTCCATGGCCGGAATCAGGCCACGGGTGACCACCACCTGGGCGGTGGTGTCGTTGTCGATGCAGGACTGCACCAACCCCGGCGAGATTTTCGCGTCGCCCTTGATGATGGCTTCCTGAAGTTCTGCTAGCGTGGAATCAAGTTCAAATGCAGCCACGTATTCTCCTCTGGTCGCGGGCGCCGGCACATCCATGCGACGCTCCCGGTGGAACCTCGCGTGAGTCGCATTCTCAGGTTCTCCTTGGCGACGAGTCAAGCCCGGCGCTGCGGCGTCTTTGGTCCCGCCATCAGCTCGGAGGCATAATTGTTCCAGTTTCGCGGCCGTCACTCCCGGCGCCGCGCCCACCTTCTGGCAACATTTTTCCGATGAATCAACCCGCCGAAGACACGATCAACGCCACATTCCTCCCCGAGGACCGCGCGGTCGCAGCTGCGACCGGAACCACCATCCTCGATGCCGCCACCGCGGCCGGCATTCACCTGGAGACGATTTGTTCCGGGCGCGGCACCTGCGGCAAGTGCCGGGTGCTCATCAAGGGCTACGCCGCCCCACCTCCCACCCCGGTTGACAGCCGTCGCCTTTCCCCGGCCCAGTTGCAGGCGGGCTGGCGGATGGCCTGCGAGCATCCCTTCAGCGCCGGCGGCACCTACACCCACCCGCTGGTCGAGACCCAACTCCGCACGGTCCAGAGCGACGGCATCGGCGAAATCGAACTACGTCCCAACGTAGAAAAGCATGTCGTCACCCCGGAATCCCCCGACCTTGAGCATCCGGTCTTCGACTGGCCGCGCGTCCAAGAGCAGCTGGCCGCCCAAGCCGGCGGCGTCGACGCCTCGCTGGTGGCATTGCGGCGCCTCCCCGGGGTCGTCCGCGAAGCCGCCGGCGGCCCGATCACGGTCACCCTCGTCGGCAGCCGCGCCATCGACTTCGAGCCCGGCGACACCACGGCCGCGCCGGCGCTCGGGCTGGCCTTCGACATCGGCACAACCACGGTCGTCGGCACGCTGATGGATCTGGAATCCGGCGCCGAACTGGCGGTCGCCGCCGAGCTCAACGGCCAGGCCGTCCACGGTGCCGACGTCATCGCCCGCACCAGCTTCGGCGCGCAGAGCGAGGCCGACCTCGAGACCCTACGGGTGGCCGTCCTGGAGACGATCAACGGAATCATCGACCGCCTGCTGCGCTCGGCCCGGGTAAAGCGCCGCCGAATCCGTGAGGCCACCTTTGTCGGCAACACCGTCATGCTGCATCTGCTGACCGGCATCGACCCGGCCGGCATCGGTTCCAGCCCGTTCGTCGGCGTCACCACCGAATCCCTGACCACCCGAGCGACCGAACTGGATATCAACCTCGATCCCGACGCCGGCGTCTTCCTGTTTCCGTCGATCGCCGGTTACGTCGGCGCTGACCTGGTGGGGGTCATGGTCAGCACCCGTCTTCAATACCGCGAGGGCAATGTCTTGGTCATCGACGTCGGCACCAACGGCGAGATCGCCCTGGTCGCGGGCGGGCAGATTCTCTGCACCTCGGCAGCGGCCGGCCCGGCATTCGAGGGCGCGGAGATCAGTCGCGGCATGCGCGCCGTCGCCGGCGCGATCGAACGTATCACGCTTACCGATGGCGGCCCGCAACTCGGCGTCATCGGCGACATCGCGCCCACCGGCATCTGCGGCTCCGGACTGGTCGACGCCGTCGCCGAGTTGGTACGCACCGGGCTGGTCAGCCCCACCGGCCGGCTGCTGCCACCCGACGATCTCCCCACCGAAATCCCGCTCGCCCTACGCGAGCGGGTCCTTGCCGACGAGGTCGGCGGCCTCTTCCTCTTCGCCGGCGACAATCCCGAAGCATCCGACGCCCTCCCGCTCATCGCCACCGACATCCGCCAACTCCAGCTCGCCAAGGCCGCCATCCGCGTCGGTGTCGACGTATTACTGGAGCGCGCCGGCATCGCACCCGACGACCTGGATGAAATCCTGCTCGCCGGCGCCTTCGGCGCCTATCTCGACGCGGACGCCGTGCTGAACATCGGCATGGTCCCGCCGATCCCCGCCGACCGCATCCGGCCGGTCGGCAACGCCGCCGGGCTCGGCGCCCGGCTGGGCCTGCTTTCGCTGGACCGGCGGGTCGAAGCGGAGTTGCTGGCCGGCGAAGTCGAATACCTCGAACTCTCCGCCGTCGAAGACTTCCAGTGGCTCTTCGCCGACGCGATGGCCTTCCCCGACCCGGCCTGATCAGCTCGCTATAATCCCGCCA
>PVBE012606462.1_pt1 | contig 16706 bp, 15 predicted proteins | sample 1631181 | NCBI WGS metagenome assembly PVBE01 (sample SAMN08397723, study PRJNA350692) | Marine metagenome, whole genome shotgun sequencing project. | isolation source: water | place: Pacific Ocean | collected 2012-04
CGCTGGCCTTCCTCTGTCGCCGCAACATAGGGACGAGTCAGCTGAGTCATAATCGAGACTTCGTGGCCTTGAAGTTCCTCGTCTAGAAGCGGATGGGCCTCAAGATAATAGCCTGCGCTACTTCGACCAAACTTAAAAGGTTGATTGACGATGCGTACAGGCGTACCCAACGGCACGTCACCGAATAGCGCTTCGATATCTTCTGGAAACATACGAATACAACCATGGGTAACGCGCATACCGACACCGGCCGGCGTATTGGTACCGTGAATCAGATAGCCCGGGAGAGCGAGCCGTAGCGCATGCTTGCCGAGCGGATTGTCCGGTCCGGGCGGTACCACCGCCTCGAGCGGCCAGTTGTTAGCCGCGTATTCTTCACGAACGGATTGAGGTGGATACCAGGGCGGATTTTCAGCCTTACTCTGGATCGCGGTGATACCCAGCGGGGTACGCCATTCCATTCGACCGATACTGATGGGGTGCGTAATCACCCGGCCCGAGTCGCCGTCGGGGAAGTAGTAGAGTCTGAGTTCTGGAAGATTGATCACGATTCCGCGCCGAGGCGCATCGGGGAGAACAAATCGCGTCGGCAGTACGATTTCTGTGCCTTCCCCTGGCAACCAGGGATCGACACCGGGGTTGGCCTGAATTAATTCTAAAAACCCAAGATCGTAGGTCCGGGCGATCTTGACGAAGGTATCCTCATAGGCTGCAACGATTATTCGGTCCTCACCAACGACATAGCTATCTGCCTCAAGAGGAAGCTCGAGTGCATCCGCCCCGGCCACCGCGACCAACATCACTAGAGTTAAAAATAGTCTGTCCATATACCTGAATAGTATACACATTTCACGTAGTTAAAATTCGCACTGGGTCATGCACAACTAAAACTACGAGCTTTCCGGGGGCAACGGCGACACTCAGAAGCGTACGAGACTCGCTCCCCATGTAAACCCACCGCCAAAAGCTTCCAGGAGCAATAGGTCACCGCGCTTGATACGGTCGTCCCGGACAGCGGTATCGAGCGCCATCGGAACCGAGGCGGCGGAGGTGTTACCGTGCTCCGCGACCGTCAGTACTACGCGCTCCATGGGTATATCCAGCCGCTTGGCGGTCGCCTTGATGATGCGTAGGTTAGCCTGGTGAGGAACGAACCAATCGATCTCCCCTTCTTGAAGATTGTTATCTTCCATCACCTGGTCGACCATTCTCTCTAAGGTCCGTACCGCAACTTTGAATACGTCATTGCCTTTCATCCGGATAAAGGACGCGTCGGGAGAAGACGCCTTCTTGGAGATTCCCATATCGGCATACAGCAAATTCTTGTACTTACCGTCCGCCCCCAGACTGGAATAGATCACTCCGGGCTCATCGGTTACCTCGAGGACGACCGCGCCCGCACCGTCACCGAACAGTACGCAGGTTTCGCGATCCGTCCAATCCACGATTCGCGACATGGTCTCGGCACCAACGACCAGCGCGCGTCGGACCGTGCCCGTGCGAATGAACTGATCGGCGATCGCGAAAGCATACATGAATCCGCTACAGGCGGCTTCGACACTGAATGCGGGTCCGTCGCTAATACCCAGGCGCTCCTGTATGAGGCACGCGACATTCGGAAACACGAGATCCGGCGTACAGGTACTGACAACGATCATGTCGATATCCTGCGGGCCTGTCCCCGCCATCTCCATCGCTGCAAGCGAAGCGCGGTATGCTAAATCGCTTGTCGTCTCATCATCTCCGACGATGTGCCGTTTCTCGATACCTGTACGAGTCCGAATCCATTCATCCGAAGTGTCCACCATCGCTTCGATATCGAGATTAGTTAGGACTCGTTCTGGAAGAAACCTGCCTGTTCCGATTATGCGCGAATACATATGGCTGCTTGATCCTCGATTAACTTCCCTATTTGAACCGGCACACCTTTTCGCGCCTCTATGATCGCCGTATTAACGGCTGTCTCGAAGGCGAATTTATCCGCACCGCCATGACTCTTGATCACGACGCCGTTAAGCCCTACTAAGCTTGCGCCGTTATAACGGCGGGTATCCAGTCGGTCGCGTATTGCATTAAGTGCGGGTCTGGCTGCCAAGCCTTGAACCTTACGCAGGGTATTCCGATAGAACTCCTCCCGGAGATAGGACCCGATCAGGCTCGCGACTCCCTCCATCGTCTTGAGCGCAACGTTTCCAACGAAACCATCGCTCACGACCACATTTGCCCTGCCACTGAATATATCGTTGCCTTCAACGAACCCGATGTAGTTCAGACCACTCTGGGCAAGAAGATCTCCGGCTTCACGAACAACCTCGTTGCCCTTGATATCTTCCTGCCCCACATTCAACAATCCGATACTCGCGCGATCGATATCCAGAATATCCTCGGCAACAACCGACCCCATTAACGCAAATTGCAGAAGGTGCTGCGCGTTACAGCCAACGTTCGCGCCCAGGTCCAACATGAACGATGGTCCGTTCAGTCCGGGAACGGCAGAAATGATCGCGGGACGATCGATGCCGGGTAAGGTTTTCAAGATGTATCTGGCGGTCGCGGTCAACGCACCTGTATTTCCAGCACTCACGCAAGCATCGGCAGATCCATCCTTAACTTCCTGGATCGCGAGCCGTAACGACGACCTCTTCTTTCGTCGAAGCGCATCGGCCGGATGCTCGTTCATTTCTACAACTTCCGAGGCCACGACATAGCGAAGGCGGCTGCCGTATTGGCTACCGGCCGTGCGTCGAGCATTCTCGATCGTCTCGGGCAAGCCAATCAATGACAGGCCGATGGAGTCATCGCGCTCGAGGATAGCCAACGCCGCAGGCACGACGGCATCGGGACCGCTGTCGCCACCCATGGCATCAAGCGCAATTGTGACCTTGCGATTCATTAGGAGTAGCTTCGGGAAGAGAACAGAGTCTAGACGGATACTAGACGAGCAGTCTCCTAATCTTCCTGCTCCTCGACGGCAACAGGAATCTCCAACACCTTTCGACCGCGGTAGAACCCTTCGGCCGTGACATGATGGCGCTGGTGTGTCTCACCGGTCTCAGAATCTACCGAGAGTGTCGGGCCAGTTAGCTTGTCGTGCGAGCGGCGCATATCCCGTCTAGACGACGTCTTTCGCCTTTGTTGAACAGCCATTCTTGTTGTCTCCTCAGCGATATCTGAGAGGCGGATCCATCGTCTCGGGCTTGTCGTCGGGCGCGAACGCCTGAAGAGCCTGAGCCACTTTTCCGCACTCATCAATTTCTGTGTGCCGCGGAATGATTGGCAACGACACGATTAATTCATCCTCTATCAACGCAGCCGGATTGAGTTTATCGTCCACTACAATCACAGCTTCATGTTCTTTCGCAACTTCTTTACGCACCGACTCCGGCTCGATCAGTGTCAGTGACACCTGTTCGTGCACGTTGTGCTCCAGCGGTTCCAGACATCGCTGGCAAATCAACTCCAAAACGGTCTCAAAGCTCAGGTCCACCGTAACGGAGAGATTCGTTTGTCGATAAAACTTCAAATTTGCCTGGATGCGCCCTCGATCCGAGTGCAGAATCCCACGAAGCCGCGTAAGCTGTCGCAGCTCGATCTCACCGCTCAAAAAAGCCTTACGTTCTGCGAGGACATCGAGATCGTACAGACTGTACCAAGCACACAACGAGCCAGGCATAATTGATCCATGATAGGTATAAGACTTTCCGCTGTCAAAACCGAAGGTTACGAGAGCGTCAGCCTTGATTCGCGATGCCGCGGCTGATCCTCGCGTCGATGTCGCCCTACCGGCGTGAGCTGTTGGACCGGCTGGGGTTACCGTTCGAAGTGCGCCCGGCCGGCGTGGACGAATCGGCCGTCCCGGGGGAGAGTGCGGCGGGGCTCGCGGCCCGTCTGGCATCGGCAAAGGCGGAAAGCGCTCGAGCCACGAGCAAGGGCGTGCAAGAGATCATCATCGGCGCGGACCAAGTTGCGTCACGGGGCGGCGAGTTTCTTCGTAAGCCCGGCGACCATGATACCGCTCTGGCCCAGCTCAACGCGTGCCAGGGAAAGACAGTCGTGTTCTTTACCGCGACAACCGTCATCGATTGCGATACCGGGAAGCAGTGGCGGGGGCTGGAGAGCACAGAGGTGGAATTTCTAGCGCTCTCGCAGCAACAACTGAGCCGCTATCTAGAACTCGAGCAGCCCTATGACTGTGCCGGAGGATTCAAGGCAGAAGGGCTTGGCATCTCGCTCTTTCGAGCCATTCGCTCCCAGGACCCCACAGCACTGCTGGGGCTACCGATGATCTGGCTTGCTCAGACTCTTCGCGATCTCGGTTTCGACCCACTCACCTCGAGCCGGCGCTGAACATCTCGAAGATTCTCCGGCAACGCAGAGCTGATCATGAACTCCTCGTCGCTGTCTGGCCAGACGAAGTCGACGGCATGCGCATGCAGGAAGATTCGGCGAAGTCCGATCTTGCGTAGCTCCGCATTAAACTCCGCATCCCCGTAACGCTCATCGCCCGCCACCGGATGGCCCATGTGCGCAGCGTGCACGCGAATTTGATGAGTTCTACCCGTCGCGATCGAAACTTCCATTAACGTAGCGTGCGCACCGTAACTCTCTACGACACGAAACTGACTACGCGCTTTTTTTCCGTAGTCGCTTACGCTGACGAAGCTCTCTCCGTTATGCTGTTGCCTGGTCTCGAGTGGCGCATTGACATCAACTCGTCCGTGCTGCCAGGACCCTTGCAACAACGCGAGATAACGCTTCGTCATACCACCTTCGCGAAGCAAACCATGCAACCGGCGAAGTGCACTCCGCCGCTTGGCGACTAGCAGGCAACCCGATGTACCGCGATCCAATCGATGAACCAGATCCAGCGCAGCAACGCCGGGTCGAAGACTCCGCAGCGCCTCTACGCAACCGAAGTCGATACCGGTACCGGCATGAACCGCCATGCCGGATGGTTTATCCAGCACGAGCAACCGCGTATCTTCTGCGAGAATCCGCTCTTCGAGCCATTGCAGGCCACCCCCCGGAATTCTCGGTTTACTGGATGCTCGTCGTGCGACCGGCGGAACCCGGACGCGGTCACCCAGCCGAAGCCGGTAGCTCGCACGTACGCGGCCACTGTTGACCCGGACTTGACCGGAGCGGATCAAGCGATACACATGACTGCGGGGCACACCCTTCAGCTGACCCAACAAGTAGTTGTCCAGCCGCTGCCCGACCAACTCAGCATCGATGTCCCGATGGTAAACAGAGGTGGTTCCGGAAATGTGTGATGGAGTCGACATTTGCTAGAGCGTTGAATTGAGCCGCAATGCGGCTGTGCTATAGTACGCGAATGGGCTCTCGTACGCCGAAAGGTGAATTTGAGGCTCAGCAACAATGGGGGTGGCCACTAGATGTCTGGCCGTCAATGCAGGTTTTTTTAATATTCGGCCGATCCGTGTGTCGGGCAGCCGCGATAAGGACCAGGCGATAGCTCTCTGTCGCTAAATCCCCTGATTACAGGGCGATTTACCGGCGTCAGATTGAGCATTCGGTGCCCTGGGCGAGATTTATGGTACAGCCAGTAACAAAACAGATTCTCTGCTGTTCTGCCTCGCAGATCGCGTTGGCCGGTCCCGAATCCGGGTTCGCCGCCAATGGACTCAGAAATTATGAAACGAATGCTAGTCAATGCAACTCAGCAAGAGGAGTTGCGCGTCGCCATCGTCGATGGGCAAAGACTCTACGATCTTGATATCGAGGTACCTTCTCGAGAACAGCGAAAAGCGAATATCTACAAAGGGCGTATTACACGAATCGAGCCCAGTCTCGAAGCCGCATTTGTAGACTACGGCGCCCAGCGCCACGGCTTTCTTCCGCTCAAAGAGATCTCCAGCGAATACTTCGTCCGTGGCCCGGAGGAAGGTGGTCGCGTTCAGATTAAGGACGTCCTGAAGGACGGCCAGGAAATCGTCGTTCAAGTCGAGAAGGAAGAACGCGGCAACAAGGGCGCCGCACTCACAACCTTCGTGAGTCTGGCCGGCCGGTTTCTCGTTTTGATGCCCAACAATCCACGGGCAGGTGGTGTGTCCAGGCGCATCACGGGGGAGGACCGGGATATCGTTCGTGAGTCTCTCGACGAACTTGACCCTCCGGACGAGATGGGCTGCATCGTGCGCACCGCCGGTGTCGGACGCAGCATCGAAGAACTACGCTGGGACATCAACTATCTTCTGAGTATCTGGGAGGCTATCAAAGAAGTCGTCGTCAAGCGCCCTGCCCCGTTCCTTATCTATCAGGAAGGAAATGCCATCGTTCGCGCCGTGCGCGATCATTTCTCTAACGAGATTGGCGAGATTCTGGTCGACGGCGAGACGACCTATTCGGAGGCTCATGAATTTATCGAGCGAGTGATGCCGCACAATCTTCGTAAGCTCAAGCACTACGAAGATCCCGTTCCACTCTTTACACGATTTCAGATCGAGAGTCAGATCGAGTCAGCATTCTCGCACATGGTGTCGTTACCTTCGGGCGGAAGTATCGTAATCGATCATACGGAAGCGCTTACCGCCATCGACATCAACTCGGCGAGAGCCACCAAAGGCGACGATATCGAGGAGACTGCACTTAATACTAATCTCGAGGCGGCAGAGGAGATCGCTCGACAACTGAGAATCAGAGATCTCGGTGGTTTGATCGTTATCGACTTTATCGACATGGGACCACATCGAAACCAGCGCGACGTAGAAAATAAACTGCGTGAAGCCGTGCGGCAGGATCGAGCGCGAATTCAGATCGGCCGGATCTCTCGATTCGGCCTGATGGAAATGTCCCGGCAGCGCCTACGACCGTCACTGGGTGAAGCGACGCAATCCGTCTGCCCACGATGTAACGGCGTGGGCAACGTCCGAAGCGTGGAATCGCTTGCGCTGGCGATCCTTCGGCTGGTCGGTGAGGAGGCGCGCAAAGAACGAACCTCGAAGGTCATTGTTCAACTACCGGTCGACGTCAGTAACTACATTCTCAATGAAAAGCGAGGCTGGGCGCAGTCTATTCAGGACGAAAACGAGGTTGCGATCGTCCTGGTCGGTAACCCCGACCTGGAGACACCAAACTACTTGATTAAACGCGTTCGAGATGACGAGTTGGAGCTTCCCGAGAACAAGGCTACGAGCTACAAGCAGGTCGAAGCGAAAGAAGATGCCGGCGATACCCTTCAAACCGAACGCGACCAACCTGCACCCGAGCAACCAGCCGTGTCGGGTGTGGTACCGCATGCACCCGCACCGCAGCCCACCGAAAGGAAGCCCCGAAAGCGACGCGCAAAGAAAAGATCCTTGTGGCAAGCACTATTCGGCTGTCTCTCGCCCGCGCCGAAAAAAGCAAAGAGACCACCGGAACGACGCTCACGGCGAAGCCGGCCGAAAAAAGCGAGCCATGGCTCGAGCGGCCGCGGACAGAGCGATCGTAATCAACGTCGCGGTCAGGGACAGAATCGGTCACAGAGCGGTAACAGCGGCTCACGTGGATCGAAACAGGGCCGGGACCGCAGCACCGAAGGCAGTAGCGGCGGTTCGCGAAGCCGCCGATCTCGCCGGCGGCGCGGATCCGGCTCTGGCGACTCTCAGTCGCAAGGCCAGAATGCCAATCAGAACAACGCCGAGAAGAAGGGCAAAGAGAACCGGTCGAAAAACCAGGGTGGTAACCGCAAGGAGCGGGTACGCAGGCAACCCAAGGGCGGTCGGGATAGCCAGACACAGCAGCCGGCCAAGGGATCTAGCGGCCGCGATCAAAAGGCTAAGACGCAAGGAACTCGGCCGGATTCAGCACCGGACGTTGCCGCAGAAGGCCTGCTGGTGGCGACTCCCGTCGCCGAGAACGCAGTAGTCGCGACGCCGAAGCAGGACCACCCTGCAACGACGCAGCACGACCTTCAGCCCCTGGTCGCGGAGAAGCGGCAACCGCCTACCGAACCGGCGTCCCGAGAACCTGGTGCTCAGACGGAAGAGGCATTGCGGCCGGAGCCCACCAAGCCTGCCGAGGCCACTGAGCCCACTAAGCCCAGAGAGCCCGAGATCGCCAAGCCGGCTGAAACTGCGAAGCCCGAGGAGTCCGCCCAGCCCGACGAACCCGCCCGTGCTGCCAATCCTACCCCGGAGCCCGAGCCAGCCGTCGCTGCCACGGTCGCCGAGGAGACGCGGGCGGCACCCGCGAAGCCGGCGCAGAGCGCTCCCATGGAGACGCCACGGCCGGCAGCATCTGCGCCGGAACCGTTGTCACCACCGGCACCCGCAGTCGAGCCGGCACCCGCAGTCGAGCCGGCACCGGTAGCCGAACCGGCACCTTCACCGAGCGAGCTGGCGCCGGCCACGGAAAGACCGCGTGAACAAACCGGTGCCTCGGATGCGGCTGACGATTGAGTAGAGAACGACTTGCCGTCGACCGGCGAAGATTTGGCTGATACCGCAGTCAGCGGGCGCGTACTTCGCGTAAGTGCTCCAGTAACCCGCGTGATGCATCTTCGACTAGATCGAGCACTAACTCGAAGCCATTGGTTCCACCGTAGTACGGATCGGGAACGTCGCATTGGTCCAGATGCGGCGCAAACTCCATAAAGAGTTTGATCCGGTCGTGATACGTGGGAGGGCTCAACTCGCGAAGCAGCTCCAAGTTGTATTCATCCATAGCGAGCACTAAGTCGAAAGTCGAGAAATCATCTTCTATTACTCGACGCGCCTTCTGATCGCTGAGATCGATCCCTCGCCGCTCTGCCGCACGTTGCGCGCGCCTATCCGGCGGCTCCCCGACATGATATGCGTGAGTGCCCGCCGAGTCCGCGTGTATCGATAGCTCGGGCGCATACTCTTCCAGTATCCGTCTAAATGCACCCTCGGCGGTCGGCGAGCGGCAGATGTTGCCCATGCAAACGAAGAGCACCGTAAAATTGGCAGGCTCTTCTGACTGATCGTCCGGTCGCTCAGTCGTCTTCGGAAATTTTTCCCGAAGCTTGTCCAAGAACGCCATCAATGTCGAAGTCGAACGAGCCGCCGCACAGCTCAAGCCGTGTTGACCTGCAGGGGCCCATGGGACTGTTCCCGCCCCGCAGCCGCGTTCACGATCATATCGGGCACGACCGGAGAACGATTGAAGTAGTGTCCGTTCAACGCATCCGATATCGCGCATAGCAGCGCAGCGGTGGCACAGCCCGCAACCGGCTCGCCAATACCTTTCGCGCCGACGGGGTTTTGCGGGTCCGCGACGTCGACGGCGGCCCAGTCCATCTCGGCAGGGACATCCAGATAGGAAGGTGGCTTGCTTTGATGGAAGGTGACATTGGCCGGCAGGCCGTTCTGTGGATCGTAGATATGACGTTCCGAAACAGCCATTCCGATTCCCATGACGGCACCGCCCTTGACCTGGTTCGCCAGACTCTGCGGGTGAAGTATGGTGCCGCAATCAGCGACGCCGATGTAGTCCAGAATCTCGTATTTACCCGTCTCCAAATCGAGCTCGATCTCGATAAAGCCCGCAGCGATTGCCGGAACCGTGGCGTCATGCCGCAACATGTCCTTGGCGATACCGATCAGGCCCGTGCCCGCGATACCTGCTGCCGCCAATCTCGTGACGTCGTGAATGTCTGACGGCAGCTCTTCGGCGGAATAGGTGCGGCCGAGTTCTATCGCGCGCTGAGCCGCGTCGGCATAAGTAAGGCGCACACTCTCGTCTGATTTCAGATAAACCGCTTCATCGACGATGTCATAATCGTCGGATGATCCGCCGAGGTCCATCGCAGCGATCTGTTTTAGTTTTTGGAGCGCGTCCATCGCTGCCACGTAGTTAGTACGCGTCATCGTGAACGAAGTATTGCTGCCGGTCTGTGTCGGGCTCCAGGGCAGAGACCGACGGCTGTCACCGCGATGGATAACGCAGCTATCCCAGTCGCATTTCAGCACTTCTGCAGCGACGCGCGATGTCACTGCGTAGGAGTAGGTCCCGAGATTCCCTGCGCCGCTGTGGATATGCAGCTTGCCGTCCGGCGTTAGGCGTACCAGTCCATCGTAGCCGTTTCGACCGGCCGAATGGAACGCCTGGCCGACACCGACGCCGATGACCTTGGACCCCTGCCGCTGCCCGCTACGCGCTCGTCTCTCTGCCCAGTTGAACGCTTCGGCGCCCTGATCGAGCGCATCACCTTGATAGGCGCTCGTGATCGGTCCCTGATCGCCATTGTAGGTACCGTCATTATCCGCGGCATTGATACGCCTTATCGCAACCTGATCCAACCCGAGTTCACGAGCGGCCTTATCCAGGATGGGCTCAACGGCAGCAGCAATCTGGTTCTGCCCGGGCCCGCGCTGCGGTCCGCGTGGCGGCGTGTTGGTCTCTACCGTGATCCCCCGGTAACGCATCGCGAGCGGTTGATAGAGAATGGAGATAGAGCCTGCCGCCGAGCCGAGATCGCTCCAACCCGTGTGCGGGCCGTTCTCCTGTACGATGTAGAGATCTACCGCAGTGACGCGGCCGTCGTCGCGGAATCCCATACGCAGGCGTCCCTGGAAACCCGCTCGAGCCGTACCGAGCCCGTACTCCTCCGCGCGACTCATACGCAGCATGACGGGCCGCCCGGTCCGGCGGCTCATGAGCGCGGGAATGGCCATGGATGGATAAGGGCTGCCCTTCGACCCGAAGCCGCCGCCGCAGTACTCGGCGATGTAGACCACGTTCTCGAGATCGATCTCGAGCAAGGCCGCCAAGCCCGGCATCATCGACGCCTGGCTCTGAGATGAGCCGTGAACGTGGCACCGGCCGTTCTCCCAGTACGCCATCGATGTACGGGGTTCCATGCATTGATGCGAGAGCCCCGCCGTAACGAAGGTCTCATCGAGCACCAGGGCAGCGCTCTCGAAACCGGCATCCAGATCACCGTAGAGCCACTCTTCGGTCGGCTGCCCCATCGGCAGCACGCCTTCGGGTTCGGCAGCGAAATCGCGAGCCGTCCACCTGATGGTCTGCGGTGACATTCCTCGACCGGCCACATTGCCATCGCTGCGCGCGCTGGGCCCGCCAGGATAGAGGCTCTCGAGTGGATCGAAGGTGAACGGAAGCGGCTCGAACTCGATCACGATTCTGTCGATCGCGTCCTGTGCCGTGGTCTCGTCAACGGCGGCGACCGCGAGGACCGGCTCGCCGACGTACAGCGGTTCATTACTCAGGATCGGCGTCGCGGGGGCGGGCGTGGCCGGCACATCATTCGCCGTCAGGACGGCGACGACGCCCTCCATCGCGAGCGCCTCGGATACGTCGATACTGGCCACGCGGGCGTGCGGTAAAGGGCTGACCAGCAGACGGCAGAACAACATTCCCTCGGCGCGAAAATCTTCCGCGTATTTCGCTTGACCCGTTAGCTTGCCGCGGACGTCAGGCGGAACGAAATCATTGCCAAGCAGTGTATATGCCATGTATCACCCCCCACATTACGGCCGTTCTCGGGACGCGTGAACCTCTGTCAGATGAGCGCACAGCTTAAACCGAATCGGCCTGAATTAGAACGAGACGCGAGCGATTCAACCCGTCGACAACTGCTCCCTCGCGGCTTCAAGATCGGCCTCTGTATCGACACCTCTAGGCGGTGCCTCGCAGGCCTCCGCGACGATGACCTTCATGCCGAGCCACAACGCGCGCAGTTGTTCGAGCCGTTCGAGTTGTTCCAGCTCACAGGGTGGGGTGGCGGCAATTTCCCTCAGCGCGGATACCCGATACGCATAGAGGCCGATGTGACGAAGCGCGGGCGGTGTGCCGCCGTCGCGCGGCCAGGGTATGGGTGCGCGGCTGAAGTAGAGTGCCCGGCCATCACGAGCCACGACTACGCGAGCGAGATTCGGATCCCGCCATTCATCGTGCAATCGAACGGGCGTCGCCAGCGTTGCGATCGCCGCTTCCGGGTCATCGCTCAACAACGCCGCCACTTGAGACACGAGTGAGGGCGGCAGCAGCGGTTCGTCACCCTGCACGTTGACGACTATCGTCTCGTCGGCCCATTTCAGGCGTTCCGCTACTGCCGCGATTCGATCGGTACCATTCTCATGATTTGAACCCGTCATTTCGACCGCTGCGCCAAAGTCTCGACACGCCGCGGCGATGCGTTCGTCATCCGTTGCGACGAGCACATCGAGAGCGCCACTTTGAAGCGCCCGTTCGTAGACCCACGCGATCATCGGCCGGCCACCGATATCGACCAGAGGTTTTCCCGGCAAACGGGTCGAGCCGAAACGCGCGGGAATGACGGCGATAAATTCCGTGGTCACGATTCGATGACCTCTAATACTCGCTGCATCAAGCGTTCACCGTGATTCGCATCGAACCTCATCTCTACCGCAACGCACCAGACATCGTCCGCGGCAAATGAATGGCACCTCACCTCGTCCTTCTCCGTGATCAGTATCGGGAGTTTATCGCGAAACTGCAGATCCTCAGGCTCAAGGCGCGCGTGGTCCGCATGCGGATGCCCCGTAACCACGAGACCCGATTCTTCCAAGAGCTCGAAGAAACGTTGCGGGTTACCTATACCGGCGACGGCATGCACTCGCTCACCGCGAAAATCAGCCAACGATCTCTCCAGCCCGCCGGTTAACGGATAGACGCGACGCGGCACCAGAGACAGAGTCAACGCATTGGGATATTGCCATTCACCGGCACCATTGACGAGAACCACATCGACGGTGTGCAAGCGAGCCTCCGGCTCGCGAAGGGGCCCGGCGGGCAGGCAAATACCATTACCTAGACCGCGCCGCCCATCGACGACCGCGATTTCAAAGTCTCGCCCCAACCCATGATGTTGCAAGCCATCATCGCACAATAATACATCGACCTCTTCCCGATCGAGCAGACTCTGCGCCGCTATCACGCGATCGGGCCCAACGGTCACGAGGCATCCGGTCGCTCGAGCGATGAGAACCGGCTCATCCCCGACGACGAACGGGTCGCTGTTGGATTGGACCGGCTGTGGCCAGTCCTCAGCCGTCCCGCCATAACCCCGACTGACGATACCGACTCGATAACCGCCTGCCTTGAGCTCCCGCGCCAGCCAGATCACGCAGGGCGTCTTGCCCGTCCCGCCCACGGAAATATTTCCGACGACGATGACTGGAACCGGCAGCTCGGTAACCGCTATCAAGCCGCACCCATAGGCGGCCGCGCGGAGTCCCACGATCGCCCGATAGAGCCAACTCAGAGGCCACAGCAGCCACTTCAGCGGGTTCGGCTCGTACCAGGTCCACTCGAGCAGACGCACCAGTAGCAATCGCACTTCAAGAGTCCTCAGACGGTGAATTGCATTCGGTGCAGCCCGCCATAGTAACCGTCCAGTGACAGTAACTCTTCGTGCGTACCTTGCTCGACAATGGTGCCATCTTTTATCACGATGATGCAGTCAGCGTTCTCGACGGTCGATAAGCGGTGTGCGATGACCAATGTCGTCCTTCCCTGCATCAGGTTCGCGAGCGCTGCCTGGATTCCACGTTCCGACTCCGTATCCAGTGCGGAGGTTGCCTCGTCGAGTATTAAAACAGGTGCGTCCTTCAGCAGCGCTCTGGCGATCGCAATCCTTTGCCGCTGGCCGCCGGACAGCAGAATACCGCGCTCTCCGACGTGGGTCTCCAGACCCTCCGGTAGATCCTTGGCGAATGCCGCCACATGAGCCGCCTCCGCGGCCGCCTCGATCTCAGCACGTGAAGAATCCGCCAGAGCACCGTAAGCGATGTTGTTGGCGATCGTATCGTTGAATAGCACGACGTCCTGGCTGACGAGGCTGATCTGCCGGCGGAGATCCTTTAATCGGTAGTCTCGTATATCCGTGCCGTCCAACAGCACGCTTCCGGCTTCGACGTCGTAGAACCTCGGTAACAAGCCCACGAGCGTAGTCTTGCCACTGCCCGACCGGCCGACGATCGCGGTGGTACTTCCCGCAGCCGTACTCATGGAGACGTCTCTGAGCACTTGTCCCTTGGCAGGGTCGTAGGTGAAGGTAACGTTGCGGAACTCGATATCGCCACTGGCCCGATAGATGCTGACGGAGCCCGTGTCTGTCTCGGCTGGCTCATCCAGGATCTCGAAGAGGCTCTCTCCGGCCGCGATTCCCTTCTGTAGTCCGACATTGATGTTGATGAGTCGCTTCAGTGGCGCCAATAACACGGCCATGGCCGTTAAAAATCCCATGAAGATCGGTGCATCAAGGGTTGCAGCCAGTCGATCGGAAAACGCGACCCAGATGATTGCGGCAACGCCAATTGCAAGTGTGTACTGGGTTAGCGCATCACCCGCTGCACGCGTAGCAACGAGCTTGAGATTCACTTTGTAGTTGCGGCAATTGATCGCCTCGAATTGCCGGCGCTCATAGTCCTGGCCTTCGAAGATTTTGACGATTTGCTGGCCGGATAACGCCTCCTCGGTCACGCGGGTCGCATCGCCCATCGACGCCTGAATGCGAGCGCTGTAACGCCTGAACGCCTTACTCATAACGCTTACCAGGAAAGCGATGACCGGCGCAGTGATAAAGACGAGGATCGTGAGCGTCGGACTGTAGTAGATCATCACCCCCACTAGTACGACTATAGTGAGGGTATCTCTGACCGCTATGACAAGCGCGTTGGAAATCGCTTCCGCTACCTGCTCGGTGTTATACGTGAGCTTCGAGATCAGTATCCCCGAGGACTCCTGATCGAAATAATGACCGGGAAGCTCCGTGTATTGTTGAAAGACGTCGCCGCGCAGATCTCGAATGACGCGCCGTCCAAGCCATCCCAGACCGTAGACAGCAATGAAGTCCGTGCTTCCCCGAACCGCGAATGTCACGAGCAAGATCAGAGGAATATAGGTCCCGCCACCACGCCCGACATCGCTGAGCGTCTCTATCACGTCGCGCATGATGAAGGGCACCACGCCATTTGCGGCCGAGTAGAACAACATCGCGACTATCGCGACGGCGATCACCCGCCAGTGGGGCGTGACGTAGCTGGTCAGCCGACGGTAGACGGTGACGGCACCGGAATCCAGGAGCGATACCATGAAGATCAGGCCTCCGGTGGCGTCACCGTCGCGATATTGATTTGCACGAAGCCAAGCTGTCCGACGACGTCCATCGCGGTGACCACGGCCTGGTGAGTCGCCTCGGCATCTGCTTTGATGATCACCGGAAGATTTCGCGTCTCACCCATGAGCCTCTTGATCGCCGCCCGTAACGTACGCCGCTGATTGTTGATGAGTGGGCGCCCATTGACGATATAACTACCGGTCCGCGTAATCGTGATATCCAATACCTCATCGAGAGTATTCGGCGAAGTCGGTGCTTCTGCCTGTGGAAGACGCAGGCTTATCTCGGCTTCGCGTACGAAGCTCGTCGACACCATAAAGAAGACCAATAACAGGAGGACGACGTCTATCAGAGACGTCAGATTGATCTCAGGCGCTTCTTTGGAGCGGCTCTGAAGCTTCATCTTCCGTGGTATCCGAGGACTGATGCTGCACCAAGGCTTCCAAGAACTTCATCGCCTCCTTCTCCATCCGAACGACGAGCCCGTCTACCCTGCCGCGAAGGTAACGATAGCCAATCAAAGAAGGTATCGCGACAGTCAGGCCCGCGGCAGTCGTAATCAGTGCTTCGGAGATCCCCCCGGCCAACACACCCGGATTACCGACGCCGTGAACGGTAATGGCGGCAAATACCTTCACCATGCCGATGACGGTACCCAACAGACCCAGCAACGGCGAAACAGCGGCAATGGTCCCGAGAGGATTGAGGTAACGTTCGAGCTCATGGACAACGTGGCGACCGGTGTCTTCGACGTTCTCTTTAACCACATCGCGACCCAGTTCCCGGTTCGACAGGCCCGCCGCGAGAATCTGTCCGAGAGGCGAACTCTGATGGAGGGATTGAATGTGCTGGCGATCGAGTTGGTCGCTCTTGACCCATTGCCAAACTTCGGCCGTCAGATCCTTCGGCAATACGCGAGTGGGCTGTAGAGTCCAGAGCCGCTCCAGAATGATCGCAGTCGCTACAACGGAGCACGCAATTATCGGCAGCATCAGCCAACCGCCGGCCTGCACAATCTCCAGCATGTAGAACCCGTAAGTCCCCGATAAGTGGCGAACTATAACGCGCTAACGAGAGATTAACCAGAAATCTTGCGGACGTACCTGTGCCAATAGCGCCGCCGTCGTCGGTGCGGAGAGTTGGTGCATGAGCAGCGAGCCAAGCATCGCTGCGCCGGCAACCACCGTAAGATCGGATGCTCGTATTCCCGACAGCGCCGGGATCACTCGACCGAGCGTAAGACGCCGTCTTTGAGTTCGAGGATGCGATCCATGCGGGATGCAAGATCTGGATCGTGCGTGACCACCACGAGGCTAGTGCCGAGATCGGCGTTGAGTTGCAGCATCAACTCGAACACCCGCGTACCTGTCGGGCGATCGAGGTTGCCCGTCGGTTCGTCCGCCAATACGACGTCCGGTTCTGTCACGAGCGCCCGAGCGACCGCAGTCCTCTGCCGCTCGCCGCCCGATAATTTCCCCGGCCGGTGGTTCAGGCGTTCCGCCAACCCCACTCGAGACAGAAGAGCTTCCGCACGACGTACCGCCACATCTGGCTTCTCGCCGCGAACCAGCAGCGGCATCGCAACATTCTCCAACGCGCTGAATTCGGGGAGAAGATGATGGAATTGATAAACGAA
>PVBE010240475.1_pt1 | contig 16702 bp, 15 predicted proteins | sample 1631181 | NCBI WGS metagenome assembly PVBE01 (sample SAMN08397723, study PRJNA350692) | Marine metagenome, whole genome shotgun sequencing project. | isolation source: water | place: Pacific Ocean | collected 2012-04
ATATGAGTAATCAAAAGATGTTCGACCTTCAAATCCTCGATCTCGGCCAACTCAAAAATATCATCCGCAAACCAGCCCGTGTCGAAAACCGCCGCCTGACGGCTCTTAGGATCCCACACCACGAAGCTATTCACTTCAAACCCTTCAGCTGTTGTGATCACGCGCAATTTCGCCCATCGCGATAAATCGACCTCATCCGGAACCCAGCCATTCGCCACCTCCATGGCCTTTCCGGCATCTAAACCCACCAATTCAGCCAAGGCCGCCACATGGACCTCTCGCCCAATTGCCCCTTCAGTCTCCCAAGCCTGCAACTCCTCGACCTCAAGTCCGGCAACCGCAGCGCATTGGGCCAAATCCGTCTTAGTTTGCAACCGCGCCTTGCGACAGATATCGCCAATATGATCCTCCAAAGGCATGGCCAAACCCTAGTTCTATAAACAGAAGATTGCCAGCCTCATCCCGCGCGCTATCATCGACGCGTGCTCCGATTACTTTTCATCATTGCGATTAGCCTCATGAGCCCTCTCCCGGTTGCCGCCGATGCTGAAAAGGAATTCGCCCAAATTCTTCAGGCCGACAACACGGCCATCACCCAAATCACTACCTGGATTCACAACAACCTCGATCGGATACAGGAAAACGAAACCGAACGGAACGCCTTAGCCTTGCGCATCCGCGACCGACTGTCCCCGATCCGACAGCTGTATACGGATTTCCTGAAGCGCTACCCAGACCACACGCGGGCACGCGTTGCCTATGGCAGTTTCCTCACTCACATTGATCACCGCCAAGGGGCGATTGATCAATGGAAACAGGCCCTTAAAACCGACCCAAAAAATGCCGCTGCCCTGAACAACCTCGCCATCCACCTCGGCACCGTTGCCCTGCAATCCCGTCAAACCCGCGGCATTCAGGAGGCATTCCGCGCGCTCGACAAGGCCATTCAACTCAACCCCAAAGAGCCGCTTTACAGACATAATTACGCCACCCTGCTTTGCTCCTTCCGAAAACCCGCCGCACGGCATTATAAAATCAAACCCCAGCAAATCATCCAAAAGGCCATCGGCGAATACGACGCTGCCATCAAACTGTCCCCCAAACAGTTCGAGTACGCCGCCGATCGCGCAGAAGCGTTCTTGGATCTCACTCCCTTCCCTCACGCCGAAGCCATCCATGCCTGGCAGGCGGCGTTCGCTATTGCGGGAACCCCCGATGAGCGTGATTGGGCTCACTTGCAAACCGCCATCGCCCATTACAAAGGCGAAAAATGGAAACAAGTGGAAGACTCCTTAAAACGCATGACCGGCGAATATCATCAGGCACTCGCAGGCCAACTCCGTCGCGCCACTGAAGCAAAGCTCGAAGGGCCTAAGCCTTAAGGCCGGCTAATAGTTTTTCATGTACACCGCCGAAGCCCCCGTTACTGAGCACACAGATCACATCGCCCGGTTTCGCGGTCGCAACCACGTGAGTCGCAATCGCATCGGCATCCGGCAGATAAGCCGCCTCTTTTCCGCCAGACTTTATGGATTCTATGAGTGCATCGGGATTCAAACGATCATCCTCGGGCAGTTGATCTAATTGGGCCACCGCAGCCACCACCACCGAATCTGCCCCGGACAAGGCCCCCGCTAAATCGTCCTGGAACACTGCCCGACGCGTCGTGTTACTTCGTGGTTCAAAAATTGCCCAAACCCGGCGTTTTGGAAAGCGCGCACGCGCGGCCTTAAGTGTCTCTGCAATGGCCGTTGGATGATGCGCAAAATCATCAATCACCGTAATGCCATTTACCTCGCCCCGTACTTCCATGCGGCGCTTGATCCCCTTAAAGGACTCAAAAGCCGATTGGATTTGAATCTCGCTCAAACCGCAATGGCGCGCAACCGCAACCACCGCCAACGCGTTCCGCACATTGAGCTCCCCTGCCATGGGTAAAGCATAGTCCGCGCTACCCACCTGAAAGGCCGAGCCTTCTTCTGAGAAACATAAAGCCTCACCGCGCACCTCATTCCCCGCCCCCAAGCCGAATCGTTGGACGGGGCAATGGTCGATGTTCATTAGCTCCGCCACGTTTGGGTCATCTCCGTTGGCCACTAGCACGCCATTGCGCGGAATGAGATTCACCATCCGGCGAAAGCTGGTTTGAATCTGCGCAAGGTCATCAAAAATATCAGCATGATCGAACTCGAGATTGTTAATCACCGTAATCTCTGGAAGGTAATGGACAAACTTGCTTCGCTTATCGAAAAAAGCCGTGTCGTATTCATCTCCTTCAATAATGACCCATTCGCTGTCAGTGAAGCGCGCCCCTTGCGAAAAATTATTAGGAATGCCGCCAATCAGATAACTGGGGTTCAGTCCGTTGCATTCAAATACCCACGCCAACATCGAGGTGGTGGTCGTCTTGCCATGTGTGCCGGCCACCACGATCGAGCGTTTGCCGCGAATGAATGCCTCCTTCAAAAGTTCAGGCAACGCGCAGTACCGAAGCTTCCGTTCCAATACAGTCTCTGCCTCGGGGTTTCCGCGACTGATAGCGTTACCGATCACCACCAAATCCGGCGAGTCGGCTAGATTTTCCTCTCGATACCCTTCACGAACCTCAATGCCACGCTCTTGTAGAAATGTGGACATCGGCGGGTAAACATTCTGGTCAGATCCCGTCACGCGAACGCCGCGTTCCTGAAGCGCAACCGCCACAGACGCCATCGCGGTGCCGCAAATGCCAATGAAGTGAACGGATTGAAAATTCGGCAACATTAGCCGTTCAATATTTTTGCCAGAAGTTGCCCCACTAGCTGCGGATTCGCCTTGCCGCGACTTGCCTTCATTACCTGGCCCTTAAGGAAATTCAGAGCGGCTTCTTTGCCATTCCGGAAGTCATCCGCTGGCCCGGGGTTAGCCTCAATCGCCTCACGACAGAAAGCCTCCAGCTCGCTCGAGTCGCTCACTTGCGAAAGCCCTTTCTCCTCCACGATCGTCGTAGGCGATTTTCCGTTGGCGAATATTTCTGCGAAAACCTCCTGCGCAATTTTGCTGCTGATTAAGCCGCCTTCCACAAGCCCAACCAATTCACCGATTGCAGTAGCGGGAAACTTCAAATCCGCCACCGATGTGTCGGTTTCCACCAGCTTCGCCTGCAAATTGTTGATCACCCAATTCGCGGCCTGCTTCGGGTTCTTCAATCCCTTCGCCACCTCCTCAAAATAGTCTCCCAACGCGACATCTCCTACAAATACGTCGGCGTCCCCTTCAGGCAATTGATACTGCTCCATCAAGCGCCGTTTACGGGCGAGCGGCAGCTCCACCACTTCTTCACGGATCGCCGCCAGCCATTCTTCGGATGGACGATGCGGCATAAGGTCTGGGTCTGGAAAATATCGGTAATCATGTGCGTCCTCTTTCGTGCGCATACTATCCGTGATGCCAGCATCATCGTCCCAGCGCCGTGTTTCCTGAACGAGTTGGCCGCCCGTCTCCAGGACTTCAATCTGCCGGGCAATTTCGTATTCCGCCGCGCGACGCACACCGCTGAAGGAATTCATGTTTTTGATCTCGATCTTTTCGCCTAATTCCTGCTGCCCTTCAGGTCGCACGCTAATGTTAACATCGCATCGCACCTGCCCCTTCTCCATATCGCAGTCGCTCACGGCACCGTACTCAAGAATGCTCTTGAGCGCGTTGAGATATTCGTAAGCCATGTCCGCGCTCGAGATATCCGGCTCCGTCACGATCTCTAGGAGAGGCACTCCGGCCCGGTTAAAATCGATCCCGCTATAATCAGCAAAATGAAAACTCTTGCCCACATCCTCCTCCAAGTGAGCGCGATTGATCGACACTTTTTCCACACCGCCACCGAATTCAAACTCCACAAAGCCGGCAATTGTAGAAGGGAAATCCAACTGAGTGAGCTGATAGTTCTTTGGATTGTCCGGGTAAAAATAATTTTTTCGATCCCACTTGGCGTAGCCCGGCACATCGCAATTCAGGAGAAAACCAGTCAACGCCGTTTTACGCAGGGCCTCGGCATTAGGCACGGGCAGTACACCCGGCAACCCCAAACAAACAGGGCAGACATTGGTGTTGGCTTCCGCCCCATATTCATTCACGCAACCGCACCACATCTTCGTGCGTGTATTTAACTGCACATGCGTTTCCAGACCGATGACTGATTCGTATTCCATTAGTCCAGTTCTGGTCGCTGTGTGTGCCAATCCGTAGCTTGTTCGTAAGCATATGCCGCCCGCAGGAGATCGGACTCACCAAACGGCTTCCCCAACAGCTGCAACCCCATAGGCAGCCCGTCCCCGGAAAAGCCACAAGGCACACTGATCCCGCATAAGCCAGCAAGATTACATGAAATGGTGTAGATATCGGAAAGGTACATCTGCAACGGATCCCCCGATTTTTCACCTATCTTAAATGCCGGCGTAGGCGTGGTGGGACTGGCTATCAAATCAACTTCCTCAAAGGCCTTCAGGAAATCCTGCCGAATCAAGGTGCGGACCTTTTGTGCGCGCAAATAATAGGCATCGTAATAGCCACTACTCAATACGTAGGTGCCCAAGATAATTCGGCGCTTTACCTCCTCGCCAAAACCGGCACCACGAGTTTTACGATTCATCTCCTCGGGACTGGCTCCCCCCAAACGCGCCCCGTACCGAACGCCTTCAAAGCGCGCCAAATTTGAGGAAGCCTCAGCGGTGGCAACAATGTAATAGGTGGCTACAGCATACTCCGTATGCGGCAGCGATATCTCCCTCACTTCCGCCCCAAGCGCTTCCAATTGTTTCACCGCCGCATCGGTGGCCGCTTTGACTTCCGGATCTAACCCTTCCACCTGATATTCGCGCGGCAACCCAATGCGCAGGCCTTTGACGCCCCCGGAAAGTGCCGCAGCATAATTCGGCACAGGTTCAGGGACATTCGTGGAATCCCGTTCATCAGCCCCGGCAATCACCTGCAACAGCGTCGCCGCATCTCGCACATCTTTGGTAAACGGCCCCACTTGATCCAACGAAGAAGCAAAGGCCACCAAACCATAACGCGAAACACGTCCGTATGTCGGCTTCAACCCCACGCAACCACACAAAGCCGCAGGCTGACGAATCGAGCCGCCGGTATCGCTGCCCAACGAGGCGATGCATTCATCTGCCGCCACAGCCACCGCGCTACCACCACTGGAGCCTCCGGGAATGCAGTCGGTGTTCCAGGGATTACGCGTCGGACCGAATGCTGAATTCTCCGTGGAACTACCCATGGCGAACTCGTCCATGTTTAACCTACCAAAAATGACCGCGCCAGCGTCCCGCAATTTTTGAACCACCGTAGCATCATAAGGACTGTTGAATTCACCGAGAATCTTGCTGGCACAATTGAGTGGCTGATCCTTCACTGCCAACACATCCTTCACCGCCACGGGCACCCCGAGCAAGGGCTGGTCTTCGCCCGCCGCGCGCGCCTGATCCGCCAAACTCGCTTGCGCCAACGCATCGGCAGCATCGAGACTGATAAAGGCATTAAGCCGGCTATCCACTTGTTCCACGCGATCCAGACAAGCCTGCGTTGCGTCGCGGGAACTCAGTTCGCCGGCGCGTAGTTGCTCAACCAACTGATGAATCGTAAGAGAATGTGCCATGATCACTCGACAATCTTGGGCACGACGAATAGTCCATTAGCAGTCTTGGGCGCATTCCGAAGGGCGTCTTGCTGAGAAAGAGAATCACGCGGTTCATCCTCGCGCATCACATTACTTAACGGCGTGGCGTGCGCGGTGGGTTCCACCCCTGAAACATCCAGCTCATTGAGCTTCTCGATGTATTTCAACACCTCACTTAATTGTGGTGCCAATCGCCGCTCCTCCTCGGGCGTCAATTCGATGCGGGCCAACTTGACCACGCGGGACAGATCCATCTCCATTTTAGGCCTCGTTGAATTTGCTTTCCACGAGCGTTTGAATGGCATCAGCCGCCTTCTCGGCATCGTCGCCTTGTGCCTCAACCACCAGAGTTGTGCCCTGCGCGGCCGCCAAGGTCATCAAGCCCATGATACTCTTGCCATTCACTGAGTCGTCGCCCTTGGTCACGATGATTTCAGATCGAAATGTATTTGCCGTGCGAACGAATGCAGCGGCGGGACGGGCATGCAAACCGGTTTGGTTTTGAATCACCAATTCCCGAACCACACTTTGACCGTTACTGCCTGCCATTGTCATGCGAAGACGGGATTGTCCGAAAATCGGCCTTTGATGGCGAGAATTTATTCCGAACCCTCGCGAGCCATTTGCGCAATCAGGCGTTTATTTAACTCTTCTGCGGGATTATGGCCCGATCGCTTGAGTTTATTTTGAAAGGCAGCCACCTCGACCAGACGTGCAATATCTCGCCCTGGACGGACCGGAATAGTGATGTGTGGGACCCGCACGCCCAGCACCTCTGTCGTCTCATCCTCCATCCCAAGGCGATCCACCTCATCCACATCACCCCATTCACGCAGAGTCACTATGAGGTCCAGTTGTTTTTCTCGGCGGATACTTTTCACACCAAACATAGCCCCCACATCAATGATACCAATGCCGCGTACCTCCATGTGGTCGCGGGTAACCCCGGCGCTGGTGCCGATTACCACCCGGCCATCAATGAGCTTTAGCTTGGTGATATCGTCGGCCACGAGACTGTATCCTCGCTCCACTAGCGCCAGCACACATTCACTCTTCCCGATACCGCTCTCGCCTTTCACAATCACTCCCACCCCGAGAATATCCACCATACTGCCGTGCTCCTGTCCGCGCGGGGCAAATAGGTCTTCAAGCGCGAGCGTTGCGCGGTTGATAAACTTCATGGTGATCAACGGACTACGAAAGACCGGAATAGAAAGCTTATCCGCCAAGGCCAAAAATTCCTTATCCGGACGAAGGTTTCTGGAAAACACCAACCCCGGAATTTTGCAGCTACAAACCTGCTCAAAACGTTTGAGACGCTCTTCCTTCGACAGCGACTTCAAATAAGTCGCCTCAGCTGAGCCGATGGTTTGAATCCGCTTGTTCGCAAAATATTTGGTGAACCCCGCCAAGGCCAAGCCGGGCCGATTGACCGTCGGCTCCTTAATGATGCGCTTCAAACCATCCGCCCCAGCCAATAAATGTAGCCCCAGAGATGAAGCATTTTCCACATAGAACTGCTCAACGGATATCTTCAGCGTTTTCATCAGATGTTGAATTCCGGCCCGAGGTAAATCTCGCGCGCCTGAGGGTCTTCCACCAGTTTTTCTGCGTCACCTTCCACCAATACACGCCCCTGATGAATCAGGTAAGCGCGATCGACCATCTTAAGCGTTTCGCGCACGTTATGGTCGGTGATCAAAATTCCGAGCCCTCGTTCGCGCAATCGTCGAACAATCTTTTGCACTTCATAAACCGCGATTGGATCAATTCCTGCAAAGGGTTCATCCAACAGCAGCAGCTTCGGATTGGTCACCAAAGCGCGGGTAATTTCCAGCCGCCGCTTTTCGCCCCCACTCAATTGATACGCTTTGCTGTCCGACAAACTACTCAAATCCAGCTCATCTAGAAGACTCTTCAGGCGCAGCTGACGTTCAGCGGTGCCAATGTCGCAGGTTTCGAGGATTGCAAGGATGTTCTCCCTCACCGTCAACTTGCGAAACACCGAGGGTTCCTGCGTGAGATACCCAATCCCTGCCCGTGCCCGTTCGTGCATTGGGAGATCTGTGATCTCTTCCCCTTCGAATAGCACCTCCCCCTCGTCCGGCCTCACGATGCCCACCACAATGTTAAAGGTGGTGGTTTTCCCAGCGCCATTCGGCCCAAGTAACCCCACAATCTCACCGGGATTCACATGAATAGTCACGTCATCCACCACCCGGCGCTGGGTGTATTCCTTGGCGAGGCCCTCCGTGGAGAGAAAATTCATTTATCCGATGACGCCCTGGCCGGCGGCTTAGGCTTACCATCATTTTCCAACACCGCCTGCTTGGCCGAAAGTGACCCTGTGACCCGGTTATATTCGATCACTTTACCAATCAACACGCCCTGCTTGGTGTACAGTTTTGGATTAATCGTCAGTACTAGAATTTCGGTGGCCGCCGTATACAACGCATGCCCCCCTACAGCCCGTGTTTTATCTTTCTTGTTAATGATCTCCACATCCCCTTCGGCCACAATACGTTCAATGTTTCCTCCCAATCCAACCATTGGGGCGACTGCTGGCTTGGCATCCGCTCCGGATTTTTTAGGGGAAGGGGCAACAGGATTCTTCTTAGGCTCCTTATCCTTGTCGGAAAAATGGATGGTTAACTTGTCACTCAATAAATCCATCTGCGCATCAATCACCACCACGTCGCCCTCATAAACCGCGATATTCTTTAGCGGGTTAAACATAAAGTTCTCAGCGGAGATCACCGTTTTCTCGGGTGCCTTAGGCTTATCTGCAGCATCTACAGTCGCCGTCATCAACCCGACGACCAGCCAAGTTTTGATTATATTATTCATTCAGTGAAAATCCCTGTTTCGTAATGGTTCGCACATTGTTACTAATTACCAGGTACGATGGATTTTGCCGCCAAGAAAAACCACGCCCTTCCAGCACGGCCCCGCCATCGGCACGAAAAACCCGCATCGGCCCTGAAGAGGATGCCACGCGTGTGCGAAATTCAAAAAAACACGTTGGAGCCTCCATAATCAAGTCAACTTTTCGCTGCTCTCCGTCGTATTTGTATGTCTCCAGTCGCGCCCCCTTCACCAATACCGTCCCATTCCTCTGTGGAATCGCTTGATCTCCGGTCAGCAACGACGTAATCCGGCCCTTGGTTCGGTCATATTCAGGAAATTTTATCCGCTTCTGAACCCCTTGACCTGGAATCACTTGAGCCACACACCATCCCCCAAAAAAAAGGGCCATCCCGATGCCGATGCACCTACTGCTCACCATATCCCTCCGGATGTTTCAACCGCCTGATAATAGCACTCCACTTGCCTTGTGCACGGATTATTTTATCACACACTTCCCGCACAGCCCCTTCTCCGCCCTTCACCTTTGTAGTGTAAGCTGCTGCGGCTTTCACATCCACCCGCGCATTAGCCACGGCGATGGGAAGGCCCACGCGACTGAGTACTGCTAGGTCGTTGATGTCGTCACTCATAAAACAGGCATCGGCCCAAGTGAGCTTTGCTTTCTTCAGAATCACCTCCACGGCCGCAACTTTGGGCAAGGATTTTTGCCAGAGATAATCCACCTTCAATTCCTTAGCCCGCGCAGTGGTCGCCGCTGATTTGCGATTGGAAATCCATCCGACCGGAATGCCTACATGTTGCAGCAACCGCAGCCCCATTCCGTCTTGAATGTTAAACTGTTTGAATTCGGTCTTGCCGTTCAACAAGACTGTGGCATTGGTCAGCACTCCGTCCACATCGGTTAAGAAAATCTTAACGCGCTTGAAATGCGCCGCTGTTGCTTTTCGACTCATTGAACCGCCTTATGCACCTTTACCAATTGCTCCAGCACCTTGGGCATTTGCCTAAGGGGGATCATATTCGGCCCGTCGCTCCAAGCCTTGCTAGGATCCGGATGCGTTTCAATGAACACCCCATTCGCCCCGGCCGCCACCGCGGCGCGCGCCAGCGCTGGCGCGTACTCTCCGTTCCCGCTGGATTGATCGCCGCCACCACCGGGCATCTGCACCGAATGTGTGGCATCAAACACCACCGGCCAGCCAAACTCACGCATGATCGGCATGGAACGCATGTCTGCCACCAGATTGTTATAGCCAAATGTCGTGCCGCGTTCGGTCACGAACAACATCTTCCCGCCAGCTGCCTCAGCCTTTTTCACCACTTGCCCCATTTCCTGAGGCGAGAGGAATTGGCCTTTTTTCAAATTCACAATAGCTGAGGTGCGCGCAGCGCTTTCGATCAAATCTGTTTGGCGGCAGAGAAACGCCGGAATCTGAATCGCATCCACTACCTCCGCGGCAGCTCGCGCCTGTTCTTCATCGTGAATATCCGTCAAGATCGGCACATTCACTTTCTTGCGGACGGTTTTTAATATTTGCAGCCCTTGTTCCAGCCCCGGTCCGCGGCGACTCCTACCGGAAGTTCGATTGGCCTTATCGAAGCTCGCCTTGAAAATGTAGGTTACCCCCAGCCGCTCGCATGTTTTCCGCAATGAACGTGCCACTTTCAGGCATAACTCCTCGCTTTCAATCACGCAGGGGCCTGCGATGAGGAACAGGGATTTACCCTTGCTAAGCTTCCTCCAAAGTTGCCGGGTCGAAACCGCCACGCACATTTCCTAGCAGCCCATAGCCCAAATGTAAACGCCTGACCATCCCCAAGGTTCCGGCAAACACAGGATTGCCCGTATGGCCCTATTCAGCATAAGCTCATTCCTAATGCGAGCCGCCTTGCTCATCTTATTGGCCCTCACGTTGCACACCTTCGCAGCACCAAGCCATTGGGCTTATACCGCGCCTGAGCGCCCCGCTCTGCCCAAGACCGATTCGGACTGGCCACGCAATCCCATCGATTACTTCATTCTCGCCAAGCAAAAGGAAAATCAACTGGCGCCATCGCCCACCGCCTCGCCCGGCCAACTCCTACGACGGGTACATCTCGATCTGACAGGCCTGCCACCAACGCCCGATGTCGTGGCCCAGTTTCTGAAAAACCCCACTGACGCCGTATACGAAAAAATCGTCGACAATCTCCTACACTCCAATCGCTACGGCGAACGCTGGGCGCGCCCGTGGCTCGACTTAGCCCGTTACGCAGATAGCAATGGATTCCAGGCCGACCAACTCCGGGATAGCTGGGCCTATCGCGACTGGGTAATTAATGCCTTCAATAGCGGCATGCCCTTCAATCAATTTGTTATCGAACAAATCGCCGGCGACCTACTACCTAATGCCACGCCCAGCCAACGCATCGCCACCGGCTTTCACCGCACGCCCACCTGCAACGTGGAAGCCGGCGTGCATCCCGAGGAAAACCGCGTCAACCAAGTTTTCGACCGCGTCAACACCACCGGCACCGTTTTCCTTGGCACTACCCTCGAATGCGCCCAATGCCACGACCACAAATACGATCCTTTCTCCATTAAGGATTACTACTCCCTCTTCGCTTTCTTCAACAACACCCCGCTTGAGGTGAAGCAAAACGGCAACAGCGTGACCTTTGAGTTTTACGGCCCCACCATGGACCTCCCCATTTCCACCGAACAACAAAAGGCAATCGACACACTCAACGCCCAGAAGAAGCGGCTCGATCAACAACTCGCAAAATTGAAAACCGATTCCGCTGCACAACAAGCCAATTGGGAGAAAGCAACACTAACCGCCCTCCAAAACGCGCCCGAATGGAGCGTCCTCGGCATCAAGCAATTCAGCGCCAGCGGCAATCCCAAGCACGAACTGCAACCCGACGGCAGCGTGGTCGTCACCGGTGCCAATCCTGACAAGAGCTCCTACACCATACGTTCCGTCACGGACCTCCCGCAGATCACTGCCGTACGCCTGGAAGCACTTACTCACCCCTCCATGAACAAAGGTGGCCCGGGTCGCAACAAGTCCCCCAAGGAAAACCCAAACTTCATCGTCAACGAATTCGAACTCAAGGTTGACGGCAAAAAAATTGCATTCGCCAGCGTCACCGCGTCCTTCAGCCAAACGCGCTGGCACGTCAACGGCAGCATCGATGGCAACCCCGCCACCGGCTGGGCCATCAATCCCGAATTCGGAAAACCCGCCACGGCCATTTATAAATTGGCGAAGCCGTTAGCCCTCAAGCCCGGCGCATCCCTCGAGTTTTCCATTGCTCAAACCTACGGCGGAGGCCGCCCAATTGGCCGCCCGCGCCTCTCGACCATGAACGGTGACCCCAGCGCGATCAACCTTCCTGACAACATCGCTGTCATCCTCAAAAAGACCAAACGCTCCCGGCAGGAGACCAAACAATTGGCCGAATATTTTCAGAAAGAAAACCCGCAACTGAAAGCCGCTGAGACGGAGCTCGCCGCCACCAATAAAAAAATCGCCACCATCAAACCGTCAACCACTCTCGTAATGGTGGAAGAAGATAAACCGCGCGAAACCTTTATTATGCAGCGCGGCGAATATCTCAACCCCGGCGCCAAGGTCACTGCCACCACGCCAGCAATTTTGCACGATATGAGCGCCGACCTTCCACGCAACCGTCTGGGTTTTGCAAAGTGGCTGGTGGCCCCACAAAACCCGTTACTGAGCCGAGTTACCGTAAACCGCTGGTGGGCAGAGATCATGGGGAGTGGCATTGTTTCCACTGAGGAGGATTTTGGCACCCAATCCGACGCACCCACCCACCCCGCGCTACTTGACTGGCTGTCAGTGGAGTTCATTGAACGCGACTGGTCCATGCGCCGCATTCATAAACTCATCGTGATGAGCGCTACCTACCGACAGACCTCACACGCCACGCCCGCAACTCAAGCTGCTGATGCTCCCAACAGATGGCACGCCCGCGCTCCACGCCTACGCATGAGCGCGGAGATGGTTCGAGATAATGCCCTGACAATCTCAGGCCTGCTCAGCAACAAAATGAATGGCCCGCCGATTTACCCGCCCCAACCTGGCGGCATTTGGCGGCACGTGGGACGCAACGCACCCAAGTATGTGGCGGCCACAGATGAAGACCGTTTCCGCCGCGGCGTATATGTTGTATGGAGGCGCGGGGCTCCCTATGTGAGCTTCACCAATTTTGATGCCCCGGACCGTGGAGCCTGCGTCGTCCGCCGCCCGCGTACGAACACCCCCCTACAAGCGCTTACTCTTTTGAATGACGAAGCTTACGTGGAAATGGCCATGGCCTTTGCACATCGGATCACTGAAATTAACGCAGACACCTTAAACGCTCGTATTCAGTTTGCCTACCGAAGCGCCTTGTCTCGTGAGGCTCGTCCTGCGGAAATTGCTTACCTCAAACCACTTCTCACTCGCCGACTCTCCTTTTTCCAGAAGAACCCAAAGGCCGCCGCCGATCTGATCAATAATGTTAAAGGCTGGAAAGCCCCACAGGGCGCGGACCCATCTGAATTGGCCGCGTGGTTTTATCTCGCAAACATTTTACTGAACCTCGACGAAACAATCACCAAGAGCTGACATGGATCCCGCCCAACATTTTTACACCAACGAATCACGGCGCGAATTCCTCAAGTCCACCGGGCTTGGTATTGGCGCGCTGGGCTTGGGTAGCGTACTGAATCAAAATCTCTTTGCCAGCAGCCCCACCACCCGTCAGCCGCATTTTCGCCCACGGGCCAAGCACGTAATTTACCTCCACATGGTCGGCGCGCCTTCGCAGCTTGATTTATTTTCGCACAAACCGGAGCTAACTAAGCGCACCGGCGAGAAATGCCCGGACCACATGTTCAAAGGCAAACGCCTCGCATTCATCAGACAGCACCCCCTACTGCTCGGAAGCCGGTTTAAATTCAACCGACACGGCCAAGGCGGACTTGCCCTCTGCGAACACCTACCGCAACTCAGTACAGTGGCCGATGAATTGTGTCTGGTACAATCAATTCGCACTGAACATTTCAACCACGCCCCGGCGCAGCTTTTCATGCACACTGGATTTGGCCGCTTTGGCCGGCCGGGAATTGGCTCATGGATCAATTATGGCTTGGGATCGGAAAACAACGATTTACCCGGATATGTGGTAATGATCACCGGCAGCGTCGCCGGCGCGGGCAACAGCCTCTGGGGCAGCGGCTTTCTTCCCACCGTCCATCAGGGCATCGAATTTCGCAGCAGCGGCGACCCTGTTCTTTTCCTCTCAAACCCCAAGGGCATCAACCGGGATGATCGCCGCGAAATTGTCGACGGCATCAACTTCCTAAACCGACAATCGTTTAACGCCGTCGGCGACCCCGAAATCAATACGCGCATCTCTCAATACGAAATGGCCTTCCGCATGCAAGCCAGCGTGCCGGAATTGATGGATACCACCACCGAAACAGCCGACACCCACACTATGTACGGCACCCAACCCGGCAAACCTAGCTTTGCAAACAATTGCCTGCTGGCCCGGCGCCTTGTGGAGCGCGGTGTTCGTTTTGTGCAACTGTTCGATCAAGGGTGGGATCACCACAGCGGCGTATTCAACGCCATTCCGCGCAAGGCCAAACAAATTGACCAACCCGTAGCAGCCCTCATCAAGGACCTCAAGCAGCGCGGCTTACTGGACGAAACACTAATCATTCTCGGAGGTGAATTCGGCCGAACCCCCATGCTGCAAGGTAATAGTAATAACGGCGCCGCTGGAAACGTTGGACGCGACCATCACAAGGAAGGGCTCTCCATGATGCTCGCCGGCGGCGGAGTGAAAGGCGGCATCACCTATGGCGACACCGATGAGCTAGGATATCAAGCCGTCGACCACCCCGTGCATCTGCACGACATGAATGCCACCATTCTTCACCTACTTGGCATTGATCACGAAAAGCTAACCTACAAATACCAAGGCCGAGACTTTCGCCTAACGGATGTCCACGGCCACGTACAGGACAGTATTATCGCCTGAAATTCGGAAACCCTTGAGGTCGTCGTGCTGAGAATGAATTGAAATTCCCCGGCGCATAGTAGCCACCCATACTGTTAAAAGGCCTTATTTTAGGGTATCCACCATACTTGGGTATTGCCATCTGAGGCTCCCCCGAACCACCACCATCAGGATAACCACCATCAGGATTCCCCCCATCTGGATACCCCCCCGGGCCCTGACCTCCGCCTTGGCCTCCGCCTTGGCCTTGACCGCCTCCACCACCCTGCCCTAACTGAGGTGTTTGAATGCCCAACTGAGCTAACGAGCGGGAATTAAGGTTAAGAGAAAAAGTCCGCGTCACAGTCCCTGCGAATTTAGGGTCCTGCTGGAAAAACATAATTCCAGTATCCAGGACAACATACTGAATCGGATGATCAAACGACATTACTATCGTATCCAAAAGATCCTTGGCTCGAATATTGAATAACGGCCCTGTGAGCCCATTAATTTTTACCGTACTGGGATCGAATGCACCCTGCATTGCTGTGGAAGGAGCTCCTCCTCCTCCACCCATACCAGGCATACCCCCTCCCATACCCGGCATCCCTCCCATACCAGGCAACCCACCAAGCCCTGGGCCAGCCATACCAGGTATACCGCCACCGACTCCCGGCACTCCTCCCGGCACTCCTCCCGGCACTCCTCCCGGCACTCCTCCGGGAAACCCCGCTGGTGCTCCTGTAATTGGTAATCCTGTAACAGGATCGATTTGCGGTGCCCCTCCACCTGGATCCCCCGCGCCATCAATTGGAAGGCCTGTTACCGGATCAATTGCCATCCCTCCGCCAGGACCTCCCGGTCCAGCAGTTCCGCCACCAGGGGCTGGAGTTGGCGCAATAGCAGCACCACCCGGATCAATAAATTGATTCACCACCATGTTAAACCCAACACCCGAGGGATCCGATTGGCGAAGCAACAACTGCAGCCGTGTAATCACCTCATTCATTGTAACATCATGCAAAGGATCCACCTTCGGAATAACGATATCGAGAAGTTTGCTTTTTATGACGTCCCTCGTCCTAACCTCACGCTTATTTGCCCCAGCAGACAAATCAGGAACGCCGTTGTAGTAGGACTTCGCCCCAAATCCATTACCCATCAAAAGCGCCAAAGCAGCATTGGGATTCATCGGCCCCATTGCGGGCGTCCATCCGGGGCGTTTTATGACGGGGGGCGTAACGCTTTGCTGCCCGACCACTCCTGCCCCAGGTACCGACCCCGGCACTCCACCAGGAACACCTCCGGGCACGGCCATCCCCGGCACTCCACCTGGAACACCTCCAGGCACGGCCATCCCCGGCACTCCACCAGGGATTGCCCCTGGCGTAGCTACTCCCGGAATGGTTCCGGGAACGCCTGGCACTGTTCCGGGAACGCCGGCAGACAGCCACTGCGAAACACAAGCCGCTGCGACAGCAAAAATTAGCCGATTGGAAAAGACAGGCACTTTTTTCATCATGTTTAAATCTAGCACGTCATGTACCAAAGCGATAGTGGTAAACTGGGCGTTTTCCTCCTTCGCACAGCTTTAATTTGACCTAAATTGCCCCAAAAGTCTATGATTTTTACCTGAAAGAGGTTTCTGTCATGTTGTCAGTTCGCTTAAAAATCGCCTTTTTTTTCTCCATATTGGTTGTTTCGCCCGGATTACAGGCGGAAAATATCGACTTCGCACGCGATATTCAGCCCATTTTTGCAGAGCATTGCACCACCTGCCATGGGCCCGATGAACAAAAAGGAGGGCTAAATTTGACGAGGGAAAAATCGCTTCACGGAAAATTGAAGTCCGGCGAACCCGCCCTTGCACCCGGCAAACCCGATGACAGCGAACTCCTCTATCGCATTACAACACAGGGCACCGATGAACTAATGCCGCCGCCGAAGCACGGCGCTCGCCTGAAACCGACCGAGATTGCGCTTATTCGACAGTGGATTTTTGAAAAACACAGTTTAGCTCTTCAAGGACGCAAACTCGTTTTAATAAACGAGATGAATAAGAACATACACAAAAGCTACGAGGACCGAATGAAGGGTTTGATAACAGACGTTTCGCTCTATTTACGTCCACTTCACAAACAATCGTTCGAGGTTGATAACTTGGCAGGGTTCATA
>PVBE010849453.1_pt1 | contig 16696 bp, 11 predicted proteins | sample 1631181 | NCBI WGS metagenome assembly PVBE01 (sample SAMN08397723, study PRJNA350692) | Marine metagenome, whole genome shotgun sequencing project. | isolation source: water | place: Pacific Ocean | collected 2012-04
AAATGGAATTCCTCAAGTGAGTCCACATTCAAGAGCTATACGCTATTGACCTCTAAGGGCAATACCCCTTCGATCGATACATTGTCCATCTTTATGAATGTTGAGGACACGATGTATGTCATGGATCGATTCGATCCCACCATACCCAATTGGTTCTGGGTATTGGTTGAGAACAAAGCGGATTTAGAGACCGAGGGTGAACGATCCACCCATGCTCTAGAGACCATTCCACCAGAGAAGATAAGTTTGCTGCCTATTGAATTTGATGGTCTATTGAAGATCAGATGGACACAGAATCAGGACAATGACTTTTCGAGCTATCAGGTCTATCGATCATCTACCAATAAGATGATTGATAGAGCCAATATGAATGAATTGGACTTGAGGGGTGACACTCTATTTGTCATTCCCATGGACTCCATCTACTACTATCAGATCGGAGTGAGGGACGTATGGGGACTCGAATCATATAGCAATGTGATCAAAGGCGATTACCCGGTGAAGATATGGGGACAGGAATATTCCATGATAGCCACTAGGGATGTCGATCTATCATCCATGAAATTATTTGGAGAGATTCCCCCTGAATTTGGAGAGTTGCTAAATCTTGAGATACTAAGGCTCCAGAACAATTTTTTAACCGGTCCATTCCCAGAGACGTTTTTGGATCTCAAAAAATTAAGATCACTCAATCTTAGCAATAATCAATTTTCAGGTAGGATCCCTCGCTCGATAAAAAAATTGATCTCATTGGAGGAGTTATGGTTGTCCAACAACCAATTCTCTGGGAAATTACCCTACCAGATATTCATGCTTGAGAACCTTACGCACCTCAATATGAGCGATAATAAAATCAATGGATACTTGAGTGAATCCATCTCTAGGCTATCAAAACTTGAGTATTTGAACCTTTGGGATAATGAGATAATCGGATTCATTCCAATGGAACTTGGGGACCTTCAGAGATTGGAATTTTTGAGTTTGAGTGGTAATAACCTTAAGGGCATCATACCAAGAGAACTAGGCAATGCAAAGGAACTGAGATCCATTGCACTATTTGGAAATGAATTGACAGGAACGATTCCAGAAGAGATAACACAATTACCCCATTTAAAGTATCTTGGTCTTTTTGATAATAAATTTTTTGGAGAGATCCCAGACCATCTATTGAGATCTCTAGATCTCTCCTATCTAAAACTCAATAATAACTACTTTGAATCCATTGACCACGAAGCCATGTGTGAATCCGGATATGATTGGAAGAATTTCATCTACTATGATGTCTCAAAGAATGAGTTCGATGAACCACCGATCTGCTTCCACACATCCGAGATGCTGGAGATTCGTTCCTCCTATCTCAAGAAATAGTGAATAGTATGTCATGGATGAGCTTTTGTCAGGTCGATGAGATCTTGATTATATTCCAACAACCAATAGTAAGGACCTGATGTGGATATGAAACCTCATATGATCAAGATCTCAACCATACTCATGGCATGTTCCATAAGCTTTGGCCAAAATTTTTCTCTCTATTTTGAAGGTGGGGATCATGTGGTGGTTGATGATCAGAGCATAGAGGAGATCTTTGGTTCGAATTGGTCCTCTCGAAAATCCATTAGTGCATGGATAATACCCACCGGCCAATCACCCAATGTCTCCGAAGGGTGGAATGGACAACAGATCTATGGGCAGGACCAAGCGGGTGATGGATTTGGTAATACTCATGGCATATCAAGAGGTATCATTGATGGATTGGATAGGATATGGGTATACAACTGGGATGGAGAGGATGATAGGATAGGGATCGAATATGAGGTGGATGAACTACTACATGTCGCGCTAGTGCATGATGAAAATATGCTCTACGCATATAAGAATGGTACCCTTGTTGGACAGATCCTTTCTTATTCTACATCCGATGGTGGTTTCATTCGTATTGGTGGAGGTACGGAGAATGGTAATGATTTCAATGGCCACATTGATGAGGTGAGGGCATGGAATATCGTGCGTAGCTCCGAGGACATTTATGATCAGATGTACATGCAATTGAGTGGGGAAGAGCAGAACCTGGTTGGATATTGGAATTTCAATGAGGGAGACGGAATAATTGCCTATGATCTTACTAGTAATCAGAATCATGGTGATATCAATGGTGCTAGTTATAGTACACTGACCTTTGATCCTTGTGATAATGATGAGATACATCTATGGAATGATTGCTATTCCATAGACAATACAACAGAGATCATACTTCCGTCTCAACAACTTGTGGGTCAGATACCAAATATCATTGGGGACTTCTCCAACCTAACCTCTCTAATATTGTCCAACAATGATCTGACAGGTCCCATTCCCGTTGAAATCGGGAATTTGACCGAGCTTGAGGTCTTGGACCTTTCAGGTAATCAACTCACTGGTTCCATACCAAATGAGATCGGTGACCTATCTCAGTTGTCCATGCTGAACCTATATTTCAATGATCTCGATGGGGAGTTGCCCGAACGTCTACAGGATATTACCAACTTGCGCCATTTGGATCTTTCTGGTAATCAACTCACTGGTTCCATTCATAATGCGGTCTTGCAAGATACAGATAGTCTCACATATTTGAATCTGTCCTTCAATCAATTTTCTGATGCAATACCATCATCAATGGGAGAATTGGATGAGTTACGATATCTGTTCCTCAATAATAATTCTCTTTCAGGTTCTTTGCCATTGGAGATGTTTGAGTTGAATGATCTGAGATATTTCTGGCTCTCATCCAACCAAATTAGTGGCGTGATACCGCAGGAGATATCGGCATTGACATCACTGCAACAATTATTTATGAATGACAATGACCTCACTGGGCTCATCCCATCTGAGATCTGTGAACTATCTATCGATTGGGATGGACAGCCGGACATCGGGCTAGATAATTTCAATATTGCAAATAACGATCTTTGTCCGCCCTATCCATCCTGTATCTCAGAACATATGGGTTACCAGGATACGACCCATTGTTCTTCGATGGCATCCATAACGGATGACCATCCTCTGAATGGTTACGATCTATATGATGCATTTCCAAACCCATTTAATCCGGCAACTACCATAAGCTATGAGATATATCAAATGGCAGTGGTCGAGATCATCGTACATGATATCTTGGGTCGACCGATCAAGTATCTACTCATGGATCAGCAATACCCTGGCATGAAAAAGATCCAGTGGAATGGCAAGGATGATAGGGGTTCGCAGGTCCCATCAGGAACATATCTATATACGATCAAGATCGATGGTGTATCAAAGATAGGTAAGTTGGTACTGTTGAAATGACATGTATCCTTCCTAAATTCGTTGACCTCACAATAAAAAGTTAATGTCTATTCGACCCATAACAATCATCTCCCTCATCTTGTCTCTGGTCCTTGCTGGTGACAAGGAGCATAAAGGATCTAAAAAGAATCAATTTATTGGAAGCTGGAACTTGGATGTTGATAGGACGATCTTCGAGAACCCTTCACTTTCAATGGAATCCCATAGAGACCTTGTCAAGCAGTTTTCCGATCATGTCAAGATCACCTTCAGGAATGAAGGAGAATTTCAAGAGACCATCTCCAATCATACAATCAATGGGCAATGGTCGCGATATGATGACCATCTAGCGGTGGTAAGGTTGGAATCAGATCCAATCATCATGAAAGAACGCAGGAGATTGAAGAATAGGATAGATATTGATTCAGATAGGTACTCTAGAACAAGGGACCATCAGAGATTGTATCGATTGAATAGAGCATCTGTCAGAAAATATCATCTCTCGGATGGTCGTATCGTTCAAGAGGTCGATCTTGGTGATAGGGTGATACGGATTTTCCTCAAAAGAGCATCATGATGGAACGATTAATGAACATCATTCATGATCTGGGTATTGTAACACTCTTGCCTATCTATTTATTGATCATGCCCTCATGTGAGCCTGCACCTAAGATGATCGGTTATGGAAGCAATGATTTTGGGCAATTGGAGTTTGGTGGCACCAACTGGCAAGATCAGTCCATTGCCCAGGGGTTCCTGTCCTCTTGGGCAGGTGGAAACTTCAGCATCGCCTATTACCTTGGACCAGCTGCAATAGATTCAGGTCTGGTCTGTAAAGGAGACAATACCCATGGTCAGTGTGACATTCCTGACTCATTGATGTCGTTTGCAGATAATAACGGTTTGTGCCTTGACATGAGCTTGGGCTTAAACCATGGTATGGCTTGGGTCGATAGTAGTACCTATGATTGTAACTATGGTACACATCTCTATCTCTGGGGTGATAATACCCATGGTCAGGCCACGTTGCCTGAGTTGCCCGATACCAGTCGAATATTGCAAATGGCAGCAGGGTGGAACCATAATGTGATGTACATCGGAAATGTGACCCTTGTACTTGATAGCACCTCAGGATATTATGAGAACCAGATCACCAATCCTCAGATCATAGCTTGGGGGGATGATTCATATGGCCAGTGTGATGTCCCTGCGAGGTTCCAAACGATATCTGATTCAATACAGATCCAGGGCATATACGCAGGTGCAAATCACACCATGGTCACCTATGATTCTCTAGGTACCTTGAAAATGGTCGCTTGGGGGGACAATACATATGGGCAGTCCGAGGTATTGTCAGAATCTGATTTGAATGGTTCAAAGACATTGTACGAGTTGCATTGTGGCTATAACCATAATGTTGCTGTTTTTGTTGATTATGAGACTGATATCACTTCACAGTTCGAGAATGGAGAATATGTTGACTCACTGTTTATTATTGAATATGTCCAAGTTAGCGACTACGCACCTAGCTTGCAGTCTCATCATCCCGTATCGCTCCATGCTTGGGGTGACAATATCCATAGCCAGTGTGACATTCCTGATCTTTCTGGGCTATTTGAGGATATTGATGTAGGTGGATCCCACAATAGTATTGCCATTACCGATAATTCAACCCTTATCTTTGATGAACAGTATTATTATTACTACGACTACTATAATTATATTCTCTTTGCTTCAGGTAGGTCGATTATTGGTTGGGGGAAGGATGATCATGGGCAAACTCATTTCCCAATTGAATATGTCATCAATTGGGCAGGTGCAGGTGGTGGTTATGAACCCGGAGGTCCAGCCAACTCTCCGCCAATATTAGCATTGGGGGGTGACCACACCTTGGTCAGGGGATCTCATCTTTATAGAGCACCCAGTCTAGATCACTCCTTTCCAGAACAATTCAGTGGCGCGTTGGGGGATACGATCTACCAGACCATCACCCTGTATGGCATTGGCCCTGATACCGTTCATATAGACTCCATCTTCATATTGACCTACGACTATTATGATGGCTATGTTGATACTTTGGGAACTCATCCATTCTACGTAGAACAGCATGAGCAAGATTTTATTCTTTTTGAGGACTCACTGAACCTTCAGGTATATTGCATATACGACTCAACGCACTTGATGAATGAAAATGCGAATCTATTCATTCATAGCCAAGGATGGTGGCCAGATACGACAGTACTTCCATTGAACTCATTCTTTGGACCCGTGATCGAGATAAATTCCTATCCAAATGAATTTGTTGGAAACTATGGTGAGACCGTCTTTCAATCGGTAGAATTTCACAATGTGGGGAATGCTATTGCATATCTTGATAGCATCGTAATGCCGGAAAATTTCGAATATGAACCGTTTGGCGAGGATGATTTCATATTGCCAAATGATTCCCTAGAGATCTTTCTATTTACCACTCTTCCAGAATATCCTCTTACATTTGGTGGACAGGCATTATTTCATTTCAGCAATTTTAACACCATCACAGAGTATGTAAATCTCAATGCAAGAAGATACATGATGGTCGGGGATAACATGAGTCTATCAAATTATTATAATTATAATGTCAATTATTGCGGTCAGGACATCATCGGAGATGGGGAGGACTATTTTTCCATGAGTGGCCTGTCGGAGCCAACAATTCTGACAAATATCTATTATGTTGATCTTGGTTATTTCGATGGTAACGATAGTACCGAATATGCGCTGCAATTGGACTCGATAAGCATCCATTTTGATGATAATCCACATTTCGTTAGTATGATTGGCATTGGCAATGAAAACTTCCAGCCAGGAATGGGTAATAATACTTTTTCATCAGACTGTGATAGTCTTTTGTCAGCGTTTGACCAACGGGAGAATAAATTGGTGTTCCTTGACACGTTTTTGGACCAACATTTCGAGGAAGATGTTCAATCTGTTGTGATCGATCAGGAGTTCAACATCACATACATGGGCCCATTTGATCAGGATAGTATTATTCTATATGTCCAAGATGCCATCGATGATTGTGGCATTGACTGCCTCAACAATTCTTCATTGACCATATCTCCTGAAATGCTTTTTTTGACCGTACCCCAAAATAGTCTTAGGGTCGATACTGTTACGATCACGAATACCACTGACTATTCACTTGACTATGCCTTGGACACGGAATCAGGCATTGAACTGGTCTCTTCCGTTCTGTTTCATTATGGCAATGGTGGAGAGGAGATGACGGCACCCGTTGAGTCGATCAGCTCTCCTGCGACCATCTCCCTATGGGTCAAACCATTGGAGACAGATTGGTATCAGGGACCTGATGATCCATACACGAACTTTTTATCACCCCTTGATACAAGTTCCATGAATTATTGGGAGATCATCTTTGACAGTAATGTTGAATATCCTCGCATTGGCTGGAAGGAAGATGAAACTTACTCGCTCTCTGACACACCTATCCTGCCGACGGATTGGTATCATTGTGTCTTTGTGCATGACCTTCCCAATCAGATCGTGAGGCTCTATGTCAATGGAGTCGAAGAGTTCAGTCATCAAATATCTCGTGACCTTCACACAGACTCACAGATCGGGATCAATGCAGTTGGGCCAGGTACGTATACTGGTTTTCTTTCTCAGACATCAATATGGAATACTGCCCTCAGTGACTCTGAGATCGTAACGATCCATGACCTTGGCATCAATGCCGATCATATGTCTGATCATGGAGATTATGGGTCAGCAGATGAACTCTTGGTCTATTGGAGGATGGATGATCAAAATGGATATACGGTCACAGACCATAGTGGGAATGGATATCATGCTCAGGTCACAGGTAACCAAGATATCTGGAGAACTGAATTGCTACAATCACTCCAGCCCTGGCTGAATGTGATGATCGGAGGAGGCTCACAGACCATTGAGCCAAATGGCAGTGCCATGGCAATCATAAGTGTCAATTCAAATTCATTGGAATCAGGTAATTATACAGGACTGATACGATTGGTACCAGACCACAATCCCTATGCAAACACCACCAATATCGTCAGGATGACGGTGATCGATGAGTTACAAACTAGCTCAGTGGGCATTATGCCTTCAGACTACGCCTTGCATCAGAATTATCCCAATCCCTTCAATCCCGTCACTGACATAAGATATGACCTTCCAGAGAATGAATTTGTATCCATTATGATATATGATGTGATGGGTAGAGAGGTCAGGTCGTTGACATACGAGAGACAAGTAGCTGGTTTCCATCAAGTCCAATGGAATGGAAAGAACGATATGGGTGCTCCAGTCTCCTCAGGAATGTATCTGTATATGTTAAAGGCAGGAGAATATGTCAATGCCAAAAAGATGGTCATGCTGAAATAGAAGTTTTCCCTTACGATTTAAAGGTTCCATGTCCTTAGGGTATTAGATAAAATGGAAAAACCCGCATACAAGAGTTCAAGATCATACATAAGTCTGGTCTTTATTCTATCGTTAACGCTTGCAAACAGCACAAGGCGACCCCTTGTTCAGGTTGAGAGCAGAGATCGCAATGAGACCATTATATCGGTCCATCATCAGGCACATCTTGATTATGGACTGTCATATCCTATGACATATGAGTTCAATATTCCTGCAAATGGCTCAGACTATCATGCAAACGTGAGATTCAGATCAGATCAGGAATGGACCGAGATGTTGGAAAAGACCTCAGAGGATTTTTTTAATGGAATTGAGGTGGTTCGTTTTGATCATGATGCTGATAAGGCATATGTGTCCGTTGGCTTCTCATCATTTTCTGATTCCATATACATCATGTTCACTAATGCTGAGGGAACGCCGATCAGTGCCATCTTCCAACAGACAACAACTTATTATGATGATCGTGATGCCGCTGTCACGGCCACCGCGGACGATTGGGCGGATTGGTGCAATGAAAAATTTATCCAAACCTGTCACATCTTTCGATCCCATAACCTTTGGTTGTCAACTGCGATCGTGACACATGGAGTTGGTGAGGATACATGGGCAGATATTCAAGCTCAGATCGATTCAGGATACGTGGAACCGGTCTCACATTCAAGAACACATCCCTATGTGCCCTACGAAGATCTGGAAGGCGAGGTCTTTGGATGCAAGCAAGACCTCATTGATAATCTGGACCTTCCTGACCATAATCGATACGGCGATAATGAGTACATCTATGCATGGGTCGCACCCTATGGTGAATATGATGATGATATCGATTCCATGGTCAGTGTCTCCAAATATCTAACTACTCGCCTTTATTATCCAGATGATCATGGATTTGGAACCTGGGACAATGATCTGAATAAGTATGATCCGGTCGGAGTATCAAGAGAGGTGGGGCCGCTATGGGTCGGTACGACTGATACGGTGGATCTGAACAATACCTTTGATGAGGTTCTATCATCTGGAGGTGTATATCATGTAATGTGTCATCCAAATGTTATAGAGTGGGACCAGGACTATCCCTGGGCACATTTGGAACACATCAGCAATAGAAGGAATGTGTGGTATGTTGGCTTTGGTCATCTGTATGCCTATCATTTTCTACAATCAGAATATCCTTCATTGGACTTGAAGGTGGCAGGCAGTGTCAAGATGGTTCCCACTTCTTTCAAGCTCTATCAAAATTATCCAAATCCATTCAACTCTAGGACGAAGATAAGATTTTATTCTGAATATAATAATTCTATAAGTCTCAATATAATTGACCTTAATGGTAATATAATAAAGAATATTATTAATAATACCGTTTTGATGGGCTATCATACATTTGACTGGGATGGGACAAATGACATTGGTGTTCCCGTCTCTGCTGGCATCTATTTTGTTTCCATCAGATCCAATGATGGGATCCACACCAGGAAGATGGTATTATTGAAATGAAGAATGGAGCAGAAGATGGAATCATATTGAGAGTGAAGAAAGTTCTATTGACATGCGCCATATTCCTTTCATGTGAGCAAGACTCATCTCAGAGACTCACCTTGTGTCCTTTGTTCTCAGATGGAATGGTCTTACAGAGAGATACGATCGTCTCACTTTGGGGACAATGTGATCCAGATCAATTGGTTACATTGAATTCTTCATGGGGTGTTTCTGATTCAACCCGCTCTGACCAGAATGGTGACTGGATTGCAAAGATCTCAACCACTAACGAAACCGGACCACATACTTTGACCATCAAAAGTGGAGAATGGGCTAAGGAAATCAGGGACGTGTTATTGGAGAGGTGTGGCTGGCAGCTGGACAGTCAAACATGGAAATGGATTTTGATTATTGCTGTAACACCACAGACAATGCTATTCAAGAGTTGGCAAATGCAAATTACTCAATGATTAGAATGTTTAATGTCAAAAAATCCTTGGAATATGAGCCAACTAGAAACGTGGAAGGTCAGTGGGCTATGGCGGTTGGTAATGACATGGAATCATTCAGTGCTGTCGGATACTTCTTTGCGAAAAGACTTCACGAGGATTTAGGTGTTCCCATTGGTATCATCCACTCTAGTTGGGGAGGATCCACGCTTGAGGCATGGACAAGTCACGACGTTTTAGCAACGTTAGATGAATATGAGGATGATCTTAGTGATTTAGCAAATGACATTAAAGAAAACGAGAAGGCAAGAGAATGGTTCTCTCCTTATTCATCAATTGCATTACCATCAGCAGGTTGGGACCTCTATTTACATGATTATATCAAGAAAAAAAGCCCGGATATTGATTATTTAGGTTATTTCCTTGATGGTTGGCAAGAATTGGATGAAATAGGCAAAGAAAGAATTAATGACATTGATTCTGATGAAAATTGGATGCCCTTAGATAAGCAAGGAACCGTGGATGAAACGTTCGAGACTACGAACTTTAAAGGAGTAGCCTTATTTAGAAATCAATTTCAAGTGCATGATGTCAATGCTTCCCATATGTTAACTATTGAACCTGAAAAGAATCTTCCCTGGGGGTTGTGGGAGTACGATGTCTATGTCAATTCACAAAAGGTGGCTAGTTCCTTGATTGATGTTAAAAAAGATGATTACAAGTTTATTAAATCAAACCACACCATTAATATTCATTCATCAATCTTGAAATCTGGTGAGAATCAATTGGTACTAAGAATAATAGGGCACCCTAGCATGGGCGACATATCCATTCAAACCTCTAATGGGAAACAAATCAAATTTGATATTGGATGGGAGTGCTCTCTCATTGCAGAGGAGTGGTACCAGTTAAATGATTACAAGTATCCATACACCTCGCTCTATTTTCATGGCAATCATGATGTTGATTACTCCAGCCAACCTAAGAAGACAATAGTAAGTCATGGTTCTCTAGGTACATTGTTTAATGGAATGATGAATCCCTTGATACCATATGCGATTAAGGGTGTAATCTGGTATCAAGGAGAGTCAAATGTAGGGAATGGGGGACCAGAATTCAAAAGTTTTGATACTCTGATGCCACTCATGATAAATGATCTGCGTGAGCGATGGGGTAGAGAGCTCCCCTTCTACTTTGCTCAGATCGCACCCTATTTCAATTATAACGGGATGTCGCCCTATTTCCGAGATGTTCAGCGAGGACTTCTCAGGATCCCAAATACAGGCATGGTCGTCACCCTTGACATTGGTGAGAACTATGATATTCATCCGTCAAACAAACACGATGTTGGAGAGAGATTTGCCAGGCTGGCATTGAGTGATCAATATGGCAAGGATATCGTTGCCTCTGGACCCTTGTTAAAGAGTGCAAAAATGAACGATGGTAGAGTGACGGTGGATTTTTTTCACATTGGTCCGGGTTTGGTCATTGGCCAGTCAAACAGGTCTGCATTCGAGTTAGCGGGCAAGGATAGGAAATTTCTTGAGGCCACGATCATCAACCACGGTGAATACCTTGAGGCCTACTCCGAAGGGATAAGTAGGCCAAAATATTTAAGATATGCATTCTCAGACACAGCATATGCAACCTTGTTCAACCTAGAAGGTCTTCCCGGATCCTCATTTTTCACTCGAATAAAAGATTAGGGATTATGATACAAGCAGTTGATAAATTAAAATATGGGAACTAGCTGTGAATAAGACTCTAGCAAAATATTTTTTTCTATGGATACTTATCCTCTCATTTGATCTGGCGTTATGTGGTATGGTCAAAATTGGTGAGAAGGCACCAGCCATATCCCTAATGAAACTTGAGAATAGGGAGTATTTTGAATCGGAAAAATTGCTTGGTGAAAAGAATATGGTGATCTGTTTTTTTTCAACTTGGAGCAAGCCATTCAATAAAGAGATTCCCAATCTCATCAAGATGTCCAAGGAATTTGATGATGACTGCCTATTTTTACTGGTGGCTGTAAAAGAAAAGAAACCGCTTGTGAGGGACTATATCGAAAGGCGAGACATTCCTCTTCAGGTGGTGATGGATAAATTTGGAAAGACGATCAAAAATTTTGGTGGCAAGGAAGTTCCTATGGTGGTGGTGATCGATAAAAATGGATTGATCACATACCACAGAACAGGTTATGAAAAGGGTGACGAGATCAAATTGACAGAACATTTAAATACCGATTTGAAGTAGCACTAATAATATATATAGCCATCTTGGATGATAGAGCCTCACTTTAAACCAATCCTATTGATCGTTTCCCTGATCTCATGTGGTAACAATCCAAAGAAACAGGATATAGTATCAAATATGATATTGATCCCTGGAGGTGAGTTTATGATGGGCAGTACGGATTCACTGAGTTATCCTGATGAATACCCGCAACATAAAGTTAGCATATCATCATTCTTGATGGACAAGCATGAGGTCACAAATAAACAGTTCAGTGATTTTGTCAATAATACTGGATATGTGACCACGGCTGAAAAATTGTATAAATACTTTGATCATCAGTTGGGTGATTCGATCTCAAGAAAAGGTTCCCTTGTGTTCGATGGCAGTGATCTATCCTATGAACAAGGTCTGGAAGACCTGAGCTGGTGGAAGTGGTGTGATGATGCCAGTTGGAGACATCCAAATGGACCCGGAAGTTCAATAGCAGACAAAATGGACCATCCAGTGATCCATGTATCTTGGTATGATGCTCATGCATATGCTATATGGGCTGGCAAAAGATTGCCCACAGAATCTGAGTGGGAATGGGCAGCAAGAGGTGGAAAAAAAGATATAAGATTTCCTTGGGGTAACTCAGAAGCAAATAGATCCTATCAAAAAGCAAATCTTTGGCAGGGAAGGTTTCCATTTATGAATGAGGTCAAAGATGGTAACCAATGGTCATCAAAAGTAGGGGAGTATTCACCGAATGGATATGGATTGTATGATATGGCCGGTAATGTATGGGAGTGGTGTGTGGATGAATATGATATCAATGCTTATAAAAAAAGATCAATACAGAATTACCTAGTGGATCCTGTATCAAAGATCACCTATGACCTTGTAGACCCTGGCCAAGAAAAGCGTGTGATGAGAGGTGGGTCATTTTTATGTGATGAGACCATTTGCAGCGGATATAATATCACAAGACGAATGCGTTCGACACCAGACACAGGCTTTATTCATACTGGTTTTAGATGTGTCATAGATGTTGATTAGAGATATGTTTATTTTATGGATAGAATAAAGGAATAGAGATGAATCATTCATATAGCAGGACCCCAGTTAATTTAATGATGACATTATTCGTATTGCTCTATGGACCATCTTGTGGGAAAAAAGATAATACCATACCAGAAAGGCCTAATATTTTATTTATTATGTCGGATGATCATGCATACCAAGCCATTAGTGCATATAATGATAGATTGATCCATACTCCGAATATCGACCGCATTGCTGAAGAAGGTGCACTATTTACAAATTCTTGCGTGACCAACTCTATCTGTGCACCATCTAGAGCAACTATTTTAACAGGAAAACATAACCATATAAATGGAAAAATTGATAATCGCTCACCTTTTGATACGACACAGGTGACATTTCCTCAATTATTTCAACAGGCAGGTTATCAGACAGCCATGTTCGGTAAACTTCATTTTGGCAATAACCCTAAAGGTGTAGATGATTTTATGATCCTGCCTGGACAGGGACACTATGTGAACCCTGATTTCATTACTAATCGTGGCGATACCACCATCACTGGCTACGTGACCGATATTATTACAGATCTAACATTGGACTGGTTACAAAATAAAAGAGATGAAGAAAGACCATTTCTAATGATGTATCTACATAAAGCACCTCACAGACCCTGGTGGCCGGACCCAGAGAAGTTTAAAGAATTTTCAAAGAAACAATATCCATTGCCTGAGACCTTATTTGATAATTATGAGAATAGGGGAACTGCCGCCAAAACTGCAGAGATGAATTTGCTAAAGGACCTGAGGTACGGACATGACTCAAAGATCAGACCAGAGACCCTGGAATCAATGAATGACATTGAACCATTTGTTCAGCCATATAACTGGGGTGGTTCTGATGGATTTACAACTTCCTATGTTCGGTTTAATGAACAGCAAAAAACTATATATGACCCAGTGATCGATTCAATAAACGTGTGGTTTCAGACTAATTGGCCAAAAATGACAACCAAAGAGAAAATGGAATGGAAATATCAGCGTTATATGCAGGATTATCTTGGATGCATCTCTTCTGTTGATGATAATTTGGGTCGTGTTCTAGACTATTTAGATCAAAATGGATTGGATGAGAACACAATTGTGATCTATACATCTGACCAAGGATTTTACTTGGGTGAGCATGGCTGGTTTGATAAACGATTTATTTATGATGAATCATTTAAAACACCTTTATTGATACGGTGGCCAAATAAGATAAAGCCGGGAATAAAAAGAACTGAAATGGTTCAAAACTTGGATTTTGCACAAACGTTTTTAGATGCAGCCAAAATCACTGAACCAGAAGATATGCAGGGTCAAAGCATACTACCTCTATTACTTGGTAAAGAGGAAGAATGGACAAGGGATGCTGTCTATTATCATTATTATGAATATCCAGCAGTACACATGGTAAAGAGACATTATGGCATTGTGACTGAAAAATATAAATTAGCTCACTTTTATTATGATGTTGATGAATGGGAATTATATGATCGATATGCCGATCCAAGTGAAATGAATAATGTTTATGACGACCCAGCCTATAAAGAAATAGTAGAAGAACTCAAGATTAGTTTGGCCGACCTCCGCCTACAGTACAATGATTCGAAAGAATTAGATCAATACTATATTGAAAAATATCTCAGTCAGAGATAAGTAATTCCGTTTGGTTGCAGGTTAAATAGCATATAACAAAAAACCCCATAAGATCATGGGGTTTCTAATCGGTGATTTAACAGTAGCTGAGGAGGGACTCGAACCTTTGGTAAGTGGATTATGCTCCAATATTTTATCTAACCTACAAACAAAGTCACCATCGCTTTAATTCTAATCTTTATTTTTAATTAGTAAATTATTAAATGTTCCAGAATACGATTAAGTTATTTATCCTGATTTTTGCAGGTGCATCCTCTCAGCAGATAGCGGTTTTAGAACATGAGACAGAGATGGGTAGACATAATTCCATTGTTCAAGTAGACTCAGATACTTATGCATTGGCATATTCAGATGAAAATGATAAAGGCTGGATAGTGACCTTTACGATACCATCTAATGGAACATCGATCACAGAAGTTACTTCCCTAAGGCATGAAAATAACCAAGGTCATTATAATTCGATCGTTCAGGTAGATTCAGATACCTATCTAGTTGCATATACTGGAAATGGAGATGATGGTTTCATCACGACCTTCACCATTTCATCTGATGGTACTACCATCACTGAGGTTGCCCAGCTAGAGCATCAGACGACTCAAGCAAAATATAACTCATTGGTCCAAGTAGACTCTGATACCTATGCACTGGCATATTCTGGACCAGATGATGATGGTTTCATTACAACATTCACTGTGTCATCCAATGGCGCATCTATAACCGAGGTTGCCACGTTAGAGCATGATACAAACCAGGGTACCTATAACTCATTGGTCCAAGTAGACTCTGATACCTATGCACTGGCATACGCTGGTGATGGAGATGATGGTTATGTATCGACCTTCACTATATCATCAAATGGTTCGACGATTACCGAGGTGGATGAATTGGAGCATATGGCCGCAAATGGCACGGATAATTCCATTGTGCAAGTAGATGCAGATACTTATGCAGTTGCATATCGTGGTAAGATGGGTGATGGATTCATAACAACCTTCACTATATCATCAAACGGTTCGTCTATCACTGAGGTGGCATCATACGAATATGATACCTCAGATGCATACTACAACTCTCTCATTCAAATAGACTCTGACACCTATATACTGGCATATTCTGGACCAGGTGATGATGGTTTCATAACAACCTTCACTATATCAGCAAATGGTTCATCTATAACTGAGGTGGTGGAATTAGAGCATGACACGGATAAGGGGAGACATAATACTCTGGTTCAGGTAGATACAGATACGTATGCTCTTGCGTATGAAGGGCACAATAGTGATGGTTTTATTAAAACATTCTCAGTTGCATCGGATGGTAGTCTCCCCGTAGATCTTTCATCATTTAACTTAGTTTCTAGTCGCTCCAATGCAATGACGCTAGAATGGGTCACAGAGAGCGAAATCGATAACTTAGGGTTCATAGTTGATCGGAGAACAATCTCATCAGATTGGGCTGAAATAGCGAGTTATATCACCCATCCAGAATTACAAGGACAGGGTAGTGTCTCTTATCAAACAACCTATTCCTTTATAGATGAAACCGTGTTAGAGGGTGAGACCTATGACTATCGTCTAGCGGATGTGGATTATAATGGGACTAAAGAATACCATACTCTACAGCTAATGGGCGTGTCCCCATCGGAACCTATCCCTGGGAATTATAGACTGCACCAGAACTATCCCAATCCCTTTAATCCTGTGACAACTTTTCGTTACGATCTTCCTATAGATAATACTATAAGAATAACAATAACAGACATTAGAGGCAATGAAGTAAAGTTATATATGAAGAATCATGTTGCAGGATCTCATCAAGTGCAGTGGGATGGAAAGGATCGTCAAGGACACCCAGTCTCAGCCGGAGTGTATTTATACATCATCCAGGCGGGTGACTTTATCAGCACCAAAAAGATGATCCTGTTGAAATAGAACAAAACTTTTATAATTAAAGACCCCACATTCGTGGGGTTTTTGTTTATGGAATGATGTATTTTACAAATTATATAAGATGAATATTTATACACTTATTTAAATACATGATACGTTCTGAAAAAGCTGAAAAAATAGG
>PVBE011245459.1_pt1 | contig 16696 bp, 14 predicted proteins | sample 1631181 | NCBI WGS metagenome assembly PVBE01 (sample SAMN08397723, study PRJNA350692) | Marine metagenome, whole genome shotgun sequencing project. | isolation source: water | place: Pacific Ocean | collected 2012-04
GAATCTGAATTTCAGCTTCGCGTTCTGCCGTCCAGCGACCCCAAGATTCGGGGTCGTGCCAGCCTTTGCCCAATAATTTATCAGCAGCGCCACCAACCCCAACGAACAGGTCTTTCTCAATTGGCGGTGGTTTGTCTCTAAAACCAGACCAGTTGGGCATGCAATCAGCATTGGTGATTTCGCCCTCGACTGCGATTAACCCGCTGGAAAACGCACCGATGACTGAGTCGGGATCGGAAAAAAGTTGATTGATACTAATCGACTTTTCCTTGGCTAGAAACTGAGTGAAAAAAATACGGGAATTAATCTTGCTGATCCAGCTCCTGCGAAAAGGAACGGATTCGTCCGGTCCAGAAAAACTGCTGATTACCAGAACGATGCCGTCGCAGGTCGAGGTGCGAAAATGAGAAACCTTATCGTAAGGCTCTGAGCCACCTGAAACTCGTGCATTGATCTTCAATGACTTTCCATAGACCTTCGAGAGATAATTTTGCCAGTAGTCGCTGTCGGTTGGTGTGCTCCACACTTGCTTAAAAATACTAGGCATCACAATCGGGCCGCCAGTGATCCTACCTGCTGTTGCGGCGTCGGCGAGTAGTTCAACCGCCCGCCAACGGTCTGTATTTACTTGCATCGTCGCCGCAACAGAATGATTGTGCAAATAGGTGGCGAGGCTGAGCCCACCCATCGCAATCCCTGTCAGTCCTGCTACAACCGATCTGCTAAATCGAGCGCCCGCCAGCAGACTAGAAATAAAACTGAGCGAAACGGCAAGCACCAAGACCAGTCCGAAATGGCTAATAGAGGAATAGGAATAGTGAAGCGTCCCAAGGCTATGCCACTCCCTGTATTTTTCGGTTAATGCGAGTAGCAGGTTGGGGAAGAAAAAAATAAAAAGACCGATAGTACCGACGAACAGAAATTGCTTCATATCGACATCGCGCCTGTCAGAGGCCATGAACAGCGAGATAACCAGCGCTAGGCTTGCCGATTTGACGAGTCCGACGAAGTTTGCCGACGCGCCTGCCCACCACACGATGTCCCAAGGCTGGAAGTATTCAGTCACATGTTTTCCAGTCAGGCCCACTTCAATGAAGGGCACTGTCGAGGCCGTGCGGCCAGGATTATCCATCCAGAATAAAATGTTAGAGCTGGCACTAAAATCTCTAAGGGTGCGCCACAACTCTTCACCGTAAGGGGCAATGGACAACACGTTGCCCGAATACGTAGAGGGAAATGCAACACGAAATCCAAAATAGGCGGCCATAAAGAGGACGAAGAGCGCTACAGCGGGCCACACGCGGCCAATAACGGCACCCGGCGATTGCAGTGCAGAATGAAGCGCAAGCAAGTTTCGCTCTGCAAGCCTGTCGAAGACGAAAAGCAACGTGAAGATGACCGGCTGGTACTCAGGCCCCCAGAAACTAAGAAAGAGCAACACATAGCTCACAGTCCATAATGCAAGCCGTCTCGCCGGGACATTTGGCGGAGCGCGATAAGCAGCGAGAGCCACGAGCAGGGCAGCGACGCCAGCACTCAACGTGGCAAAATGGTATAAGGGAACAGCAACCAACAGATTGTGGTCCCAGACAAGAGCAACCATAGCAAAATAGACCGCAATGAAAAATGCGGCGAGCCGAAACGAAACCTTGACGCTGAGATAGGCGAAGATCAACGCATGCAACGCGAGGTAGCTGCCAAAGTGCAACAGGTCGTAGATCAGGCTGTCTGCAAAATACAGTGGTAATCCCCAGAGAGGGATGGCCAATAGAAACTGCAGTCGCCCCTGGCCGACCGCGGTGTCCCAGGCCAAGCCCAGAAAATCCGGAGACGCTACTTGGACCGCGAGATTCGCATCGTCCAAAATCGTCATGCGGATACCAAGCCATGTGGACATCTCAGCGCCGACGGCAACCAGTAGCAAAAATCCGATCAGAAGTCTGGTGGTTACGTTGATCTGCAAGATATAGCCTTATCTGCACCGGTCAGAATGCATGATTTTTTTGTGTATCGTTCGAGCTCCAATCGATAGTGCGAACGATCGAAAGTAATGAGTTGTCGGCATCGACGCGGTAGAATGGAACTTGCAAGGCATCCGCAGCTAATTTGTCGGTCTCCCCGTCGCCAATTAATGGGGTCAGGGTCAGATCAAAATGAAACTCGCGATGCGCCTGCAGTAGCAGGCCCGGTTTGGGCTTTCGGCAATTGCAATTGTCGTTCCAGTGGTGTGGACAACAAAATACATGCTCTATGTTGCCGCCGTTCTGACGGATATCGAGGACCATCCTGGTATGGATAGCATCAAGCGCTGGCTGCGTGATCTTTCCGAGCGCGATCCCAGCCTGATTTGTAACCACGATGCACCGAACCTTTTTCTCGTTGAGAAGTCTCAGCGCCTCAAGGGCACCGTGCTCCCAGTGCCATTCATCCCAGGTCGTAACGTATTCACCCTTACGCATTTTGCGGTTGAGTACCCCATCCCGATCGAGAAACACATAGCGTGGACCATTCAGACACCGCTCCAGCGAGAACAAGCGGTGGAGGAGGCTGAGGCTGTAATAGCGCCGCGGCGATGAAAAAGCATGCAACTGGCCAGCTGCTGAGAAACTAGGATATATCGCTGCTTCGAGCGACAGAGCATCGCCATTAGTGTCGGGCAAGTCGGCAACCGCTTGGCGGTCTATGATCAAGTGTCCAAGATCAACATGCGTTAGATTAAGTTTTTGCCGCGACTTATCGTACTCGGAAACAGCCCCGTCTGCAGAAAGCAGAATATTGCTCAATGAATAGTGGTCGGTGTTTTCGTAGGCGACAATCTGGGCACGGCGGCCGGCAGTTACATAGCTCTCCCAAAGGACATCGAAATGGAACGGCCAATAAATATCGCCGTAGAGTAAGAAGAAGTGTTCATCGAGGATCGGCAAGGCAGCTTTGAGCCGTGCTCCAGTGTCGTACTCGGGAGGTGTCTCCACATATTCGACTGAAAGGTCAAAATCCGCACCGTCGCCAAAAGTGGCGCGGAACTGATCGCCTTTATAGCCTATAAGAAATATGACTTTTTGGAATCCCTGTGACTGAAGGCGACGAACCAAATATTCTGCGAATGGGCGTCCCCCAATCGAGATTAGTGGTTTAGGCACACTACTTGTCAGCGGACGTAGGCGGGTTCCAAACCCGCCTGCAAGGATGACTGCCTGCATTGGCTTTGTTTTGCTTGCGCTACTCACAGCTCTTCTTTCTCGATGATTTCTCGAAAACCTTCAACCAGCCGAATCCTAGCTTACCAACCGGGCAGGGTAAGTGCACCATTGCGCCAGTTTTCATGACCCCACGATCGCGGTAGGGCCTATTGCCCCAGTTGACTACTATCGGTTTGCCCGCGACTTGGGAAAAAAGATCGACCACCTTTCTGAGCGGGATTTGTTCGCCCGAGGACATGTTGAGAGCTGCATCAGCATGCAATTGCTTCTTGAGCAACGAAATAAGCTTGGGCCGCGGATCGCCCGGGCCATATGTGTCGTAAAGCATAAGTGAGGTAGCTTCCAGGCCACGGGCGTCGACATAATAGGCTAAAATGTCTTCGAAGGCCTGTTTCGTGGCCGCATGCAGGCACACGGGCCGATAGGTTTCGACATCTTCGAAGTGTTGCCAGGCCGTCCCGGTATTCACCAATCGGGAAACACCGGTAGCGACCATGGCTTCCAGCAGGAGCGTACCAAACAAGATATTGCCTTCGATCATCGGACGGATGTCCTTGAGCTGATGGACAGCATGGAAATAAGTCGCTACGTGGAAAATGATATCGGCTTCGTCTGGCTAACCATGCTGTGTAAATTCGCGTAGTCATCTTCTAGCGTTGCAACGGTTAGTCTATTCCGAACAGGTTCAGGTTCCGCTAGGTCTGAGCTGTTCCGAACAAGAACTGTCATGTCATGGTTGCTCGCAGTAAGACGGTGTGCGAGGCGGGAACCAACAAAACCAGTGGCACCGGTGACTAGTGCCTTCACTTAAAAAGCATGCCCTAAAATGTCTTCGTGGGTCATGGCCGTGTTCCGGATAAACTGGGCCAGAATCTGCATGGTGCATAGGTGCAGGTCCTCAACTATGCCGTAATTATTGCAATCAAAATGCAAACTGATGTCGGCCCGCTCTCGGCATGTTCCACCACTGAAACCGGTCATTGCGATGGTTGTCATGCCAATTTCTTTAGCCGTAGCAAGGGCGCGTATGACATTCTCGGAATTGCCCGATGCGCTGACTACTGTCAGGACATCGCGGTTGGCAGCAAGATTGCCGAGCTGGTATGCAAACACATCGTCGTAGGAGATGTCGTTGGCGATTGCTGTCTGAATCTCGATGTTAGAACTGAGACTGTAGACCTTCGGCTTAATCGCCGTCCCTGTGGCGATCAGTTTTAGATGGTCACAGACGAAATGATTGGCGATTGCCGCTGAGCCACCATTGCCGCAGACGAAAAGCCATTCGCCTGCCTGGTAGCACCTGGTCAATACCTCTGACGCACGCGTCAATTCTGAAATGTTTAGAGTCTCGGATGCTGCATGATGTAGGTCGAAATAATCTAGAGTATAGCTCCCGATTTCATCGTAGGGGTGATTGGGGAAGCGAATATTGGATGTTTGAGGTTTTGACTCGGACATGGGCTCATCCCTCATTGTTGGACGGCATTTGTGATTGCTGTTCGACGGATAGATCGAGGATGTCCTTTATTACGTAGACTGGACGCCCTTTAGTCTCTTCGTATATGCGCCCGACATACTCTCCGATCGCTCCGAGGCAGAGCAAATTGAATCCAAAAAACACGACAATCAGCATGTTTACCTGAGTTAAGCCAGGCGGCAAGGCATCGATAGGCGCGGCAAAACCGAAAAACTCGATTATATTGGCAATGATATTGAATCCCACGAGTAAGGTAGCAGCGGTCATGATGATAAAGCCGATCAGGGTTATGAACCGCAAAGGTAGGACCGAGTGTGACAGCAAGCCATCCAGCGCTAGATTTATCGCTGCACCAATATTATATTTCGTTTCGCCAGCCCCGCGTCCCTTGCGTTGGTAGGGCAGGCCTATTTGGCGGAATCCGGCCCACGAGCGCAGCCCCCGCGTGAAACGCTGCTTTTCCGGCATCCGATTAATGGTATCAACAACCCGTCGATGCATGATGCAGAACTCACCCGCGTCAAGAGGAACTTCAATATTCGACATCCAACGCCACAACCGATAGAAGGCCCAGAACATCACCTTACGGAAGGTCGATTCAATTCTCTTTTGGCGATAGCCGTATACGACGTCGAAGTTATCGTTAAGAGCCTTATTCAGCATGTCTGCAATGAGCTCCGGCGGATCCTGCTGGTCCCCGTCCAGAATGGCGACCCATTCTCCTCGACAGTAATGCAGGCCCGCTGTCAAGCCGCCTTGGTATCCAAAGTTGCGGGAAAGCTGAACCATCTTGACCCTGGAATCGGCTTCAGCCAAACGCATGATTTGTCCAGCAGTGCCGTCGCGGCTACCATTCTCAACAAATATGATCTCGTAGTCTGTTAGCCCAATTCCTTCACAAACGCGGTGAATGCGCCCACTGAGCGGCACAATGTTGTCTTCTTCATCGTACGCAGGAATAACTAACGAGAGCTTCGGGCAAGGCCTTAATGAATCAACCATCGGCATCAGTTGTTGTCCTGATTTTATTTTAATTAGTTAAGCCAGTTATGATTTGAGACCCCTCATAATTTTCAACTGGATTCTGAATCAGAAATATCACGCACTCCCCAAAATGCCATTGGTTCGTAGTCAAGATATGAATAGTAGCCAAGATTAAGCGCTATCTTCGAATTGCTCTCGCTTATCCGTTGTTCAACCAAACGCCTAACAGAAATCGGCTTACCACTACAAATGTTACACACCCCCTCATACCCGCTTGAGTATAAGTCAAGCAATTGTTTTGCAAGTTTTTCAATAGGGAGATAGTCTCGCAACTGCTCGCCCTCACTCATATTGAAAACTGCATCATTTTTATCAATTGCAGCATCTAACTGCGACAGCACTGAGTTTGGATTTTGTCCTTTACCATACATATAAAAAAGCCTTGCCCATTGAAAACAAAACGGATGGACTGTAGCTAAATACTCAAGCTGTTGCCGTAATTGATCTTTTGCGGCTCCGTAGGGAGTATTTGGTATAGGCTTTGTAGTTGAGGGAATTTTACCATTTTGATAACCATACTCAGAACAAGTGCCAGTTACTAAAACTTTATTGACACCACTTACCACCAACGATTTGATGAACCGATAGCTGAATGGCAAATTTTCCTCCAAGTGAAATAATTTTTTGTAATTTGGCAAACCTTGCCAAGCAGCATGTATTAGGCCCCATCCTCGAACATCCATTGGTAATTTATCTTCTTTATGAAAGTCTAAAAGGATGCATTTAACATCCTTACGCCAATCAAATTGTGCTACTTTCTTGTGGTCTCTTATAATTGCTACAACTTCATAATTGTTATCGAGCAATAAGGGAACTAAGTGCTGACCAACAAAACCATTAGCTCCAGTTATAATTACTTTCTTAGATAAATTATATTTAGTCACTTCTTCCGCCTTCAGCAAAGTTCTGCTTTTTCAGTGCCATTGTTTTGCTTACGAGTTACTACGAATTTCAGTGGTCGCACGTTTGTGCAAAATTTTGTGTAACTGTAAGAGAAACCCTAAGCTAAAACAATGGATTAAATTTTGTGAGAAAGTTTTGTGTAAGTCATTAATTATATAAAATCAATGCCTTATAAGTTCTCTGTTAAAGTACTCGTCATCAGTTAGCGTATTATTTTTCCTATTCACATACTTATTGCGTAGCGTTGTATAAAACGACTGCCACTCTGCGTGTGTAAAAGTGATGCGTCTAATTTCATCACCTTTACGTGTGTTATGGTGTGATTTGATTTGAAGTGAAGGAAGACAAAAGCGAACAACAGAAACAAGTTGAGCCACTTCATACAAATAATGCTGACAAGCATTTATAGTCGCCATTTCGTTGCGTAGTTTGATGTACAACTCTTCTGCTAATTCAATTGCGTCAGTTTTCTTTTTTGTACGTAGTAATTTTTCAACGTACTTCTTTTCACTACTAATCCACATTCGAAATTTCCATCCACCAAACTTGGTTTGCTTGATGACAGCCTTATTACCAAAAATACTTATTTTTTGAGTATTTCTTAAACTATTCACTTTTTTGAAGCAATTAATACTACATTTTTTCCAAATAGATATTTAAACCCTAATCCATCAAAAAACTTTGATATAGGGAAAAGCCATCTGTCATAAAACTTTAAAGAGGATAACGAACCAATTCCACCATCTTTGTCGTATCCAATTATTTTCATTGCTAAAGAAGCAAAGAAGCCGCCGCTATCAGCATAATGCAATGAGTCTATCTTTAAACCCACACTCTCACATTTTAATTTTAATTCGGTTAATTCATATCTTCTGTAATGCCCAACTTCTTCATCAAATTTGCTCCATAAAAGCATTTTTGCTGGCAAGTGCAAAAATAATTTTCCATCAACACTTAAACGCTTTTCCATTTCTTTTAACACTAAAATGTCATTTTCAATATGCTCAAGCACATTTGAAGAAAAAATTAAATCAATATCTCCATCTACAGTTGATAAGTTATCAATAACTGAAAATTTTCTTTTTGAAAGATAACCTTTATTGACTTCATCTATCTCCACACAAAGCGGTTGTATTGAGTAAGATTCTTTAAGAATAAGAGATAGGGTTCCAATACCAGCACCAAAATCAACTACCCTCTTTGCGTTTTTGGAATGTTTCATTGCCAACTCGACAATAAATGAATTGTAATTTTTCATAACTTCGACATTCAGAAGTTCATCCAAACCGCTATAATCGCTGTTAGTTTCATTTTGTTTCTGCATATGCTTTGTAATAGTTACTGTAGTTTCAAACTTTCTTTCTGAAGCTCAGTGTACACGGAGATCATCCAGCTATACCGCGGCACGCGTGTCTTGCATTTGAAGCACCGCACTAATCTCGGCTGCGAGCGATGCTAGGCGGATGGGCTTCTGTAATACATTTAATCCGGATTCTCGACGATGTTGGCCTCAATCCATTCGTCGGCTTGCATGCGCGCCTCAGCCTTTTCTGCGTCCGTCATACGCTTGCCGTTGACGACGCTTAGGAAAGGCTCATCGTCAGGCGACAGAGCTTCGGTGACGTAATGCCACTTCTGCGCTTCGACGCGGTCGATGTCTATACCCTGACCCAATTGATGAAGAAGCCCTAAGTGACGCGCACCTGAGGTCACACCCGCTTCGGCCGCCTTGCGTCCCCATTTCTCTGCTTCCACATAGTCGCGCAGAACGCCACCGCCCGATGAATAGGCAACACTCAGATAATAATAACCCCGCGGATTGCCCTTTGCAGCCTGCCTTTCATACTCGGCAAAAATCGCCGTTGGCGTGTGCAGCTCTGTTTCTTCTGACTGCAGGGACTCCAAAAAGACAACGGCGGCGTCGGGACCTTCCAACTCTGCGGCGCGGGCAGCCCATTCGGCCGCCTTGGCATCATCCTGAGGCAGGCCAAGGCCGCGCTTATAACCCAAAGCGATATATTTGATCGCGTGGGGTTGGCCCACAGCCTCAACAGAGACCATGTAGAGCTCCATCGCCCGCTTGTAATCAAGGGGAACGCCGCGGCCACTAAAATACATAGACCCCAAAGCCTTAGCAATTTCTAGATTTCCGTTATCATACGCGCGCTGCCACCAATAGGCAGCTCGGCGGTTACTAGCCGCGACACCCACACCATGTTCATGCATACCGCCCAAGACCATTTGAGCCTGAACATTGTCATTTTCTGCCGCGACCAATATATCGGTTAAATCATCGGCGTGCGCCGGAGCGACAAAAACCAGGGCAACAAACGAAAAAACAACAGCAATAAACCGTTTCATAATCCCTCTCCTTATTTCTAGCTATTTGCAGCCCCTTCTTTATGACGCACCAGGATTTTTGACGATATTGGCGTCAATCCATTTGTCAGCTTCTTCGCGCGCTTCGGCTTTTTCGCCATCGCTCATATAATTGCCGTTGACAGTGCTCAAGAAAGGCTCTTCGCTCGGACGCAGGGCTTCAGTGACGTAATGCCATTTTTGCGCTTCGACGCGGTTGACATCCATACCTTGGCCCAATTGGTTCATCAGGCCCAAATAACTGGTACCCGAAGTCAATTTGGCCTCCGCCGCCTTACGCGCCCATTTTTCAGCTTCCTTGTAATCGCGCATGACGCCGGTGCCTGATGAATAGGCAACGGAAAGATAATAGTTAGCGCGCGGGTTTCCTTTTTTCTCTTGGGCTTCAAACTCCTTGAAGATTTCTTCTTCCGTGTGCACTTCTGTTTCTTCCGATTCTAGCGAATCTAAAAAGACAACAGCGCTATCTGCGCCTTCAAGTTTCGCCGCGCGTTCGGCCCATTCTTGTGCCTTTGCATCATCTTGGGGCAGTCCGAGCCCACGCTTATAACCCAAAGCTATATATTTAATGGCATGCGGATGGTTTACTTTCTCCGCCGCAATCATATAGAGCTCCATCGCTCGCTCGTAATTCAGCGGCACACCGCGGCCAGAAAAATGCATTGAACCCAAACCTTTGGCAATGCCGTAATGACCATTGTCGAGGGCGCGCTGCCACCAATAGGCCGAGCGGCGATCATTGAGCGCAACGCCCATGCCATGCTCATGCATGCCGCCTAAGGTCAGCTGAGCCTGAACATTGTCGTTTTCAGCTGCATTCAAAATGTCCGTTAGATCGTCAGCAGACGCCGGAGCGGCGAAGGCCAATGCCACAAACGAAAAAGCAAGTGCGATTAAACGTTTCATAATCCCTCTCCTTAAGTTTTACCGACATCTGATACAAGACGATAAGCAGTGTTTTGTTGTGGCACCCCAAGCTCGCATAGTGCTGCTTCTTGAGCGCCAAATCGAGTCTCTGAGTTACTACGGTTTTCAGTAGTCACACGTTTGTATAACTTTCTGTGTAACAGTACGTAAAAACGCCAATGAGAACAATGGTCGAGATAGAATAGGTAAGTTTTGTGTAAGTTTACTCTTCAATAATACCAATGACTTACACGCGAAGCACTACTCCCACTCAATGGTACCCGGCGGCTTTGACGTAATGTCATATACCACGCGATTGATGCCGCGCACTTCATTGATGATGCGGGTTACCGTCCGGCTTAAGAAGTCGTGGTCGAAGGGATAAGAGTCGGCAGTCATTCCGTCGGTCGAGGTCACGGCCCTGAGCGCACAGACATAATCATAGGTACGCTCATCGCCCATGACACCGACAGTCTGAACCGGCAGGAGCACCGCAAAAGCTTGCCAGATCTCGTCATAGAGACCCGCCTTCTCAATCTCATCCAAATAGATCACGTCGGCCTTGCGCAAAATATCGATCTTTTCGTGCGAGACGCCCCCCAGTATACGGACGGCAAGGCCCGGGCCCGGAAACGGATGCCGGTGCAAGAAGGCAGTTGGTAAGCCCAGCTCTTTGCCAAGTGCACGAACTTCATCTTTGAACAGTTCACGCAACGGTTCCACAAGCTCAAGATTCATCCGCTCGGGTAAACCGCCAACATTATGATGCGACTTAATTGTAACGCTCGGCCCCCCCGTAAACGAAACGCTCTCAATAACGTCAGGATATAGAGTGCCTTGTGCCAGAAAATTTGCGCCCTTAATTTTCTTGGACTCCGCTTCGAAGACGTCAATAAAAGTCATTCCAATAATCTTCCGTTTTTCTTCCGGATCTTCGACTCCTTTGAGCTTTCCCAGGAACAGTTCCTGAGCAGATACGTGAATGAGGGGAATGTTGTAGTGATCCCTGAACAGACGAACCACCTGATCTCCTTCATTCGCACGCAAAAGACCAGTATCAACGAACACGCAGGTCAGCTGATCGCCGATGGCCTCGTGCAGAAGCACGGCGACCACCGAAGAATCCACGCCGCCGGACAAGCCGCAAATGACGCGGTCCTTGCCAACTTGTTGACGCACCTTCTTAATTTCAGTCTCGCGGAAGGTGGCCATAGTCCACGTCCCGTGGCAGCCAGCGATCCTGTGGGTGAAATTCTTTAACAATGCCGCTCCACGCGGTGTATGAACAACTTCCGGGTGGAATTGAACCCCATAAAAATTATGCGCCTCATCGGCGATGGCTGCGAACGGAGCGTTGTCGCTAATGCCGATCACCCTGAACCCGTCCGGCAAACTCGTAACCCGGTCGCCGTGACTCATCCAGACCTGATCATGATCATCAGGGCGCCAAATGTCGCGAAACAGAGGACTATCTTCCAAGACATTAAGCTCAGCGCGTCCGAACTCGCGGTGCGTTGCGTTTTCCACGTCGCCGCCCAGCTGTTCCACCATGGCCTGCTGGCCATAGCAAATTCCCAAAACAGGGATACCCATCTCGAATATCCGATCGGGAACACGCGGCGTATCCTGCGCGGTAACGCTCGCCGGTCCCCCGGACAAGATGATGGCCTTCGGAGCAAACGTATCGAGCGCATCGTCTGCCATTTGACAAGGCACAATTTCGCTGTAAACGCCGGTCTCGCGCACGCGGCGCGCAATCAGCTGTGTGACTTGTGAGCCAAAGTCGACGATTAGGACACGTTCTGTATCAAGATCGTCGGCGCTTGCGTTCCGCATTATGGGCTGAGTCAATTCAATTGTTGGCGCTGATGTTACCGATTACTCTTTTGAGGCTTTGATACTCAGGACAGGTGGTGCCGCACACCCGCTCCAGGCGCGCAAGTTTTTCGTCTGCCAAAGTCAAATTATCGCCAAGCACATCCACCTGGCCGCTCCAACTTAGGGCCATGACTTCGTTGGGATCGATATCAAGCGCAATCTCGTAATACTTATAGGCCCGAGTCTTATTGCCAAAGACGTCGTAACCACGGCCAAGATAGCTGAAAGCTTTGGCGTTTCGAGGATTGGCAGTTGCCGCCTGCTCGAACAGGCGAATGGCATCAGTAAAATTCTTACTTTGGAGTTCTCTAATCCCCTTATCGATGAGCCGGGAAGAGGTCTGTGTAGCGGCCACGGCTCCAGGGGCCGAATCGAAATCCGTTATGATCACGAGATTGATCATCAATACGACGGCGACCGATAGTCCCAGAAATACGATTGAATCTCTCATAGTTTTCCCGTTATCGAGCGGCAGTTCCACGTACGGCCGCAGTCTCCGCGGTCCCCCTTACTTACTTAACCTTCTCGCTCGAGAACCGCAATAAACGTACCATCGGTTTTGGTCGAATTGGGCGACAAAGCAAGGGTTGTTTGCGGGTTTTGGCAACTTTTCGGTAGGTCACTCGAGGGATCAAGAGCGTCAATCTCAGGCCAGACACGATTAACGGGAAGCAGCTTGAAGTTCTGGTTCTCTCGCAAGAACGCCTCAATTCGGTCCTCGTTTTCGCGTTTTAACAAGGAACAGGTGACGTAGACAAGGCGCCCGCCGGGCTTGACGAGCGGGGCTGTGGCCACCAGCAAACGGGCTTGGAGCTCAGCGTGGCGGCTCAACTTTTCCGGCGTCAGCCGCCATTTAGCGTCCGGGTTACGCCGCCAGGTTCCAGACCCGCTGCATGGCGCATCGACCAACACTCGATCAAACTTGTCGTACCATTCCGCCATGGCCGCCGCACTTTGATGTGGATCGGCCGCTTCATGCCTCACTTGTACATTGCGTACGCCCGCACGTTTCAACCGCGGCGCCATGCGCTTGAGTCGTGATGAATCTGAGTCGTACGCGAAGATCTGACCTCGATTATTCATTGCAGCGGCCAGCGTCAAAGACTTCCCCCCCGCTCCCGCACAAAAATCAAGCACTTGATGACCTTCCTTCGCATCGACCATCAACGCCGCAATCTGAGAGCCCTCGTCTTGAATTTCGATCAACCCTTGCCGGTAGACCTCAAGCGCTTTGATGTTGACGGGCCTCTGAGACGTATCGGTCGCCTCGATGCGCAAACCGACAAGGCTGTTCGAGCAGCGCCTGAGCGAGATCTCATCTTCGGACAACAACTGAAAGGCACGATTGGGAGTGGACTTGAGCAAATTCACTCTGAGATCGATCAGCGCCCGCAACGCACTTGCACGCAATTCGTCGTGCAGATTTGCCCCGGGAGGTAACGAGATTTCATCCACGAGCCACGCCGGACAATTCAGCTGAACTTCTGGCGGTACAGGCCTATGAAGGTCGCTGCACATCCATTGTTCCTGGTCCGACAACGGCAAGGGGCCGTAGCCCTCGCCGCTAAAAAGAACTTGAAGTCTCTCAAGAGACAAGCCCTGGCCAACTATAAGGGCGGCGATGACGAGGTGCCGGGGATCTTCGCCCCCTGTCAACCAGACATAGGACGCACGCCCGCGTGTCGCGACATAGACCAAATCCTTGATTGCAGCACGATCCTTCGCGCCCGCATAGCGACGGATTCTCGACCATCTATCAAAGTAGCGGTTGAGCGGCAGGGGTGATGTCTCAAACCCCTCAAGAATCTCGATGGCCGCCTGTATGCGAGCGCCCGGCGTCATGGCGTGCGGCCCAACTTGCGCAAAGATACTGATCTCACGAGGGATACCTGATCTAATAAATCAAATTATTTTATATACTTATGCGTTTTATCTAGACTGATACATGATATGGATGGAGGTGCTGATGACAACGTGCGACACTCTCGGCACATCTTATTCGCCGCGACAGCAGAACTTAGGTATTTGAAGGATAGTTCGGCGCCTCGCGGGTAATCGACACATCATGAACATGGCTTTCGTGCAGCCCAGCCGACGAAATCTTTGTGAATGTGGCGTTGGCCTGAAAGCCCGTGATTGTCTTCGACCCTGTATAGCCCATAGCAGCACGTAACCCACCGACCAGTTGATGAACAATCGCATTGAGCGGCCCCTTATAGGGAACCTTGCCTTCAATACCTTCGGGAACCAGCTTGAGCGTGTTGGTTATGTCCTGCTGAAAATAGCGATCCGCGGACCCTACCGCCATGGCACCAACCGAGCCCATACCACGATAAGATTTATATGATCGGCCTTGATAGAGAAAGACCTCGCCGGGGCTCTCTTCGGTGCCGGCAAACAACGAACCAATCATGACCGCGTCGGCGCCAGCGGCAATCGCTTTTGCGAGATCACCCGAATATTTAATACCGCCGTCCGCAATCATTCTGACATTTGATTTTCGCGCTACTTTGACCACTTCGAGAATGGCACTTAGCTGGGGAACGCCGACGCCGGCAACAATCCGTGTCGTGCAAATGGACCCAGGCCCAATTCCAACTTTGATGGCGTCGGCGCCAGCGCCGATGAGCGCTCTCGCACCCTCCGCCGTCGCGACATTTCCGGCCAGAACTTGAGTATAGTTGCTCGCCTTTTTAATCCGCTCGACGGTTTCCAGAACCCGTTCCGAATGACCATGCGCGGTGTCAACCACGACGAGGTCGGCGCCCGCGTCGATCAAGGCTTCCGATCGCTCGAAGCCATCATCACCCACGCTGGTCGCGCCCGCTATACGAAGCCTGCCTCGTTCGTCCTTGCACGCATCGGGATAAAGTTCCGCCTTTTCCATATCCTTGACGGTAATCAACCCGACACACCTGAAATCCTCATCGACAACCACGAGACGCTCAATCCGATGTTGGTGCAATAAACGTTTGGCTTCTTCAGCATCGATCGAGTCGCGCACGGTCACCAGATTCTCTTTGGTCATAAGCTCGAAAACCGGTTGCTCAAGATTGGTCGCAAACCGGACATCTCTGTTGGTCAAGATTCCGACGAGTTTGCCTTGACCGTTCGAACCGAGCGAGGAGTCCACAATCGGAATGCCCGAGATCTTGTTGCTCGTCATTATGTCGAGGGCATCACGGAGGGTTTGGTCGGGATACATTGTTACCGGATTAATGACCATGCCGGACTCGAACCGCTTGACCAATCGAACGTTATCCGCCTGCTCTTCGGGCGACATATTTCGATGTATGACGCCCAATCCACCCATCTGGGCCATGGCGATGGCCAAACGCGCTTCCGTTACCGTATCCATTGCGGCAGAAATGATCGGGATGCCAAGTCCAATAGAATTCGTGAGATTTGATCCGGTTTTGACTTGGCCAGGCAAAATATCTGAGGCTGCGGGCCGCAGAAGAACATCATCGAAAGTTAAGGAATCGCGTATCTCCAAGGCTTGCCTCCTTCCGGCCGCATGTGGGAAAGCGTTGCCCTGGCACGCGGTGGCGATGTCTAGCACAGCTCTGCTGTGTGTTCAAAACTTGAAATGATGGCACCACCAAATGCCCGGCTAAGCAGGCACTTGGAATTCACGTGCTACGACATAGGTCTCCGAAGATTCGGCGCGACTTGCAGCGGGCTTAGCATGCTGAACGCGACGAAACCTACCCTTCATGACTTGGAGCAAGGCGTGCTCGGTACCGCCCATCAACACCTTAGCGATGAACGTACCACCCGGCGACAGCGTGTGCAGGGCAAACTCGAGTGCCCCTTCGCATAGTGCCATGATGCGCAAATGGTCGGTTGATTTGTGCCCCGTCGCCGGCGCCGCCATATCGCTTAAAACCACATCCGCTCCTTGGCCCAGCACGGTCCGAATACGATCCGACCAGTCTCCAGCCAGAAAATCACCAGTTAGAATGGTCGCCCCGGCTAAGGCGTCCATATGGATTAGATCGAATGCAATCACCAAAGGCAGCGATGAGGTTGACCCTTGAGCCACGCGCTCCACGGCCACTTGCGTCCAGCCGCCTGGCGCAGCGCCGAGATCGACGACCCTGCGTCCCGGTTTCAAAAACTTGAACCTGTCGTCCAATTCAATGAGTTTAAAGGCAGCACGCGATCGATATCCGGCGCGCTTGGCAGCCGCAACATAGGGATCATTAAGCTGACGCTCTAACCAGCGTGCCGAGGAATATTTTCGCTTGCCAGCAGATTTGACCCTATGTTTGAGCTGGCGTCCCGACGGCCGTCCCGTGCGCCCGGTCTCCGCAAGGCGGCGTTTCTTATTCTCGTCCATTTTACTCCAAAACCTCTACGAGGATCGTCGGCTGGCGCCCCTCATATTCCATCACGATCCGGTCAAATCTTTAGGATTATCGGCGTCGACCGGTGCCTGATTCCGCTTGCGCGACCGGCGCCGGCGTCGCGAATAATCGCGATCGGCCTTGTCCATCAAGGCGAGCAACATGCCCTCTCGAAGCCCTCGGTCGGCGACGCGAAGGCGCTGGCATGGCCACAATCTATTAATCGCCTCGAGGATGGCGCAGCCAGCAACAACCAGGCCGGCGCGGTCATATCCAATGCACGGCACAGCTGCCCGATCCTTGTATGACATCGAAGAGATCCGCCGAGCTATGGCGTGAAGCGTTTTAATATCGATCCATGTTCCATCAACCTTGTCACGATCATAACGGAGCAGCCCCAGATGAATGCCCGCGAGTGTCGTGACGGTTCCCGATGCTGCCAACATGTGGGCTCGACCCGCCTCGAATGCGGGCCGTAATTCTTCAGCTTGCGCAAATTCGATGGCGCTCAAGATATCGCTAGCTCGATGAACAGTAAGAATCAGAGGAACTTTTCCAAC
>PVBE010046981.1_pt1 | contig 16694 bp, 27 predicted proteins | sample 1631181 | NCBI WGS metagenome assembly PVBE01 (sample SAMN08397723, study PRJNA350692) | Marine metagenome, whole genome shotgun sequencing project. | isolation source: water | place: Pacific Ocean | collected 2012-04
CAGAGGCGTTTACCTTCAATGGAATGTATTGGCGAACACCGCCATATTGGCGATTGCCCACGATTCGTTTTGCGTATTGAACTGGTATTCTCCGGGTTCCCTGAACCAACAGGATAACTGCCAACACAACAACTGTGAGAATAGCAATCTCAACAATGAAGTGTACCAATCCTCCCTGACTTAACCGGCCTGTAAATTCAGCAATCAACGCAAATGGAAGCCCTGCAATAATTCCGATCATGATGAGCAACGAAATACCGTTTCCAACTCCGCGGTCAGTTATTCTTTCACCAACCCACATAACAAACAGTGTTCCCGCAGTCAATGTAACTACCGTAGAAAACCAGAATAAAGCTGGAGGCACTGATTCAATCAAAGCAGCACCAGCTAAACCTTGTAGATAAACTACGTAAGCATTCGCTTGAACAGCAGTAACCACCACTGTCAGGTATCTAGTTATCTGATTGATTTGTCTTCTACCGCTTTCTCCTTCTTTCTGAAGTTTCTGGAAATATGGCACTACCAGCGTCAGTAGCTGAACCGCAATTGATGCAGATATGTAAGGCATAATTCCCAATGCCAAAATTGATGCACGTGCAAATGCGCCACCAGCGAACAGGTTTACCAAACCGAAGATGCCACCGGTTCCAGCCTCTGCCAATTTGTCAAGTTCTGCTGGATTGATACCTGGCAAAACCACAAACGTACCGATACGATAGATCAGAATTAAACCAAGCGTGGTTAGAATTCTAGACCTGAGATCCTCAATATTCCAAATATTCTGTAATGTGGTAATAAACTTCATCTCGGCTTATATAAGGTTGATGGTACTTCCTGATGATTCGATGTTTTCTTTTGCAGTCTTGCTTACGGCATGCACAGTAATCTCAACTTTTGAGGTTAACTCTCCACGACCAAGAATTTTCACAAGGTCATTTTTGGAAACTATCTTGTTGCTCACCAAAGTCTCCATATCAACTTTCGACATGTTGTACTTATCAATATAGGCCTGTAGCGTATCTAAATTGATTCCCTGGTAGGCAACTCTGAACCTGTTTTTAAAACCTCTTTTGGGTACTCGTCTTTGCAAGGGCATCTGTCCCCCTTCGAAATACCTTTTGGTTTTATATCCAGATCTTGACTGAGCACCCTTGTGACCTCGTGTAGAGGTTCCGCCTTTGCCCGATCCTTCTCCTCGTCCAATTCTTTTGCGGTTTTTAACCGCACCTTCAGCTGGTTTTAAATTACTCAGATCCATAACTTATGATTCTTCGACTTTTACTAAATGGTTCACTTTTTCGATCATTCCCAAAATCTGCGGAGTAGCTTCATGCTCAACAGTTTTGTTGATCCTGGTAAGGCCCAATGCCTGCATAGTTGCTTTTTGCCGCTTGGGCCTGTCGATTACGCTCTTAACCTGTGTCACTTTTACCTTGGCCATTGCTTATCCGTTAAAAACTTTTTCAATTTTAATTCCCCGATTCTGAGCTACCGTATAAGGGTCTCTCAGTTTCGAAAACGCGTTAATGGTTGCCTTGATCACATTATGAGGATTTGAAGACCCCAATGATTTTGCCAACACATCAGTAATTCCAGCACTCTCTAAAACAGCGCGCATTGCACCACCGGCAATAACTCCAGTACCGTGCGAAGCTGGCTTAATCATAACACGACCCCCGCCATATTTTCCCTGAACAGGGTGAGGAACTGTGCCATTGATGATTGGAACCTGGATGAGGTTTTTCTTTGCATCATCAATGCCTTTGGCAATTGCCTCCGTAACCTCACGAGCTTTTCCCAAACCGAAACCAACAATTCCGTTTTCGTCTCCTACAACCACGATGGCCGCAAACCCGAAGGTTCTACCACCCTTGGTAACCTTGGCTACCCGGTTGATATTTACAACCTTTTCTTTAAGCTCTAACTCGCTTGCCCTTACTCTTTGTAGTGTTGAATTTTGCATTTTGTTCTTTTAGAATTTGAGGCCACCTTTTCTGGCACCTTCAGCCAGCGCTTTTACGCGACCATGATACAAATAACCTCCCCGGTCGAAAACTACTGTTTCAACACCTGCACCCTTGGCATTTTCAGCCAACAACTCACCGACCTTTCCGGCAATATCAGTTTTGTTTCCGTTCTCACTTGCCAAAGCTGAACCCTTAGAGGAAGCTGAGGCCAATGTAACTCCTGAAACATCATCTATCACCTGGGCGTAGATATCTTTATTGCTTCTGAAAACCGACAATCTTGGTCGTGCTGAAGTTCCGGATATCTTATTTCTGATACTTCCGCGAACCCTGTTTCTTCTTAATGTCTTTCTTGCTGCCATTACTTATTTATGTTTAAGCCGCTGCTGTCTTTCCAGCTTTTCTTCTCAATTCTTCGCCAACAAATTTGATTCCCTTGCCTTTGTAAGGTTCTGGTTTCCTAATGGAACGAATCTTTGCTGCTACATGCCCGATCATTTGTTTGTCGATACTTTCAAGTCGGATAATCGGGTTTTTACCTTTTTGTGTCTCTGTTTCCAATTTCACTTCGGGTGGTAACAAAACAACCACAGGGTGCGAATAACCAACTGACAATTCCAATTTCTGTCCTGAGGATGATGCACGATATCCCACACCAACCAGTTCCAATTCAACTTTGTATCCTTCAGAAACTCCAACAATCATATTACTGATTAATGAGCGGTACAAACCATGCAATGCTTTGTGACGTTTTTGTTCAGTGGGTCTTTCAATAGTCAGTACACCATCGTCAATCTTGATGACCATATCAGGGTCAACCTGCTCATTCAACTCGCCTTTTGGTCCTTTAACCGAAACCAAGTTGCCATTGGATACGTTGATCTCAACGCCTTGTGGCAATTCGATTGGTAATTTTCCTATTCGTGACATTTCTACTTCGTTTTACTCAATTAGCGGATTAATAAACCTGGCAAAGAACCTCTCCTCCCACGTTATGATCGCGAGCTTCCTTGTCTGTCATCACACCTTTTGATGTTGAAATAATTGATACCCCCAAGCCATTAATTACTCTTGGCATTTTCTTGGAACCACGGTATTGTCTCAATCCTGGACGGCTAAACCTTTTGAGGCTCTTAATAACCGAAAGTTTGGTGATTGGATCATACTTCAAGGCAATTTTGATGGTTCCTTGAGGTCCTTGATCATCATCGAACTTGTATCTCAGAATATACCCTTTATGATAGAGTATTTCCGTAATTCTCTTCTTCAAATTAGAAGCAGGAATCTCCACAACCTTGTGTTGCGATTGAATCGCGTTTCTTAGTCTAGTCAGGTAATCTGCTATTGGATCTGTTACCATTTTTACTTTTATTTTCTACTGATCTTCAGCTTAATTCTTAATTGTTTACCAACTCTTCTTCGTGATACCGGGAATCTTTCCTTCTAGGGCTAACTCACGAAATTTGATTCGGGAGATTCCGAAGGTGCGCATATAACCCCTTGGTCGTCCTGTAATTTTACAGCGATTCCTAACACGTACCGGGGAAGCATTTCTTGGAAGCTGGCTCAACGCCTCATAGTCGCCTGCTGCTTTAAGTGCTGCTCTCTTTTCCGCATATTTTTCAACGGTGGCTGCACGTTTGTTGTTTCTTGCTATTACAGAAATCTTGGACATATTAATTGTCTGTTTTAAAGGGTAATCCCAGGTTTGTTAAAAGGGCTAATGCTTCTTCATCATTCGGTGCGGATGTCACCAGGGTGATATCCAAACCGTTCATCTTAGTTACCTTGTCAATATTGATTTCAGGGAAAATAATTTGCTCGGTAATTCCCATTGAATAATTTCCTCTTCCATCGAAGCTGGTATTCTTGATGCCTCTAAAGTCACGCACACGTGGTAAAGCCACCGCTACCAGGCGATCAAGAAATTCCCACATTTGATCTCCTCGCAAGGTCACGCGAACACCAATTGGCATCGCTTCTCTCAACTTAAAGTTCGAAACTGACATACGTGCTTTTGTTGAAACCGCCTTTTGTCCTGCGATGGCTGACATTTCCTTAACTGCAACATCTACCAGTTTTTTATCCTGTACTGCTCCATTAACTCCCTGATTGATACAAATCTTCTGGAGTTTCGGAACCTGCATTACCGTTTTATATGCGAATTGCTCCATCAGTTTGGATACAATCTCATCGTGGTAACGTTTTCTGAGTCGTGGTGTGTATTCCATTACTTAATTACCTCCCCTGATTTTTTAGCATAGCGAACCAATTTGCCATCCTCGAGTTTTCTTCCAACTCGCGATGCACCATTCTTGTCCTGAAATGCCAGGTTTGACAAATGCACAGGGGCTTCTTTCTTTACGATTCCCCCATTTGGGTTTTCAGCATTGGGTTTTGTATGACGGTGAATAAAATTCACGCCTTCAACCAATGCACGTTTCCCGTTCTCAACAATAGCCAGAATTCTTCCTTCCTGACCCTTGTCTTCTCCTGAAATAACAACCACCTGGTCGCCTTTTTTCAGTTTTATTTTATACGGCTTTCTATTGCTCTGCCTTATCATTGCTTCAAATGTTTACAACACCTCTGGTGCCAATGAAACGATTTTCATGTATTGTTTTTCTCTCAGTTCACGTGCCACCGGTCCGAAAATTCTTGTTCCTCGTGGCTCATCGGTTGCCGTAAGCAGTACTACTGCGTTATCATCAAAACGGATGTAAGTGCCATCTTTTCTACGAATTCTGTTTTTGGTTCTCACCACAACAGCTTTCGATACGGTTCCTTTTTTCAATTGTCCAGAAGGGATGGCATCTTTTACCGTACACACAATAGTGTCGCCCACCCTGGCATATCTTTGTTTAGATCCACCGAGTACCCTGATGCAAAGCACTTCGCGTGCACCACTGTTATCGGCAACTTTTAATCTACTTTCTTGTTGTATCATGACAAGTTCTACTTAACCTTTTCAAGAATTTCAACCAATCTCCATCTCTTCAGCTTGCTGAGTGGTCGAGTTTCAGCAATCTTAACGGTGTCTCCTATGCTACAGTCGTTGTTTTCATCGTGGGCAGCAAATTTGCTGGTCTTCTTCACAAACTTTCCGTAGATCGGATGCTGCACCCTTCTTTCAACTGCCACGGTGATGGTCTTTGCCGCTTTGTTGCTGGTGACCAAACCGATTCGCGTTTTCCGTAATTTTCTTTCTGACATTGTGGTTCAGTTTTAACTTATTCGTTTGTTGCAATTTCTCCGGCCATGGCCCGCTTACGCAATTCAGTAATGTATCGGGCAATGTCTCTTCGCACACCTCTCAGCAAGATTGGATTATCTAACTGCGAAACCTTGTGATTGAATTGAAGTTTGCGGTATCGCAACTTTTCATCCACTATTTTCTGCTCCAACTCATCGTTGGAAAGCTCTTTAATATCTGCTTTGCTTGTCTTAGCCATTTTTCGTCTTATTTACTTTCAACGTAATCTCTTCGAACAACAACTTTAGTTTTAATCGGCATTTTCTGAGCCGCTAATCTCATCGCTTCTTTTGCTACTTCAAAAGGAACACCGTCGCACTCAAACATGATTCGTCCTGGTTTCACAATGGCCACCCATCCTTCAGGTGCACCTTTTCCTTTACCCATTCTCACTTCAGCCGGTTTCGAAGTAGTTGGTTTGTCAGGAAAAATTCGAATCCAAACTTGTCCTTCTCTCTTCATGTATCTGGTTAAAGCAACCCTTGCTGCTTCAATCTGTTTGTTGGTGATCCAACTTCCTTCAACGGCTTTCAATCCAAAAGTTCCATAGGCAATACGAGCGCCACGCTCTGCATTTCCTTTCATTCGGCCTTTTTGCTGCCGTCTCCACTTGGTTCGTTTTGGTTGTAACATTTCTTATTATTTATTTTCTACTGTAAGGCAAATTATCTTCTTTGATCGCGTTTGTTTGGGAAACGTTTTTTCGGTCCACGTCCTCTTGATTCTTGCTGACCAACGTTTGGAGATAAATCTCTTTTTCCCAAAACTTCGCCCCTGCATATCCAGACTTTCACACCGATTTTTCCATAAACCGTCTGAGCTTCTACCAATGCATAATCAATATCTGCTCTGAAAGTGTGTAATGGTGTTCTTCCTTGTTTGTATTCTTCAGTTCTGGCCATCTCAGCGCCACCCAATCTTCCGGAAACTCGAACCTTTATGCCTTCAGCACCCATTCGCATGGTAGAGGCGATAGACATTTTAACCGCTCTTCTGAAATTGATTCTTGCTTCCAATTGCTTGGCAACGTTTTCACCTACTATGTAGGCATCGAGCTCAGGTCTGCGGATTTCAACAATGTTGATCTGAACCTCTTTTTTGGTGAGTTTTTTCAACTCCTCTTTGATTCGATCAACTTCACCACCACCTTTTCCGATGATAATTCCTGGGCGAGAAGTGTGAATAGTGATAGTGATTCTTTTCATGGTACGCTCGATAATGATTCGAGAAATACCACCCTTTGAAATCCTGGCCCGGATGTATTTTCTGATCTTTTCGTCCTCGTAGAGTTTGTCGGCATAATTGTTACCACCAAACCAGTTGGAATCCCAACCTCTGATCACGCCTACTCTGTTGCCAATTGGATGTGTCTTTTGTCCCATATTCGTTTATAATCTTGCGATTTATTCTGCTTTTAAATCTTCTGATTGGCGCGAACCGATCACGAGGGTTACATGATTCGATCTTTTCCTGATCCTGGTAGCTCTTCCCATCGGAGCAGGTCTGAATCTTTTCAGAATTCGTCCACTATCCACAAATGCTTCTTTCACATATTCTGCATCCCCAGCATTGTTTTCGTTTTTTGCTTCCCAATTGGCAATAGCCGAACGGAGCAATTTTTCAACGCGAAGTGATGCATGTTGAGGGCTGAATTCTAAAATATTGAGTGCCTCAAATACGTTGCGGCCCCTGATGTTGTCAACCACTAACCTCATTTTGCGAGGTGAAGTGGGACAGTTTTTCAATCTTGCTGTTGCATCCATGTTGTGATGAACGTTTATTTAAACTTCTTTGAAGAGTGACTTCTGAAATTCCGAGTTGGAGCAAATTCTCCAAACTTGTGGCCAACCATGTTTTCAGTTACATACACCGGTATGAATTTGTTGCCGTTGTGCACCGCGATGGTGTGGCCAACAAAATCTGGTGTAATGGTTGAAGCACGCGACCATGTTTTGATCACTGTTTTCTTGTTGCCTGCATTCAGCGACTCAATCCTATCCCACAACTTGTGGTGAATGAATGGTCCCTTTTTTATCGATCTTGCCATTGACTATGGATTATTTCTTTTTCTTACGACTAATGATCAAACGACTGGAAGCCTTTTTAACTTTTCTGGTTTTCTTACCTTTTGCGAACAGTCCTGTTCGTGAACGCGGGTGTCCGCCTGAAGCTTTTCCTTCACCACCGCCCATTGGGTGATCAACGGGGTTCATCGCTACACCTCTTGTTCTTGGACGTTTGCCCAACCATCTGCTTCTTCCTGCTTTACCCGATGACTGCAAGCTATGGTCGGGATTCGAAACTGAACCGATAGTTGCAAGGCACGTCACCAAAACTAGTCTGGTTTCCCCTGATGGTAGTCTCAACGTAGCATATTTTCCTTCACGAGCTGCTAATTGAGCATAGGTTCCAGCACTTCGAGCCATTGCTGCTCCTTTACCCGGAGCTAATTCAATGTTGTGAACAACGGTTCCTAAAGGAATATCACTGAGGAAAAGTGCGTTCCCCAATTCAGGTGCAATGTCTTTTCCAGACTGAACTTTAGCGCCCACTTCAATTCCTTCCGGAGCAACTATGTATCGTTTGTCGCCATCGGCATAAACCAACAAAGCGATATAAGCGGATCTGTTAGGATCGTACTCAATTGTTTTTACCGTTGCTGGTATGTTGTGCTTGTTCCGTTTGAAATCGATGATTCTGTACCGTCTTTTATGTCCGCCTCCACGGTGACGTGAAGTTGTGCGACCATCCTTGTTACGGCCACCTGATTTTCCGATACCTTCTGTCAAACTCTTTTCAGGACCTGTATGCGTGAGTTCCGAATAGGCATTGCCAACCCGGTGACGCATTCCTGGAGTTATCGGTTTATACTTTTTAACTGGCATTGTTTCTTATTTAAAATCTACCTGTGTTAAATATTGCTGTAGAAGTCGATGGTTTCCCCCTCAGCCAAAGTCACAATTGCTTTTTTGTATGCGTTGCTTTTGCCCTTGGTGACACCTCGTTTCGTCATCCGTGATTTGGCTTTGGCAACAACGTTCATGGTGTTAACTGCTGAAACAACCACTCCATACATACTCTCTACCGCAGTCTTGATTTCAATTTTGTTAGCCTTTCGGTCAACCACAAAGGCGTAGCGATTCATCTTTTCGCCCATATTGGTCATCTTTTCTGTGACCACCGGATGTTTTAAAATATCTACCATCGTTATTCCTTTTCCTAGTTGTTAAAATTCTCTGCAATCCATTTAACTCCACTTTCACTAATCACCATCAGATTGGCATTCATAATGTCGTACACGTTCAATTGCGACACTGCAGAAATTTTCGTTTTGGGTAAATTGCTAATTGACTTAATCACGTTATCATCGCGATCGCCCATCACGTAAAGCGCTTTCTTGCCTTCGGCTCCCAAATTGTTGAGGTATGCTGCAAAGTCTTTTGTTTTTGGAGCATCCATTGCGATATCCTCCACAACAACAATCCCTTTATCTTTTGCTTTGTAACTCAATGCAGAATTACGGGCAAGGGCTTTGGTTTTCTTGTTTAGTTTGAAATCGTAACTTTTTACACGAGGGCCAAACGCTCTTCCACCTCCTCTGAACAATGGATTCTTAATATCCCCGGCACGCGCGGAACCAGTACCCTTCTGCTTTTTGATCTTCCTTCTTGATCCTCGTATTTCACCACGCTCTTTGGTTTTGTGATTACCGGTTCTTTTCTCGGCCAGGTATTGTTTAACGGCCAGGTACAAAACGTGGTCGTTGGGCTCAATTCCAAAGATTTCATCTGGCAAATCGACCTTACGACCTGCTTTTGAACCTTCTTTATTTAAAATGTCAAGTTTCATGATAGCTTCAACTTATTTTAACTTCTCAACATTACGAACGAACCCTTGGGACCGGGCACACTGCCGTTCACAACCATCAGGTTTTCTTCCGGTATTACTTTCAATATGTCGAGATCAGTAATTTTAATTCTTGTTCTACCAGTTCTTCCACCCATCCGGGTTCCTTTCCAAACACGTGCAGGATACGAAGCAGCGCCTATAGCTCCTGGAGCACGTTGTCGATTGTGCTGACCGTGCGTGGCATCACCAACACCAGAGAAACCATGCCTTTTCACAACACCCTGAAATCCTTTTCCCTTGGATCGACCAATGATGTTTACCAACTCTCCTTCCTCAAAAATCTCAGCAGTCAGAATATCACCGACAGTCGCCTCAATTTCAAAATCGCGGAACTCGATCAATTTTCTTTTTGGAGCGGTCCCCGCTTTCTCAAAGTGGCCCTTCATAGCCTTGGTTGTATTTTTTTCCTTGGCATCACCAAAAGCCAATTGAACAGCATTGTATCCATCGGTATCCTCCGTTTTCACCTGGGTAACCACACATGGGCCGGCCTCAATTATGGTGCACGGGATGTTTTTGCCAGTTTCATCATAAACTGACGTCATGCCTACTTTTCTTCCGATTAGTCCTTTCATTGTATCAGACTTTAATTTCTACATCCACACCACTTGGCAATTCCAATTTCATCAAAGCATCGATGGTTTTGGAAGTTGAACTGTAGATGTCCATTAATCGCTTATGTGTATTTAAACCAAATGCTTCAATCGATTTCTTGTTCACGTGTGGTGATCTCAAAACCGAAAAAGTTTGCTTTTGAGTAGGAAGCGGAATTGGTCCTGTAACAACAGCACCGGTGCTTCTTACTGTTTTCACAATCTTCTCCGAAGATTTATCGACCAGGTTGTGGTCGTACGATCGCAGTTTGATTCTAATTCTTTGGTTCATATCTCTATGCTTTAACCTTTCCTTGTGCCTGAGCAATTACTTCTTCCTGAATACCTTGTGGTGCCGGGGCGAAGTGTGAAAATTCCATAATTGAAGTGGCCCTGCCTGAAGTCAACGTCCTCAACTGGGTAACATATCCAAACATTTGCGCCAAAGGTACTTTTGCCTTAACTACCTGGGCGTTGTTTTTCATTTCCATGGCTTCTAACTGACCACGTCTTCGGTTCATATCTCCAACCACTTCTCCTGTGTACTCTTCAGGCGTTACAATTTCCAGCTTCATAATTGGTTCCATCAAGATCGGTTTGGCTTTTCTGGCAGCTTCACGGAATCCGATTTTTCCTGCAATCTCAAAAGACAATTGATCGGAATCAACCTGGTGAAAGGAACCATCAATCAGTGTTACTTTCATAGAATCGACAGGATAACTTGCTAAAACACCATTACTCATGGCAGCCTCAAAACCTTTCTTCACGGAAGGAATGTATTCTTTGGGAATAGAGCCTCCAAAAATATTGTCCACGAACTGCAATCCCATTTCTCCTTCATCTGCCGGACCGATTTCGAATACGATATCCGCAAATTTTCCACGCCCACCACTTTGTTTCTTGTAGGTCTCACGGTGTTTAACTGTAGCGGTCAATGCCTCTTTATATGCAACCTGGGGCTGGCCCTGGTTACACTCAACCTTAAACTCACGCTTCAGTCGGTCTACAATGATCTCAAGGTGCAACTCTCCCATTCCGCGAATAACGGTTTGAGAAGTATCTTCATCATACTTTACTTTGAAAGTCGGGTCTTCTTCAGCCAACTTCGCCAAAGCCATTCCCAATTTATCAACCTCTTTTTGAGTTTTGGCTTCAATAGCAACACCAATTACCGGATCGGGGAATGTAATATTTTCAAGGATAATCGGATGCTTAACATCGCAGAGGGTATCTCCAGTTTTAATACTCTTAAAACCAACAGCTGCACCAATATCACCAGGCCCAATTTTATCAAGCGGGTTTTGTTTATTGGCGTGCATTTGCAGAATTCGGCTAATTCTTTCCTTTTTGTTCGATCTTGTGTTTAGCACATATGAACCAGCTTCCAACACTCCGGAATAGCTCCTGAAAAATGCCAAGCGGCCCACAAAAGGATCGGTCATGATCTTAAATGCCAATGCACTGAAAGGTTCTTCCTCAGTCGCTTTTCTTTCCTCTTCCTTATCCGTGTAAGGGTTAATCCCTGTTACAGGAAGAATATCACTTGGTGATGGCAAGAACGCAATTACGGCATCCAACAAACGCTGAACTCCTTTGTTCTTAAAAGCTGAACCGCACATCATTGGAATAATCGCTAAATCGATGGTGGCTTTTCTGATGGCTTCCATCATTTCTTCCTCGGTGATGCTATCCGGATCATCAAAGAATTTTTCCAGGATTTCATCATCGTATTCAGCAACAGCTTCAACCAGTTTTTCACGATATTCATTAACCTCATCAACCATATCCTCAGGGATATCGATTTCATGCCATTTCATTCCTTGGCTGTCATCATCCCAAACAATTGCCTGGTTTTTAATCAAGTCAACAATACCACGAAATTCCTCTTCCGAACCGATTGGCAATTGAAGTGGAATTGGATTTGCGCCCAACATTTCACGAACCTGGCTAACCACTTCAAGGAAGTTGGCTCCAGAGCGATCCATTTTATTAACAAATCCAATACGAGGAACCCGGTACCGATTAGCCTGACGCCAAACCGTTTCAGATTGCGGTTCAACACCACCAACAGCACAAAACAAGGCGACTACACCATCTAAAACGCGCAATGACCGCTCAACTTCAACAGTGAAGTCAACGTGTCCAGGTGTGTCAATTATATTGACTCGATACTCCTTGTTGTGGTACTTCCAGAATGTAGTTGTAGCAGCAGAAGTGATAGTAATACCCCTTTCTTTTTCTTGCTCCATCCAATCCATGGTGGCTGCGCCATCATGTACCTCACCAATTTTGTGCGTAATTCCTGTGTAATACAGAACACGTTCGGTAGTAGTGGTTTTACCCGCATCAATATGTGCGGCAATACCAATATTTCTAGTATAAGAGAGATCCTGAGCCATTAATTATGACTTGACAAAAGTTTGCAATTTTTTAAAAAACTCCTTAGACCCGGAAGTGAGAAAAAGCCTTATTGGCTTCGGCCATACGGTGAGTATCTTCTTTCTTTTTGATTGCCGCACCTTCGTTTTTGTAGGCAGCGGTAATCTCGGCAGCTAATTTTTCTGCCATGGATTTTCCGTTTCGCTTTGAAGCAAAACTGATCATCCACTTGATACCCATTGACAGTCTCCTTGCAGGACGTACTTCAGCTGGAATCTGAAAAGTTGCACCACCAATTCTTCGGCTTTTCACCTCAACATTTGGCAATACATTGTTCAATGCTTTTTTCCAGATCTCATGCCCGTTTTCTTTCGTCTGCTGTTCTACTCTGTCAATGGCATCGTAAAAGATGCTATAAGCAACAGATTTCTTTCCACTAAGCATAAGATCATTCACAAACCTGGTCACCATAGGGTCTTTGAACCTTGGGTCAGGTTGCAGATATCTTTTCTTTGGACTCCGTTTACGCATTATATTATTTACATTAAAAAGCTGAATCGGTTAACGATTCAGCGGTTTTTACTTTGGTCGTTTGGTGCCGTATTTAGAACGGCTCTGTTTTCTGTCATCCACACCGGCAGTATCCAATGCTCCTCTCACGATGTGATATCTCACACCTGGCAAATCTTTAATCCGCCCACCTCTAATCAATACGATACTATGCTCTTGTAAATTATGCCCTTCACCGGGGATATAAGCAATAACCTCTTTACCATTGGTCAACCTCACTTTTGCCACTTTTCTCAATGCAGAATTTGGCTTTTTAGGTGTGGTGGTATAAACCCTCGTACAAACGCCACGCCTTTGTGGGCAAGCATCCAAAGCCCTTGACTTGCTCGTGGCTTTGATCACTTTTCGTCCTTTTCTAACCAGTTGTTGTATAGTTGGCATATGCTACCTTCCGATTTTGGAGTCGCAAAAGTAAGGGTATTTAAAAGAATAAACAAACACCCTGTTGATATTTGTTTTCATCTAAATTTCAAGGTGTTTTTAAGGCCCTGCAGATTTTGTTTCCATTTCTCCAAACAACTACTATCTTTGCAGCCGCTAAAAAATTATTCAATGGCTCACCATCAATCTACCGTTAAAAGAATCAGGCAAGACAGCAAGAAAAGACTTGCCAACAGGTATTACAGCAAAACAGCACGAAACGCCATCAGAGACCTGAGGGCAATGAGTAGCAAAAGTGAAGCTGAAAAGGCTCTGCCTGGTATCATCTCGATGATCGACAATTTAGCTAAGAAGCACCGCCTTCACGCAAACAAAGCTGGCAACTTAAAATCGAAGCTTACGAAATTTGTTATTACGCTGAAATAATCGTTCACCCTCACAAGAAAAAGGCATGTTCACCATCGGTGAACATGCCTTTTTTGTTTTCGGGCAATTCTTCTTTTCTTAGTTCCTCCCTATGGCCGAAAACGACACGTATTCTCGCAAGCTGACTATTAAAAGTTGGGCAGAAGAAGACAAACCCAGAGAAAAACTTCTTCTCAAAGGCAAGAGTGCCCTTTCTAATGCCGAGTTGGTAGCCATTCTTATTGGTTCGGGAAACACGGAAGAGTCCGCTGTAGAACTTTCCAAACGAATTCTTCAGTTGGCAAACAACAATTTGAATGAACTAGGGAGAAAGGACGTTTCCGACTTTATGCAATTAAAAGGGATCGGTGAAGCCAAAGCCATCAGCATTGTTGCAGCTCTTGAATTGGGAAGGCGCAGGCAAGTCACTGAGTCCATGGAGCGAAAAGTAATTATTGGTAGTAGAGATGCCTATCAATTAATGGCTCCCATTTTGGCCGACCTGAGTATTGAGCAGTTTTGGGTTTTGTTCCTCAACCAGGCTAATAAAATCATTATTAAGAAGCAGGTGTCTTCCGGAGGAATCACTGGAACTGTCGCTGATATTCGGATCATTTTTAAGGAAGCCATATCGTCTGGGGCTACCTCCATGATTCTTTTTCACAACCACCCTTCCGGAAATTTAAAACCCAGCAAACAGGATCTTGATCTTACTCAGAAAATGAAGGAAGCCGGTAAAACACTCGACATTCCGATTTTAGACCACCTTATCATTTCGCATACTGGTTTCTACAGTTTCGCTGATGAGGGGAAAATGTAAAATTCTACCAGGTCTTCAACAAAGTTGACCCCAACTTTCCCCCTTCATTGCCTACCAATTGAATTAAATACAGCGCGGCAGGATTCGCATTTAGTTCTATTAATTCTGATTTAGCTCCATCAGCAATGTCAGCTTTCTGGCTCAGAACACCAGCGATGTTATATATATAAAGGTGGGCCGGATTGAAATTTTTCCACGAAACCAGGTATTCACCATTGCCTAAAGCTGACACAGCGATACGTGGATCAGTTGTTTCATCAAGATACTGTCCTCCAACCGGCCAAATATCCAACGAGAAGGGATGAATTTCCTGCCAGCGAAAACTGTCGCCTTCAACAATGATCATGTTATTTGCGTCCACAAGCCTGTAAGAACCAGCTCCCCATTCACAACAAAGTCCATCACCATAAGTGTCACTGATTTCGAAATGAAAGCACAAATTGGGGCTGAGGGTGAAGGATTCTGTGACCATTCCTTCCAATACCTGGTAGGGTCCCCCAGAGTGTACAACTTCTCCCAGGTCAGTTTTAATGCTCCAGGTTGTTTCGTCAGGAAAACTATCGAGCTGAAGTTCCAGCGTGATAGGAGCAACGAAACCGGAGGTTGCACGTGGAAACTGCTCAACCAATGTGTCGTTGCGTGGATTTTGATCCAGGGAGTTGTTCGGTGATTCAGACCAGATTTTCAGTTGGTTTTGTGCAGTTGGTTCGAAGCTGACTTCTGACAAATCAATAAAAGCGACATGAAAGATACTGTCTGTTCCTTGCCATTGCCTATATTGAGTCGGTTCATTATTAACCTGGATCCCAAAATCCAGATTGGTGAGTATAGTGGATCCCATATTCTTCAGTTTTACCAAAGGAGAAAGGTTGTACCCACATACTTCCGGGGTTAAGAAATCACCAGAAGCAGCTACGCTAATCAATTCGATGTCATGAGAATAAGTAGGTTGTAGATCTGGTTCGCTCCACGCTGCCTGATAAACTCCTTTAATAGCATCATTTTGAACAAACCCTACTACGCCAATCTCTGAAGGACACACAACATTCTCAAATCCCCATGAGAAATGTAAGGTATCAGCATAGCCATTCTGTACTGGTGTTGGAAGTTGAACACCCAACGCATCTGGTAGAAACTTTCTTAGCATATTGAAAAATCGGGTTTCGCCATTTGTACCCGGTGGAAAGTCAAATTGCACCTCGCGCTCTACGACAGCAATTCTTGCCGAAACTTGTCCGTTTGCAATGAAATGTTTGCTTTGAAAAATCATTTCAACATGAACAGAATCGTAGTTGGGTGACACCTGGTGACTGAGTTGAATATCGAACTTAGGAGCTGAAGTTTTACGGTCATCCACAAGCGATGTTGAAAACTGGGCAGTATTTCCATTGTAGAAACTTCCATCCAAAATAGTGTGGGCCGGCAACCCCACACCATAATAGTTCATGCGTTCATCCTGCTCAGTTGTGTTTTGCAGATAGAATGGATCGGGCGAAGAAGTGGCATACCTGATATCGATGATGGTATCCCCAAAGTTTGTCTTGATTGCTTCAAACGCACGATTGTAGTCTTCGCACAATTCGCAGTTTACATGTGTGAATTGTTCCAGCAACACCACTCTTTGAACTTGGGCGTAATGTGAAACAGAACACAACAAAAAACAAACTGTGACAATGGACCGAAGCACTGACCAAAAATAAAAAAGCCGCCCTGAATAAACAGTGCGGCTTTTCAAATTTCGTTAAAGTGTTTATCTCACACCTTTCACAAAATTGTGACTGATGTTTTGCTCATCGGCATGCACCAGGGTCACATAAACACCTGGCGCTAATTTACTGATGTCAAAGTCAAACGCATGGGTTGATTTGGAGACATTGCCTAAATCTTTCGAAAGCACAACTTGACCTATGGAGTTTAATATTTCAACCTGCACATCCATTGCATGTACAAGGTTCAATTGCAGTGTAACATTGTCAACAGCTGGGCTAGGATAGATATTACTTTTGATATTCAACACATCGTTATTGCTGATGATACCGGTTGCGCAAGACTGGCCATGAACTGTTGAAGTTTGCTCCGTACTTGTACCGGAAGCCGCTGTAGCCGTAAACGCTTGTAACACATCTTTTGTGGCAGTATCCTGAACAAAAACAATTGTACGCAATTGCGATGCATCAACATCGTTCGGAACAGTATAGGTTTCGTTGATCACCAATTCATCATCAACACTTGGTGAGGCCCAACTGGTGCCCGATGCGCTTGGCAACATTTTTCTAAGAACCTCAGGAAAGTCCATTTCACCATTGCTTCCGGGAGCAGAAGTATATGAAACCATTGATTCTACCAAAGCCACATGAACAACCAATTGAGGCGCGGTGATGCCGTTTAAGGCAGTTACAGTTGCACCAACAGTAATA
>PVBE010804126.1_pt1 | contig 16693 bp, 13 predicted proteins | sample 1631181 | NCBI WGS metagenome assembly PVBE01 (sample SAMN08397723, study PRJNA350692) | Marine metagenome, whole genome shotgun sequencing project. | isolation source: water | place: Pacific Ocean | collected 2012-04
CGCCGCCCCGCGGGTTGTTATCGGGGCGCGAGTGGGGCAAGATGGGACCCGTTCCGCGAGGGGAATTGCGGAGCCCCGCAGGGAGCGCGCGGCAGGTAACGCCGAAGGATGCGGCGGTAGCGGGAAGGGGGCGCCATGCCCTTCGGTGGATACGCCAACCGGATAGCTTGGATTGACCTCTCGTCGGGATCGGTGGACTACCGTCCCATTGACGAATCCGACGCCCGCCATTACATCGGCGGCCGCGGACTCGGCGTCAAGTACCTCTTCGACAACGGCCCCGACGTCGACCCGGTCGGCCCCGACAACCTCCTCTGCCTTATGACCGGCCCGCTCACCGGCACCGAAACCAGCATGAGCGGCCGCATCGCCGTCGTCACCAAGTCGCCGCTCACCGGCACCTGCGCCGACAGCCACATGGGTGGCTGGACCGGCGCCCGCCTCAAGTGGGCCGGGCTCGACGGGCTCGCTATCCGCGGCCGAGCCGACGCCCCCACCTACCTGCTAGTCGAGAACGGCAACGTCAGCCTCAAAGACGCCTCCGGCGTCTGGGGCAAAGGCGTCCACGAGACCATCGCGGCGATGCGGGCCGTCCACGGCGATGCCGCCTCCGTAATGAGCATCGGCCCCGCCGGTGAGAACCTCGTCCTCTACGCCAACCTGATCAACGAAGACGACCGCGCCGCCGGTCGCAACGGCACCGGCTGCGTCGCCGGATCCAAGAACCTCAAGTGCGTCGTGATCGTCGGCGACCAGTCCACTATGTTCCGTGCCGCCGACCGCGAGCGCTGGCGCTCCGTCCACGGCACCGTCCTCAAGCTCATCAACGACAACGCCGTCACCGCGCCTCGCGAGGGCGGCCTTTCCGTATACGGCACTAACGTGCTCATGAACATCGTCAACGAGGCCGGCGCGCTCCCCTCCTACAACGCCAAAGCGACAATGTTTGACGGCGCCGAGGACATCAGCGGCGAGGCCATCAAGGAAAACATCCTGGTTGACGACACCACCTGCCACGCTTGCCCGGTGGCCTGTAAGAAGATGGTCGAAATCACTGAGGGGCCCTACAAGGTAGTCATGGAGTCCTACGAATACGAAAGTGCCTGGGCGCTCGGCGCCAACGTCGGCAGCAACCGCCGCGACGTCGGTGCCTTCCTCATGGACCTTTGCAACGACTTCGGCATGGACACCATTGAGCACGGCAACGTCCTGTCCGTCTACCTCGAGGCCACCGAGCGCGGCCTGACGGCCAACGGCGTCACCTGGGGCGACGCCCACGGCATGGTCGAGCTGACCAAACTGGTCGCCGCTCGCGACGGCATCGGCGACACCTTGGCCGGTGGTGCCACCGCCACCGCCACCGCCCTCGGCGATCCCAACCTCGCCATGAGCGTCAAAGGCCAGGCCATCCCCGCCTACGACCCCCGCGGTCTCCAGGGCATGGGCATCGGCTACGCCACCAGCAACCGCGGCGCCTGCCACCTGCGCGCCTACACCCCGGCCTCTGAGCTGCTCGGCATTCCCGTGAAGACCGATCCTCTGGAAGCCGAAGGCAAAGGCGAGCTCACCGCCATCTTCCAAGACTTGCATGCCGTCGGCGACTCCTTCAACATCTGCAAATTCAGTTCCTTCGCCGAAGGTATGGAGGAGTACGCCGCTCAGTACAGCGCTATCACTGGCATCGAGGTATCCGCCGACGAGATGGCCGTGACCGGCGAGCGCATCTACAACTTGGAGCGCCACTACAACAATCTCAACGGCTTCGGCGGCGAGGACGATTCTCTGCCCCGGCGCTTCCTCACCGATAAGGGCACCGCCCCCGCCGACCAGGTCTGCGATCTGGACCTCATGAAGGCCGAGTACTACGCGAAACGCGGCTGGGATAACGGCGTCGTTCCCGAAGCCAAACTGCGCGAACTCCAGATCATCGCCTGACGCCCCGGGAGGAGAGCCGCGGGGTGACGGTCAGCCGCCGCCCCGCATCGCCTTTTTCATGAACGTCGCTCGCGCCGCTTCCACCGCCTCTGGATCGCCCCGGAACTCCACATGAATCGGCGTCAGCCGCAGCGTCCCGGTCGTCGGCGTCTCCCCCTCGCGCATCCGGATCGACCAGCCCTCCCCGGCGAACTCATCCAACCCCTGCTCTTCTGCCCCCATCTTTCTCAGGTACTCTCGCAATATCCACAGCGGTATCCCGCGCAGTACCAGCTCCTCGTTGGAACCACCGGCCACCGGCGGGAAGATCGCCATCCGATCTTCGGGATTCACAACCGTCTCTAGGCCATCCATATCCACCACCGAGCGCCCGTTCACGAAGACGTTCACATACGGCTGGATCTCCCCATCCTCGTCAAGTACCAGCGGCCGCAGCGCCGGTCGCTCCGCGAACACCCTCTCCAGCACTGCTCGTGCCGATGCTGGCTCCCCTAGCTCAATTTCCACCTCGCGCCCCCCACCCGGCTCGCGCAGCGTTGCGAACAGCCGCACCGCCAGCCGACTCCTGCCCGCTTCAGTCATGCCGCCCTTTCTTCTTAACCCCCGCCCATAGCAGCCAGCGAGGCGGTGGTAAGGAATATTCGGATTTTCACGAATGTCCAGCCAACGCGAACCTACCCATGCTCGTCACCTCTTCCACTGCAAATCCTAGTCCCGTTTTAGGATTCGATGGATAAGGTGAGGGAAGAATTGGAATGGCACCTACTATGGCAGCTACGCCGACGTACTAGGCGGGACTATTGCGAACTAATAAGGAATATAGACTTTTTCCACCAGAGAGGATGTACGGTTACGGACGGTAGCGAACGGCCTGCATGAGACTATTAATCCGTTGGGCGGCATAGCGATGTGTCGTCGGTGGGTTCGACTCCCATGCACCTCCGCCACAGGGGTGGGAAGGCGCTTTCGATGCTGTTTCGGGCGATACTGCTGAATTCGAGACTATTGACCGACCGGTGGGGGATTCGCTAGGTTCCTCGGGTTGCGTCGGACTAGGGGATTGGGCAGCACCGTAATGAGCGACCGAATCCGGCGGCTGACGGTGGCGGGAGTGCTGGCGGCGGTGGTGACTGTGATGGTGGTGGCGGGGGTGGCGGCGGCACCATATTGCGTGCCAGGGGTGGATCCGGCGTACGCGTTTGGCTTCAAGGCACTCCACGATGCTCTGGGAGCGGAGATGGGTGACCCGCTGGAGTGCGAGCACGGCAATCCGGAAAATGGGGACACCCTGCAGCAGACCACCAACGGGCTCTCGTTTTATCGCCAGAGCACGAACATTCCCACGTTCACAAACGGCTGGGAGCACTGGGCCCTGACCGTCCGCGGACTCTTGTATTGGACTGGAGTGGAAATCGATCCACCCGATGATGCTGCGACGGTTACGCCGCCGACGTCTTTCGTGCCGGGACCGGTGATAGATCCGGATGAAGTCCAGCAGTCGGGGTTGCCGGAGGGGCTTGTACAGGAGCTTTTCCTGACCGGTCTGGAGTTTCCCGTGTCGATGGTCTGGACTCCAGATGGGAGTATGTATTTCAGCGAAAAGCACACGGGCAACGTGCGGCTGTACGACGGCGAGCGACTGGTCGAAGAACCCTTTGTACACCTAACTGTGAACGGGGAGATCGAGCGAGGGGTGCTGGGAGTGACGGTGAATCCGGCGTACGAGGATAACGGATTCGTGTATGTCTTCTACACCAACGCCGAGCCGTTGGTTAATCGGTTGACGCGGTTTAGGGCGGTGGGTGGAAAGGGAGTGGAGCCGGTCGTGTTGTTCGAGGCTCCGATTACGACCGGCTTCAAGATTCACAACGGCGGGAATATGGCATTCGGCCCGGACGGGATGCTTTATGTGACGTTGGGGGAGAACAACAATGGGTTCTGGTCAAGAGAGCTAGACGTGCCTTACGGAAAAATCTTGCGAATCAATCCGGCTGACGGGACTGCGCCGGCGGATAATCCGTTTTACGACGATGGTGATCCCACGATCGGCAATGATGATCGAATCTGGGCTTACGGGCTGCGGAATCCGTTTGATCTGGCCTTCCGACCAGAGTCGGGAGAGCTATTCGTGACTGAGAGTGGACCGGAGTGCGATGACGAGATCAATTTGATCTTACCGGGGGGTGACTACGGTTGGTGGGCCGAGTATCCCTGCCCGGGTGGCTTTGGGTGGGGCCTGCCCTCGGTACAGGCGTTTACGCCCACGATGACACCGACCGGGTTGGTGTTTTATCAGGGTGGGGTCTTGGGTGCGTATGCCGGGGACCTGTTCTTTTGCAACTGGACGCGGGGTTACCTGATGCACGCCGTGCTGGGGCCGCCAGGGGTCGACGGGATGCCGGTCGTGGAGCGGTTGGAAAGCTGGGGAGGTGAGTGCGGCACCGACATAACTGTCGGCCCGGACGGCTTCCTCTACATGTCGAACTCGTGGTGGGGAGAAGCCGAGGGGACAATTTATCGTGTGCTGCCGGCGGCGCTTGCCACCGAGCCGCCCGCCGCCGAACCCGCGGCCGAGCCGCCCGCCGCCGAACCCGCGGCCGAGTCGCCCGCTGCCGAATCCGTGACAGAGCCTGCAGAAACCGCAGTGTCAATGGAGGACTTCTTCAGTCAGCCGATCGTCGCGGTGTCGCACGCCGAGACCTCACTCTTGAGCCTGGAGTTGAGTCAGAAGACGATCTTCGCCTCGGTCGGCGCGCGGATCACTTGGACCAATGCCGATGACGTCATCCACAATCTGCGGGCGCTGTCGGGGGAATTCGACCAGACGCTTGTGCCGGGAGAGTCGTTCGAGTGGCAGCCGGACACGCCGGGCACGGTTAGGTATGTCTGCGCCATCCACGGCAATATCCACGGTGTCATTGTCGTGCCGATGGCGTCAGTCGTGGCGTCGGACTACTACGACGGGAAGTCGATCAAGCAGTACTTCGCGGACACCTGCGGCGGTTGCCACGGACCGAATCGCGAAGGTGGCACCGGGCCGGCGCTGCTACCGGGACGGCTTCCTGAGAATGATGAGTTCTATTTCGACACGATCATGGACGGTCGCGAAAACACCATCATGCTGGCGTGGTCTAGCTTGGGTCTCAGCGCCGAAGAGACCTGGGGCCTGATTGCGTTCCTTCGCAGCTAGCCCGGCGCTGATTGCGACGAATTGGCCGATCGACAGCCTCTGGAGCAGCTACGGCGCGGTGGTGGATGCCTATCGCACGATCACGGCCGGATATGGCGCTGATGAACGGGAAGCGCTGTTCCCCGGTAGCGCGGAGCGGATCTACGGGATCTGACCGGCCCGTTCGAAGAGGACTTCGATCGGGTCGGATCGTCGACGCGACTCGCTAGGGGACGGGGCGAAAACCTTTTTCGGCCGGTTTCGCGGTTTCGACGGCCCGGAATGGCCAGTGGGGCTCACCGCGACGATCGGCGGTGTCGGAGCGCTGCAGCGTATTGCCGGCGACAAAGGAGCCACCGTGGGGCATGGGCAGAGAGCGCACCCGCCGACGAAATGTTCCGCTACCGCGGGTCAGATCGTGCACGTTCCAGCCCCGCCGGCTCAGCGCGGCAATCACATCGGCGGCTTCGTTGCGGTGCCCGTGCGAGCATTCGAAGGACTCGCTCCAGGCAACAGCCGCCTTGCGGATGTTCAGATCGACCGCACATTCGGTGCAGGGGGCGTGAAGGCGCGTCTCGCCGGAGCGCGGCTTGTTGGACGGGGCGTTGTCATTCATAGGGGCAGGGCGACTCCGCGACGATCAGTCAGTTGCCGACGATTGTAGCGAATCCTGGTCAGTCGCCGGTTTTGTACTCTCGCACACCAGGATCAGATTGTCCTCTGGGCGGCGATATTCATGACCCAGGTAGTCACCGAACGTCTCGAGGACTCTGAAGCCCGCATGATTAAGCAGAAGTGTTAAATCATGCACAGAAGATAGATAAAGCTGATAGGAAAAAGCGAAAACCTCGGTAGTCTGATTATCGTGTAGTAAACGATAGGTGATTTGGCTTATGGCTGCTGATGACTCCGTGTCGTAGGTGTATTCGCGTCGACGGGTGACGCGGGCACCGGTTTCGGGGTGGCGTTCCAAGTAGGTCAGCTCTTCGGCGTCAGGCAGGAGATCTTCGGGTCCCGGGGAAAAGGCATCGATGACCAGGCGTCCGCCGGGACGCAGGTGATCCCGAGCGCAGGCCAGGCAGGCGAGGGCGGCGCTGGCCGGGTCCTGTAGCAGGAAGGAATTGAAGGGCGCGTAGATCAGGCCGAATTGCGCGGGGAGATTGAATTCCGACATCGACTGTGCGTGGAGATGCAGGCGGCCGCGGACCGCCGCCGGCAGTTGGCGGATCTTCGCGGAAGCTCGATCCAGCATCGGCTCGGACGTGTCGACCCCCCAGATTTCGTGCCCCAGTCGTGCCAGCGGGATGGCGATCCGGCCGGTTCCGACGGCCAGCTCGAGTGCAGGGCCGCCGGCCTCGGTTACCACCAGGTCCCAGAAATCGAGTTCCGGCCCGCTGCATTCAGGGTATTCGAAATCGTAGAGATCAGGGATTGAGTCGTATACATGGCGATTATCAAAGGACATGGAAGGGCAGCGACAATAGCGAGAGGGTCATGAAGGCGACCAAAAGGAGGGCCGGGAGCGGCCTAGGTCCTCATAAAAGAAGGAGGGGGGCATGAGCGACGGTGACTGATTAGCGGTCCCGGAGAGGCTGGCCACCTCAGTTTGGGGCGAGGTGACGGGCATGCAGGTGGGTGGTTGGCAGCGGGATCGGCAAGCGGTGGCCGTCAAGCGAGGAGGGAGCGACCAGCAGCGCGCCGGCGAGAACGGTGTGGTCGCCGACGGGCCGAATGGCGAGCGACTGCGGCGATGGATGCGCCGCACCATGCCGGCGATCTCGCTGTGAGCGGTCAGCGCAGATGAGTCGCCGGGGTCTTCGCCGGGATCGTCATATTGGCCGGTGAGGCGCGACCTCGCGCAACCTGCCGTCGAGCTGTCTGACTCGAGCCCGACTTGGCGTGTCGATCCGAATCTCCGTGGGTGGGCGCGTCCGTGGCCGTTGACCAGCAGTACGTCGGGCCGGGTGCGGAGCTTTGCGAGGGACGCGACGAGCGGTCCGAGCTCCCGAAGCGACAGCAGGCCGGGAGTATCTTGGGAGAGGGTCACCCGGGTTTCGGCCGCGGTGAGGTCAACTACGGGTAGATCCGCTGTGGTTGCAACCGTCAACATGGCGATTCCAATCGGCGAGCCTCTCCGCAGGTGAAGATCGCCGTCGCCGACCAGTTTCTGGCGGATCGCAGGGGAGTATCCCTGACGAGTGCGGCCAGTCGCTTCTGGCTGTCCACGGACCGGGCGGTGTCGGTGGGCCAGGGTGCAGTGGCTCCTGGAGTGAATGTTGGTGGTCGAATCGCGGTGGGCATGCACGGTCCGTGATGGATACGGAGCGGCCGGTGCTGCCGCCACGCCATTGTGCCCGAACTCGCGTCGCGGTGTCCGGTAACTGCCCGGGAGGTTGGATTCGAGATGATGGTCGATCGGAGGTCCCGAGGGCGCGAAAGCGTGTCGGGCATTGACCGGAGGCGATCGAGGTGGTTGAGATCTAGAGGTGGCTGAGGAGCGGTGGAGATGTGTGGAGGGCCGACTGTAGAAGCTGGCGCGATGGCGGATGGTTTCTTGGTGGTATCCGCGGGGCGTGGCTAGTGAACACCCGTGCGGATGCCGGAGTTGAGCCAGCGGGTCAGCGAAGCCGGCGCCCACCAGTTCCAGCGGCCCAGCAGGCACATGGTGGCGGGCACCAATAAGCCGCGGACGATGGTGGCGTCGAGTCCGACCGCGAGGGCGATGCCGAGTCCGAGTGCCTTCACGGAGACGATGCCGGCCAGGGTGAACGACGCGGCGATGACGACCATGATGGCGGCGATGCTGGTGATGATCCCGCCGGTCCGGGCCAGGCCCAGGGCGACGGCTTCGGTGTTGTCGCCGCTGGCCGCGTACTCCTCGCGTATCCGGCTCAAGAGGAAGATCTCGTAGTCCATGCTCAGGCCGAAGAGGACGCTGAAGATGATGATTGGCATGGTGGCATCGACGAAGCCGGACGGGGTGAAGTCGAAGAATTCTGCCAGGTTGCCCCACTGGAAAACAAAGACCAGGGCGCCGAAGGAAGCGGAAATACTGAGCACGGTCATGATGACGGCTTTGATGGGAAGAATTACCGAGCCCAGCAACAGCACCAGGATCAAGTAAGTAACGACGACGACGGCGCCGACGGCGAACGGGACGGCGCCGTAGAGGGTGTCGACGAAGTCCAGGAAGCTGGCGGCGTTGCCACCGACATCGACCTGCAGGTGGTCCGGGAACTCGTAGGCGCGGATGGCCACGACGGCTTCGCGGAGCCGGTCGTCGTTGTTGTCGAGGGTGCTGCCGAAGCGCAGTGACAGGGAGTTGCGGGAGATGAAGGGAGCGATGGCGGCAGCGACATCAGGGGACAAATCGTCGTAGGGGGTCAGGAAGAGGGCGGCGAGGGCCGAGTCGTCGATGCCGGCTTCGAATCCGATGGGTGCGAGGATGTCGGCGTACTGCTCCATGAAGTCGGCGAAGCCGGCGAGGGCGAAGGCGTTGGCGGGGCGCAGGATGCCGCGCTCGTCAGTGATGAGGACGATTACAGGCGGGGCGGTGGCGGAGTCGAAGTCGCGCTGGATGATCTCGATACCGGATCGTGAAGGGGCGGTCGCGGGCAGGATTGAGGCGTCGGGCACGCCGAAGCGAATTTGCGAAAACGGGCTGCCGAGCAAGAGCAGGAAGGCGATGACGAGCAGGAAGGTCGGCACGGCCCGCCGCATGACCAGCCGGGATAGCCCGGCCCAGAAGGCGCCGCTCATGCGCATGCGGGGAATTATGCGGACAGCGTTGATGCGCGGTCCGAGCATGCCTAGGACGGCGGGCAGGAAGGTGACGTTCAACACGACGGCGATGGTGACGACGGTGAATCCACCGAGGCCTATTGAGCGCAGGCTGCTGAAGGGCAGTAGCAGCAGGGCGAAGAGCCCGATGACGACGGCCATGCCGGAGAAGGCGACGGCCTGGCCGGCAGTGCCGACGGTGGTGGCGACGGCCTCGTCAACGGGCCGGCGCTCGATCTCTTCGCGGAAGCGGCTGACGATAAAGAGGGAATAGTCGATGGATACGCCGAGGCCGAGCAGGGTGGTGGAGTTGAGGGCGAACAGCGAGACGTCGGTGGCCAGGGCGATGGGCAGCATGATGGCCATCGCCAGCACGACCGCCATGCCGGCCTGGACCAGCGGCAGCGCGGCGGCGACTAGGGTGCCGAAGGCCAGCAGCAGGACCAGCAAAGCGATGGGCATGGCGACGGTTTCGGCGCGGACCAGGTCGTGCTCGCTGATGCTGGTCATGTCGGCGTAGACGGCCGGGGTGCCGGTGACGATGGCCGGCACGCCGGAGTCGGGCATCACGCCAACCAGATCGTCGTGGAGGTTCTGTAGTTCATCGAGGGTCTTGCCGGTCCGTACGACCGCGAAGGTGACGGTACGATCGGCGGAGACCATGGCGGCGGCGGCGGGCCCGCCGTCGAGATAGCTGTCGACGCCGTTGACGAAATCGAGCGCGCTGACCGCCGTAATGGCCTGCTGGACCGATTGGCGGTAGGCGGGGTCATCGACGGTGAGGAGGTCGGATTCGAATACCAGGAGCGGCGCGGTGGCGTTGAAGTCGAAGTCGCGCTCGAGGGCCCGCGCGACGCGCTCGGACTCGGCGTCGGGCAGAGAGTAGCCGCCGGCCTTCAGCTCGCCGGAGAGGCGCGGGGCGAAGGCGCCGCCGGCCACGGCGGTAACGAGCCAGAACGCGACGATGGCGTGGCGATGGCGGTAGACGAAGCGACCGAGGGCGTTCAATATGGATCTCCCTGAACAACGGTAGGTGTATCGACGCAGCGTCGGCTGCTCCCCGTTGCTGGCCGACCGATATTGTGCCTGATGGCCACGATCCGGCTCAAACGATCGCTCGCGGCGATGCCGGCGAGGTCGCGCAAACCTGTCGCCGGGGCCCGAATCGCCCAAACCGGTGCTATTCTTCGGCGAGGTGCCCTACCCCCCCCGCGAGGAATTCCCTGCGATGCACTGTCCCCGGTGCGGAAAATCCGACCTCAAGGTCGTGGACAGCCGCGACAACGCCAACGGCGTGCGGCGGCGGCGGCAGTGCCTGAGCTGTGAGCATCGCTTTACTACCTATGAGCGGTTGGAGCAGTTCCGCTGCCCGCAGTGCGCGTCGACGGAATCACGGGTGCTGTCGGCCGAGCTGGCCGAGAACGGGGTGCGCCGCCGGCGCGAATGCCTGGAGTGCCATCACCGCTGTACGACGGTGGAGCGCTCGGACATGGCGGCGTTCTTGGTGCGCAAGCGCGACAGCCGGCGCGAGGAGTTCAACCGCAGCAAGATATTCGAAGGGGTGCGACTGGCGTGCCTGAATCGGCCGGTGGCGGTTGAGGAGATTGAGGAACTGGTGGACTCGGTGTCGTCGGAGGTGCTGAACGCCGGTCTGTCGGAGATTTCGGCGCGCCGGATCGGCGACATGGTGATGGAACGGCTGCGGGATATGGACGCGGTGGCGTATGTGCGTTTCGCCTCGGTGTATCGCCGGTTTGAGGATGTGGACAGCCTGGCGGAAGTGATCGGGGAGATTAAGGAACACACGCGCCGGCGCGAACTGGAGAACATCCAGCCGAGGTTGATTCCGGACAAGTAGGCCGTGCCCCCCCCCCGGCCAACCTCTTCCGATGCGCCGGCCACCGCCCCAAGGCGTTGACCTGCACCGGAACGGCTGATACATTCACTCCTCACTGTAGTGTGGGTGGCGTCCCCGAGGTTGGGGATGTCTCAGCCCCGCCAGTCGGCGACCGAAGGTAATGTGACGGTAGATGTCGCGGGTCGTCGCTGCTGTTAAGGTCGCCTGCGGCCGATAGCGGAGGGCACCCGGACGACTGCCGCAGGCGGCGAGCAAAGGGAGAGCATCAGTTTGGATACCAAGCGCGAACTATTGAGCGCGATGACGCGGCGCAACCTTCTGCGTGGTGGCCTCGCCGTTTCCGCCGCCGCCGTACTGGCCGCCTGTGGTGAGACCAAGGAAGTTATCAAAGAGGTCCCGGTAGAGGTCATCAAGGAAGTTGAAATTGCCGGTGAGACCGTCGTCAAGGAAGTTATCAAAGAGGTTGCGGTCGAAGTCGAGAAGGTCGTCAAGGAGACCGTTGAAGTCGAAGTGGAAGTGCCGGTTACCACGACGGTCGAGGTCGAGAGCGTTCTGGTGGTCAACGACCCTTGGGGCGTTGTCACGGTGGCACCCGGCGACTCGATCAAGATCGGCTTGGTCACGGTGCTGACCGGCGACCTGGCCAATCTGGGCATCGACATCCGCAACGGCGCCGAGCTGGCGTTTGACGAGTTCCCGGACGTTAAGGGATTCGCGGTTGAAATGCTCGACGAAGACGGCCAGTGCAGCGGCGAGGGCGGCACGGCGGTGGCCAATAAGTTTGCGGCCAACCCCGAGGTTGTCGCGGTGGTCGGCCACATGTGCAGCGGCTCGTCCGAGCCGGCTTCGGTGATCTACGAGCGAGCACACATTCCGATGGTTTCGCCGTCATCGACGGCCGTTTCCTTCACTGCGCGCGGCCTGGACGTCACCAACCGCGTTTGCTGGAACGACCGCATCCAGGGCACGGCGGCCGCCGATTTCGCGTTCAACACGCTCGGCGCCACCAAGGCGGCGATGATCCACGACCAGAGTTCCTACGGCGAAGGCCTGGTGCAGGTGTTCCAGGGTGCGTTTGAGGAGCTGGGCGGCGAAGTAACCGCGTTTGAAGGCGTCACCGTTGGTGACAAAGACTTCCGCGCGGTGCTGACGACGATCGCCGATGGCGCCCCGGACTTGCTGTACTTCGGTGGGTTCCAGGGCGAAGGCGCGCTGCTGGTTGCGCAGAAGAATGAAGTGGGCCTCGAGGACGCGATCTTCTTCGGCGCTGACGGGATCAACAGCCAGGTCTACATCGACTCGGCCGCCGGCGACGCCGAGGGGTCCTACTCCTCGTTTGCCGACTTCGGCGAGACTGACGCCGACCTGCTGGCCGGCTTCCTGGGGCGCTACGAGGAGAAGTTTGGCGAGCCGCAGGGCCCGTTTAACGCGCACGCCTACGACGCGGCGGCGATCATCATCGCCGCTATCGATTCGGCGTCCGAGTTAGCGGCGGATGGCTCGTTGATTATCCGGCGCAATGCTGTCAACGAGGCGATTCGCGCCAACCACGGCTACCAGGGTGTGTCCGGCGTCATCGATTTCAACGCAATCGGTGATGGTGGCCAGGGCACTGTCGGCTTCCAGATCGTGGCCGACAACGCATGGTCCGCGGTCTAGTAGCCGCACCCAGCATCACCTAACGATGTAACGGGCGGACGGCCGGGGGACCGGCCGTCCGCCTTCGTTCTTTCGGACTTTACCCATATGGCGACAACATCTACAACCGCCGGCCGGTCGGCGGCGTTTTCCAAGCGAGCTTTTCTGACGATCCTTGGCGTGCTGATCGGCGCGGTGCTGGCGTTTCGCCTGGGGCAAACCATCTACGACCAGGTGTGGGGCCCCGAAGTGTGGATTCGCAACCTGATCAACGGGCTGGCGCTGGGCGCGGTCTACGCGTTGATCGCGCTGGGCTACACGCTGGTCTACGGCATCCTCTTCATGATCAACTTCGCCCACGGTGAGGTGCTGATGCTGGGCGCGATGGCCGGCTTTTTCGTCCTGGACGCCTCGATCAACTCGGGCTTCCTGGACTACAACACGTTTCTGACGATTGTGATCGTCTTCATCGCCGGGATGTCGGCGGCGGTGCTGGTGGGGGTGCTGCTGGAGCGCATCGCCTACCGCCCGCTGCGCGGAGCGCCGCGCCTGGTGCCGCTGATCAGCGCGATCGGCGCGTCGATCTTCCTGCAGAATGCCGCGCTCCAGGCCTTTGGCGCGAACGTTAAGATCTACCCGACGCCCCGGATCACCGGTCTCTCGGGCGGACAACGCTTCGGGGAGGTGTTCGTGGCCAATACGAGCATCATGATCATGGTGCTGGCGATCATCACGATGGTGGCGCTGGTCTTGCTGGTGAACCGTTCCCGCTTTGGCAAGGCGATGCGCGCGGTGGCCGAGGACAAACCGACGGCGCAGTTGATGGGCATCGATGTGAATCGAATTATTCTGCTGACTTTTGCGCTGGGCTCGCTGCTGGCCGGGATGGCTGGGGTGATGCTGGGCTTCCACAACCGCCAGGTGACACACATGGTGGGGTTCATGCCTGGACTGAAGGCGTTTACGGCGGCGGTGCTGGGCGGAATTGGCAATGTGCCGGGGGCGATGATGGGGGGCTTTTTCCTGGGGCTGGCGGAATCGCTGGGCCCGACGGCGTTCCAGATCCCTTCGGCCTATAAGGATGTGATCGCGTTCGGCCTGCTGGTGCTGATCCTGATCTTCCGACCGACTGGTCTCATGGGCGAGCGCCTCTCGCGCGAGCGCGCCTGAGATGGGCGCCGCGCTGCTCCCCGCGACCCGTCCCGGGCTGGTGGGCGGCGGCGCGGCGGTGGCGATTGTGGTGCTGGGGATGGTGCGGGCGTTGAATGAACGCGAACTCGCCGGGCTGCCAGTCGGCAACCTGCTGGTTGGCCTGATCGCGCTGGCGATTGGCTATCGGGCGGCCCGCGACGCGGTTGGCACGGGTTCGCGCCTGCGCGCCGGCCTGACCGCGGGCCTGGCCGCCGGGGTGTTCCTGGCGGTATTCATGCTGTTCACGCGCGTCCCGGGGGTCAGCGAAAAACTGGTACAGACGGAACCCGAGGATACGGACGCGATCCTGTTTGGCCTGGGGGCCGCTGGCGCGGGGGTCATCGTCCTGGCCGGACTCGGGCTGGGCCTGCTGGGCGGCGCGCTGGCGTCGCTGCCGTCGCCGCCGGCAAGGCTGCGCAACGCGGTTCCGCAGAGCGGCGCCGGCCGGCGCCGGCTGGCCCCGGGCACGCTGCTTGGCCTTCTGATCGTGGCGGTGGGGCTGATCGTGGCGCCGATGTTCGCCGGGCAGTACTGGAATCACGTCTCGACCAGCGTGGGCATCTTTGTGCTGATGGGCCTGGGGCTGAATGTGGTGGTTGGGTATGCGGGACTGCTGGACCTGGGCTACGTGGCGTTCTTCGCGATCGGCGCCTACGCGATGGCGATCTTGAGTTCGCCGGAGCAGGGCATCGAAATGAACTTCTGGCTGGCGCTGCCGATCGCGATGGCAGTCTCGGGCATCTCGGGCACGCTGCTGGGAATCCCGGTCCTGCGCATGCGCGGCGACTACCTAGCGATTGTGACGCTGGGCTTCGGGGAGATCATCCGCATCTTCAGCCAGAATCTGACCGAGCTGACGGGCGGCCCGCAGGGGGTGCGCGATATCGCCCGCCCAGAACTCGCCGACCGCGTCTTTACCGACCGCTTCTTCGACAACCCGCAGCAGTTCTACTTCTACCTGATCGCGACCGGGGTGGTGCTGGTGGCGGTGATGTCGGCGCAGCTGCTGTCTTCGCGGATCGGGCGGGCGTGGGTGGCGATGCGCGAGGATGAGGATGTGGCGCGGGCGATCGGCATCCGGGTGGTGCGTTACAAGCTGCTGGCGTTCACGATCGGGGCGGTGTTCGCCGGGCTGGGTGGGGCGATCTTCGCTTCGCGGCAGAACTCGATATTCCCGAACGACTTCACGCTGATTGTGTCGATTAACGTCCTGTGCCTGGTGATCATCGGCGGGATGGGTAGCGTGCGCGGAGTGATTGTCGGTTCGGTGGCGCTGATCGCGCTGCCGGAGGTGTTGCGCGAGCTTTCCGAGTTCCGGCTGGTGACCTTCGGGGCGCTGCTGGTGTTCATGATGATCGTGCGGCCGCAGGGTCTGCTGCCGGCGAGCCGCTCGCTGGTGAGCGGGCCGGCAAGCCTGGATATTGCGGCGCCGCCGGCGGAGGCCTGACGTGGAGGAGACGTTCTTCACAGCGACGACGGTAACCAAGCGTTTTGGCGGGGTGACGGCGCTCCTGGAACTCAGTCTGGCCATCGAACGTTCGCAGATCTATAGCCTGATCGGGCCGAACGGCGCCGGTAAGAGCACGTTCTTCAACGCGGTGACCGGGTTCGATCCGCCGGACTCGGGCAGCATCCAGTTCCAGGGCCGCGAACTGGTGGGTCTGCCGCCGGAGGCGGTGGCGACGGTGCGGATCGCCCGGACCTACCAGAACATCCGGCTCTTTAAGAGCATGACCGCGCTGGAGAACGTGATGGTGGGTCGCCATGTGCTGATGCGGGCCGGGCTGTTCGGCGCGGTGTTCATGCCACCGCCCACTCGCCAGGAGGAAGCGACGGCCGAGACGCGCGCCTTCGAATTGCTGGATTTCGTGGGGCTGCGGGGACGGGAGGTGGAGGTGTCGATCAACCTGTCCTACGGTGACCAGCGGCGACTCGAAATCGCGCGCGCGCTGGCGTTGGAGCCGGAGTTGCTACTGCTGGATGAGCCGACCGCGGGGATGAGCCCGGCGGAGACGAGCGCGGTGGCCGACCTGGTGCTGCACCTGCGCGATGAGCGCGGGCTGACGGTTCTGCTGGTGGAGCACGACATGAGCGTAGTGATGGGGATTTCGGACAAGATCACGGTTATGGATTACGGGGAGGAAATCGCACGAGGCACCCCGGACGAGGTCCGGAACGACCCGCGGGTGCTCGAGGCCTACCTGGGCGGGGCGGCATGAGCGCGCCGCTGCTGGAGGTGCGCGATCTGCACACCTACTACGACAACATCGCGGCGCTGCGCGGGGTCTCGCTGACGGTGAGCGAGGGCGAGATCGTGGCGCTCATTGGGGCCAACGGCGCGGGCAAGTCGACGCTGCTGAAAAGCATCACCGGGCTGACCCCGCCGCGCCAGGGTGAGATTCTCATGGAAGGCCGCCGGCTCAACGGCGTGCCGGCGCACGCGGTGGTCCGGCTGGGGGTGGCGATGGTGCCGGAGGGGCGGCAGATCTTTGGCCGGCTGTCGGTCTTCGAGAACCTGGAGATGGGCGCCTTCACCCGCACCGACAACGAAGCGGTGAAGCGCAGCTTCGAGCAGGTCTTCGAGCTCTTCCCGCGACTGGCCGAGCGCCGCGAACAAATCGGCGGCACGCTGAGCGGCGGCGAACAACAGATGCTGGCGATCGGCCGGGCGATCATGGCGGCCCCGCGATTGCTGCTGCTGGATGAGCCGTCGATGGGGCTGGCTCCGATCCTGGTGCAACAGATCTTCCGCACGATCCGCGAGATCAATCGCGAGGGGGCGTCGATCCTGCTGGTGGAGCAGAACGCCAACGCGGCACTGAGTCTGGCGAACCGCGGCTACGTGCTGCGGGTGGGCCAAATTGTGATGGAGGACGCGGCGGAGGCGCTGAAGGAGAACGAGCAGGTCAAAGAGGCGTACCTGGGCGGGCACTAGCGCAGGCGCAGCTTGATTTGCCCTGCTGGCTGCGAGCTACGTAACCGATCGAAGGACCCGGTGGGTCCCAACCTGCACGCAGGCCGGGCCACCAGTCGCTCAACCTAGACAGAACGGCCTGTGACCGCTATTTCCAGCGGCGGCCGCCTTCGGGCACTTCGCGGCCTTCGTCGAGGTCCAGGCGGTC
>PVBE012271978.1_pt1 | contig 16689 bp, 16 predicted proteins | sample 1631181 | NCBI WGS metagenome assembly PVBE01 (sample SAMN08397723, study PRJNA350692) | Marine metagenome, whole genome shotgun sequencing project. | isolation source: water | place: Pacific Ocean | collected 2012-04
TGACGAATTAAAGGCTTACTGTTATTTTTAGTGCGTCTGAAAAGTCCCATAAATTATTTTTGAGGTGCAATTCAAAAATAAGGGGCTTTTCAGAATTTAAACTTTCGGATAGTTGTGTCATGCAAGTCCAGTCAAGAAAGAACATTGCAAAACAGGTATTTAATATTTAAGGCTATAAAACCAAGCACTGAAACTTAATGTGGTCAACTCTTTTAGCAATTGCAACACATTTGCGAGAAGAATATCTGTGTGTATATCTCAACACTTCTGCCTTCCAGGGAAAATAGTATTTTCATCGAAACACAGTTCGGAAAAACCCCAATTATGAGAAAACCTATCACTTCACTGCTTGTCCTTTTTCTTTTTTCCATGTCAATTTATGCACAGCCATTCTCAGGATTCCTGGCCCTCGATGGTAACAACGATTACGCAGAAATCACGACTGCTGTTCTTCCCACAACGAACGATTTTACTGTAGAATGCTGGTTTCGAATCTGTACACCTCCCAATAACGGTTTCCTGTTTGACAGTCGTGGAAGCACAGCGGGCGTGGGAGTTCAGGTACGGTTAACAAGTCCCACTAACATCAGTATTCAAATGCAAGGATCAGGCGGTTTCACCAATGCCACCAGTGTAAATGCCACGGTACCTGATATGCTTGGCGATTGGCATCATTTTGCAATAGTTCATCGATACATAGATTCTTCAAACGTTGTATTCTTTGACGGCCAGAACGTAAGTGCGTTTTTACAAACTTTCATGCCTTTTCCCAAGTTCACCGTTGGTAAGGCAGATTACACTTCTGCCAGTTACTTTGATGGCGAGATTGACGAGTTGAGAATATCAGGCAGCTTGCGTTACACTTCCAATTTCACTCCCCCAACCAGCAGCTTTTCGAATGACTTAACTACGAAAGGACTATGGCAATTTGAGGATGGTCTGAATGCCACATCCTTCAATGATGGATCGGGGTTGGCCAATACACTCACCGGGTATGTAGGGGCACATGCCGCTGCTCTGCCCACTGCCTCGGTAGCTCAAAACCAGGTTTGTCCGGGCAGCGCTGTTCAACTCAATGCTACGGGTGGTTGGAATTTCAGTTGGTCACCTACAGGCGGGCTTTCAGATTCTACTGTCTCCAATCCTACGGCTTCGCCACTTTCACCCACGGCATACGTGGTGAGCGTAGGAGATTCAGGCACGTGTAGAAATACAGATACAGCATTTGTGGATCATTATCCTGAAATGATCAGTTTTGTTCAAAGTACAGCACCTACCTGTTTTGGCATGTGCCAAGGCGCTGCAACCGTCAGGGCTGACAGTGGTACCGCACCCTACATCATCAACTGGCAGGATCCTCAAAACCAAACCACACCTACAGCCGGTTCCCTGTGTCCCGGAACCTATGACGTTTATCTCCGTGATCAGTCGGGTTGTTATGTAGATACACATACGGTTACAATTGTTGAAATACCGGAGCCCCCGGCTTTGAACCTTGGAAATGACACCACGTTGTGCGACTCTACGGTTTATGTGTTAACTCCCACCGCAGGATTTGTCACGTACTTGTGGCACGACAATACAGTGTCACCTACCTACACTGTGGATACACCCGGAACCTATTCACTGCAAGGATTCGATTCCGTTGGTTGCGCAATAGCCGATACGATTGTAATTACCTACATGCCTTGTCCGACTTCTGGGATTGCAAGTTCAGGAAGAGAGGTTTTTGTCCTGTTTCCCAACCCCGCGCACGACTTCCTTCAAATCACAACAAATACCAGGATAGATGAAATCAGTATCATAGGCATGGATGGAAGAACCCACCAAGTGATCCGTACTACGGAACATGTTGGAAGGTACAGGGTTGATCTCACCAATTTGATGCCGGGCGTATATACCGTGTTACTTTCAGCCTCAGAACTTAACTGGAGTAAACGGTTTGTGGTGGAGAAATAGATCGCATCACAGTTTGTATCAACTGGTAGTTCTTCTTTCAAATCGTGCTTTGCGAACATCATGATCGGTGTCGTATTGACTGATTTCTGTAAAACCCAGTTGCTCGTATAAGCGAATGGCTGGCCGGTTGTCCAGCCCTGTTTCAACGGTGAATCGAATAGTTGGGTTTGAAGCCAAAACATGTTCCACCAACTTTCTGCCGATCCCCTGTCGAAAGAATTTCGGGTGTACAACCAAACTCTGTATGTGAATGACCTCCTCACCGCGATCCAGCTCTATGGCCCCGGCCAGTTCCTGGTCCTTGAAGTAGCCCAGGAAGGAATTATCGCAACTCATGTAATCTTCCATTGTTCTTTTCAAGGGTGGAAAATCAGCTGCGCCCAATAGCTCAGCCTCGATGGCGTAGGAGGCCTGGAATACCTTGCGCATTTCGGTGGCTACGTGCTTGTTTTGGTTGTTCAGGGGTTGGATCATTCAGGGTGAAAGTTAGCTCACGAATCCAAAGGTGCGGAACTTTGGATAACTTGGAGCAGTCAGCTTCTTTGTTCGTTGTTGGTAAACTATCAACAGATGCGGATTCCGGTCTAAACTACTCTTTCATTTCCTCCATCTACCGGAACCTGGGCACCGGTAGTTTTGGAAAAAGTTTTCCCCGCCATGGCACAAACCATTCCGGCCACATCCGTGGAAAAGAGCTCGGTCTTTATCAGATTATTTGTCTTGTATTGATCTACGGTGAGCCCATAATGAGCGGCCCGGCTGTTTAACACTTCATCCGTCCAGATGGCTGTGTCGTAAATCGCGTTGGGATGAATGGTGTTTACGCGAATCCCGGCCGGGCCGAGTTCCAATGCTGCAACTCGTGCCAACTGGGCCAGCCCGGCCTTGGCTACTGAATAAGCACTTGCCCCCGGTCCGGGAGCGGGTACATTTTTCGAACCGATGAAAACTACGGCAGGGTTTATACCTTCCTTCAAAAAAGGGATGCATATACTTAACAATTGCTGATGGCTGGTAAGGTTCACCGACAAACTGGTGCTCCACATATTGTCATCCATCTTTTCCAGGTGTTTGCCAGCTGAGAAAATACCCGCATTACTCACTATAATATCCAAACCTCCGAAGGCGCGAACGCCAGCTTCAACTGCAAGTTTCATTGCTGCTTGATCAGTTACGTCACAAACAATTTCAAGGATGTTTACATCACCGAACAAGCCTTCCATATCCTGCGAAACATCAAGCGCAATGATGGTTGCCCCATTCTGGTGCAAAGTTTCCACACAAGCTTTCCCAATGCCACTGGCGGCCCCGGTAACCAAGGCTATTTGCCCCTGGAACTCTTTTGCTCCGGCCTTCTTTTTCAGTTTGGCCTGCTCGAGTTCCCAGTATTCTACTTCAAACAAATCCTTCTCAGGAAGCGCCACCCATCGGTCCAACGATTCAGCTCGTTGAATAGCGTTCAATGTGTGTTCAGTGATATCAGAAATGATGGCTGCTTCCTTCAGACTGGCTCCAAAAGAGATTGTACCGTGTTTTGGCCAAACAGCCCATTTCGGTGCCGGGTTCAACATCTGCATATTTTCTGACTTGTTCCGAAGAAAATATGTTTCATACGCTTCAGTAAAATGCAAAACATCTTGGTCGGGGTCATCCGAAATGACAACGGGCACCTGTTTAGTCCTGATGATATGATCGGGGGTAAGCGGGCCTCTTGAAACCAGGTCGGCCACATTCGGCAAGTGGGAAAAGGCCATGTTTGCAAGGCTTTGGTTAGGAACGGCTAGCAAAGCACTGTTCCTGGTGTTGGAAACAACCTTTCGAATCTGTGCCAACTTCAGCAAGTTTTCTTCAGGGATTGGTGAAGTCGCTGTTGCTTTTGATTCTTGCTTCGATAGATAGTTTTCAGCCATCGAAACAAGTTCAATCATTTTTTCATAACTCACCCTGGCATCATCATCGAAAGTAAATACTCCATGGTTCATCAGTATCATTCCTTTACACTTACCCCAATCCAGTCCCTGAGTCATTTCAAAAACTTTTTTTGCCAATAAAAAACCTGGCATCACGTAAGGAATCACAAGCACATCGTCACCAAAAATTTCACGGATCCGTTTTTCACCATCTGCGGTATTTGAGATGGTAACAACAGCATCAGCATGTGTATGGTCAACAAAACTGAAAGGGATGATGGCATGCAAGATGGCTTCGACAGATGGATTTGGTGCACCGGGATCTATCATGGCGGCACGCTGGTTCTTCACCATCTCGGTATCAGACAAAACCTCAAGCCTTGCCATTTTTTTAAGCAAATTGAGTTTCACCGGGGCAAAGCCAGCTGCTTCAATAGTGGCCAAATCCCATCCACTTCCTTTCACGTAAATTATTTCTTCAACCTCACCGAAAAGATTAGTGGTTTTGGTTTTAACAGAGGTGTTGCCCCCACCATGCAACACCAGACCGGGGTCGCGGCCAAGTAACCGCGATGTGTAAACGCGCATTTTCAGGGGATCGTTTCTGAAGGAATCTGCTTCGATATTGTTCCAGTGATTTGTCATATTCTGGTTGTTTTGAGTATGTTCGTAAAATGGCGTGTATTCATACTATCCTTTCTAAAGGGCTGTGTACTGAAAACCGACTGCCGCCAGCGTACAGTTCCCGATATTTATCGGGACAAGACCGTGATGGACTTCTCCAAATATGGGGATATAACTTGTTATTGCAAAATGACTTTGGTCATGGTCACCTTAAATCCCACCGAAGTGAGTTTGGGACTGTGCCTAAAGGGTATCTTACTGCCGGTGAAACCCAATACTTTTTTGGTGTAATGTTATATGCGGTTCCCTTTTTCAGGGGGGCAGTGCGGGCATTTCCCATCAGCGTCAAAGGCAGAGTGTAAGAGAGGCTATGGCCTTGGCGGTTGATCGTGAGATGATCGCCTTCAGCAAAACAAAATCAATGAGCCAGCCTGCTTAACCAAACAAACCCGCCTAACATAACTCCCCCTTTCGGTTTCAACCTCAACGAAATATCCGCCTTGATTTAACAGGTCAAGCGATAAGATATTGGTTGCAGAACAGATTCAGCCTGTTTTGAACAAAGATTTAATCGGTCATGTGAGATTCGTTTTGCGAGTCGTTGATGTGTAAATAGAATATTGGTCAAGATCAATAAAAACAATTTTCAAATAAACTTTATTCATATTCGGGATATTTCTAAATGCTTGTAGAAACAAATGAAAACACAATTTGCAAAAATCCAGTTGAAAGTGAACTTTCTAATAGAGAATACAACCTGACCAATCGTGGATTTGATAGAAATGTCTAAATCCCCATGTGGCTATTGAACTCAAAAATCAGCGCTCAGTAGATAAACCACCATATAGTAAGCCAAAATCACCCTAATTTAAACTTGATCTTGTAAATTGTTGAACTCTCTGGCCATCTGCCATGATGGTCAGAAGAATGCAGGCAGGTAAACAACAGTAGCCTGTCGGCATTGTTTGAACGGCATCAATTCTTCTCCTTCAACGCCATCAGTTCATCCAAAATCAACTGCTGGTTGGTTTTTAATTCATCGATTTCCTGTTGTTGCGTCTTCACAGCATTAATTAATCAATAAATAGGTAAAGGCTGAAGGATCCACACTAAGGTAATCGCCAAGTTCATGGACCATGTCAGGGGCAACAGTTTGAAGTTGTTGGGCGATGACTCCAACATAGGTTTGGTCATTTGAAGGTGTATGGTTCATACCATTGTATTGGTAAACCACAGGTTTTACAGCGGATAATACTTCAATCCCTGCCTCAAACGGGTTTATGTTCTTTTTCAATCTGGCATCCGATAAAGTGCTGAAACTGCCCCCACCCGGTTTGTAGGCTGCACCAATTGCATCGAACCTGAAATATTCTGTGTTGGCTGAACAGCCACTGCCCCCACTTTGAATCACAAACGCATCCCCGGATTGGCAGTTATCCGATAAGTTGAGCCGCAGTTCAGTCATGTCGAGGGCAGCGTTGTACCTCGAAAAATAGATAGGATCGCTATTGTCGCTGTTGTAATTGACGTTTCCCGGTCCACCTGAGAAGTAAAGCCTTCGTCCATACCCCGGGGTGGTACCCGAACCCTGTGGCGTTAACTCACCGATTCTGACGTGCCCAAACGCCACCTGAAGTTTGTCAGTCGGAGCTGCGTTTCCAATACCCACATTTCCATCTGTTTGAACGATCAGGAAGTCGCCATCTCCCCCACTTCCATTCGAAACCATAAACGGATCAACACCAGCATCCACCACTTCAAGCGTGGCATCAGGGGAATCATCGCCAATACCAACTACCCCATCGCTGCGTACCACCAGCTGATTTGTGCCTGCCCAGTTTTTCACCTTGAAACCATAATGGGCATCGGTATTTCCATCAGACTTAATGTCGAGAATTGTGTTAGGATCTGAAACAGAGTTGTCATGATTGATAGCTACACCCTGAGCGAGTGTTGCGCTCACAGCAAGGAAAGAGATCACAATTGTACAGATTAAGGATTTCATCAGTGGAAGACTAATTGTTGAAACATAAAAGTACTTAGTTCATCAGACAGTATTAATTCTACTATTCTGTTTGCAGAATCCTTTCAATTCCCTGTTTTAGAAATCATTGATTACCAACAAAATCCTATCTTTAGTTTCACTTCTAATCAATCATTTATTTTGCCCACCATGAAATCCCTAACTCAACACTTTGCTGTAATTCTCTGTTTATCAACGTTTTATAGCTCAGCTCAATTTATTTCAACAGGTATCGGAACCTCAACACCTGATGTAACTGCGGTGTTGGATGTTTCATCGAACACGCAAGGCATGTTGATGCCACGGCTCACGACAGCCCAACGAAATGCCATTGCTACACCCGCAACAGGATTGGTAGCCTACGATACGGATTTAAGCAATTTTTGGTATTACGATGGTACACAATGGCTGCCAATCGGAGGAGCAGATGACGACTGGTCGGGCGCAAACACAGGGGCGATGTATTCCACCTATCCTGGTGACAGCGTTGGAATCGGGGTAACCAATCCATCGGAACGTTTGGAAGTAAATGGTAACGTAAAAGCAGGTACGGGTTCTCCCCTCGCATTAATGGGTATGCACCCCAATCATCCGGGACATGCCGCTTTTTGGAGAACAGGTAAAGATTACTCCGTGAGAACAGAGGGTGCAAACCTTTTCCTGAATGCTACCTCTGCAGGTGGAGATATTTTCCTGAGAACGTTTGATCAGGATAAAATGATTGTTAAGGGAAGCTCAGGAAATGCTGGCATTGGAACCATTTCACCTGCATACAAATTACATGTAGCTGGTGACATCTTTGCCGACCAGGGATGGATTTACACCAGTGGAAACACGGGCTGGCAAAACACAACGCACGGTGGTGGATTTTACATGAACGACAATGTCTGGCTTCGAAACTTCAACAACAAGGGTGTCTATTTGAATGGAGGTGGAACCGCAAACAACGCGCTTTGGGTTGACAATGGTTTCTTACGAGTTTCAGATGGAACTGAAGGAGCAGGAAAGATCATGACTTCAGATGCAAGTGGAAATGCCAGTTGGCAATCTCCGGGCGTTGCGGCAGGACCAGAATTTGTTACCCCAACAACTGTTTGGACCTATGGCGGAGGTGTAATGGGCGGAAACCTGAACACCAGTATCAATGTTTTCAGTGTAATTCCAACTACAGCTACCCACGTAATCCTGGAACTGGAATGGGCCATGTCAACACCCGATAGTGGTGATATCGATGCTCATCTACGTGCAAGACCCGATGGCTCTGCACCCTGGTATATTGTGGGAAGGGCAAGATCTTCCGGAGGTGATGACAGCATTGCAGGTTCCAATCAAGGCATTTTCCCCTTCAGGATCACGGATGGCAATCTTGATTTACAACATGAAGCCCCGGGATTTAATGGTGGATTTACGCTAAGAATTGTAGGCTACTATTAGGTACCATAGATTTCATCATATCCGTTGGCATCAATGAATTCAACACCCATGTTTTCCAGCAAATTCCTGACTGAAACAGGATAATCGCCTGTGGAGAGATAACAGACTTCCATAGGCCGTCCAAAAATGTTGAAGTAGCGTTTTCGTTCGATCAGCAACCATCTGAGGAACACTTCATCCCTCCCGAATCCAAATCCGAAAATGATGATTGGCAGGTTGAACCAGATATGTAACCACGTCTGAAAACCATTCCAGGTACCTTCTCGCTTTCCTTCAAACAGGCGGTCATCTCCTCTGTGAATCAGCTTTCGTGAACGCTCAACACTTCCCATGTAATCGGTCAACCCCAGCCTGATGCTGTCTTTGTACCGAATATCCCCGTGTATCTTCCAGATGCCAAAGCCGTTCATCGGATTATAAAGCTGGTCGTCACCGTAGTAGGTTTTCCATGGATAATATCTTGTAAAGCCTTTTGAATCGGTGTGATGCACTTTCGCTTTCACAGAAGTTTCAAAAGCTGAATCGAAGTTGGTGGTTAAGACTGGTGTCTCGCTTTCACGAGCAAAATCCATTAGCCTCCGGTGCACTGCCAAGTCGTCTTGAGGAACCAAAAGCAATTCATCGCGCACCCGGGTTTTCACGAGGTCGGGCCGATCTGAATTCAACTCCACTAAATCGTAAACTTCGGTGTTGGAAAGGCCCTCCAGCTCAAAATCGATGGGTTGATCTCCAGCAGCCTGCAACAGGTCCTTCCACGAAGGCATTATACCTGCCGCAAGATTGGGACCATTGCCTATCAAAAATGCAGCTCGGCCAAATTGCTGTCTTGCCTCTATCAGTGCGTTCATAAAAAGAGCGCAAATCTAAGGCTTAGCTTACATTTTCAGCAGCTTTAAGATTTACCCAGTCGAACGGCAACGCCTACCAACAACATCGTTGAATTGGTTTTCACGGTTCCATCGCCAACCACTGGTAGTTTGCTGGCGTTCACCCAGCCCATATTGCTTCTCACTTCGCCCGACAAAATCAGTCGCTGCCCAATGGTTAAGCCCATACCCAGGCCTGCTGCAAGGCCGGCATCGAAAGATCGATAGTTGGATGTTTCTTCCTGCACAACTTCTGGCTCGATGTTAAACTCATCCAAAATGGTTTCCTGGCGGATCAGGTAGCTGATATAAGGTCCCGCATTCACAAAGAAGTTCACTCTTTTCCCGAAAGTCACCCGGCCCATCATAGGCATGGTGAAGTACTGAAAGTTAGTGTGAAAAGTACGTTCACCAATTTTGATTCCTGATGTTGGATCAAGAACATCTGTTGTACCCTGGGTTCCTTTTCTCTCCAAAGAGAAGTTGGTTCTTATTGCAGCTCGTTTTGTCAGGTTGAACTGCAAACTCAGGCCAGCAGAAAACCCAATTTTCGGATCATTGATTCGATCGAGGATACTGTTTCCCCTTAAATCTGTCATGCCGGTACCAAGCTCAAGGCCCAGATCTACGGTTCCCGATTTTGCAAAAAGTGAAGTCGTAAAAAGCAGAAATGCGATTACAAGATGCGTGGCAAGTTGTTTCCCTTTCATGTTTCAATTGTTTAAATGAAGAAATATGCAAAGGGTAATTGATGGCTGTAATTACGCAGAAGAGGATGTATTTATTATTCAACAACCTATTTTTATCTCAAATCATCTCAACAAAACCTCCAACTGACCAATCCTGAAATTGAACTTTATCATCTAAATTCGGTTATAGTTTCTAACCATTTCAGACTATGGAAAAATCAAACGACAGACGCAATTTTTTGCAGAAAATGGCAGCCGGAACTGCAGGAGCGGTGCTTGCTTCAAACGCAGGGTTGACTTCAAATCCCGAAGACAAAATGAACCAAAAAGCAATAAAACGAATCAGGCCCCTGGGCTTTCAATGGGAAACGCAGGACCCGTTTTTATTCTGTGTGCATCACGAAGACTTCTTCCCAAAAGGCAATGAAAAGATGGGACCGGTTGGAAGTCTCGATGGGCGCGATCTTGGACAGGATTTCCTGATCAAGGATGGTTTCAGAATGTACCATGGGAAAACGGTTCCGGGATTTCCAGGCCACCCGCATCGTGGATTTGAAACAATAACCGTTGTGAGAAAAGGCATGGTGGATCATTCGGATTCAATGGGTGCATCGGGTCGATATGGCGATGGAGATGTGCAGTGGATGACATCAGGAAAAGGAATTCAACATGCCGAGATGTTTCCACTCATCAGGCGAGAACAGGACAACCCGATGGAGTTGTTCCAGATCTGGATTAACCTTCCTAAACGAGACAAGTTTGTAGAGCCACATTATAAAATGTTGTGGGCAGAAGAAATACCTACCTATTGCCACACTGATGGCAATGAGAAACAAACGATAGCTGAGGTGATCGCAGGTGAATTAGGAGGACTAAAGGCTCCTTCACCTCCACCTAATTCATGGGCTGCAGATCTGGCACACGAGGTGGCGATCTGGAACATAAAAATGGATGCAGGTGCCACCTGGACACTTCCCAAGTCTTCACAGGGAATCAACAGAACTGTATATTTCTACAAAGGCGAAGGCCTTAAACTAAACAACGAAAGCCTCAAGGAATATCACGCTGCAGAAGTTGATACAACCCGGGATGTGATGATTCAAAATGGCAATGAGAAAGGGCAACTATTGGTTTTACAAGGCAAGGCAATCGATGAACCCGTAGTTCAGCACGGACCTTTTGTGATGAATACCCGTGAAGAAATTCAGCAAGCATTTGCCGACTTTCAACAAACTGGTTTTGGTGGCTGGCCCTGGCCTGAAATGGATCCGGTTCATCCCAGGGAGGTGGGTCGATTTGCCAAACATGCTGATGGCACAGAAGTAAACAAGGGCTAATCGCGAAATATCCTGTTCTTATTTTCCCTCGCTGATCAGGTATTGATAGATTTCGGTATATTTCAAAGTCTTGGCATACCTGGAAGGCGAAAACTTTCCTCCGGCAGCCACACAAGCGCCTTTTAATGCGGATGTATTATCCAAAGAGCCTACCTGTGGTTTCATTTCCATGCTGTGGTTTCATTTCCATGCTGTGGTTTTGATACCAACCAAAGCTTTCGGCTAATAATTTCACCATCTCCATATTGTTGTTCTCAATAGCAAAATAAATTGCCATTTTTTTAGTCAGTTTATACCGGCAATAAAGTTGTTTGCCTGTGAGTGTAGTGAGCAATTTCCCTTTGCCTCCCCTTGTCCGAGCTTCCCGAACAAAATACCCCGAAATACCTTCACGCACCTTGCAACCGGCTTCAATCAGATACCTGGCGCATTCAAGGTTGTCATGAATTGCTGCTCGTGTAAGCGCGGTGAAGCCTTTACAGAAACCACCTGTTTCAGCATCCCGATCCCAAGTTTCGCGAGTCACATCTCCGCCTTTTTCAACAATCATTTTCAGCAATTCCATATCACCTAGCTCTGCGGCCATGTTTACGGCATCCCGAGCGTTTTCCTTTGGGTAATATTTAACATCAGCACCGGCCTTTATCATAGCTTTTGCAAGTTCAACTTTTTTCGTCCCCATTGCAGTTAACAGAGGATTCAATTGATGTGAATTCAGTTGGTTCACATCAGCACCTTTCCCTACCAATAAGTTCAACATTTCGCTTGGCTGGCCGTTCTTTTCAGCTGGCAGATCAATATACCAATCGGGAACTTTAAGGCCATAACTTTCCATGCCCGCTTTTCCAGCTGCGAAGGCCTCTTTGCGGCCTTGTTGTGTCATACTAAAAGCAGCAAGTGTGTGAAGAATATTTCCATCGCCATTAGATTCGATGCCAGCGCCATTGTCTAACAGCAACTTTAAGCAAGGAACACAATTGGTTTGCTGAACAGTTTGTTGAACTGCAGTAACTGTGCTCACTTGCATATTCTTCAATGCTGCCTCCCAGGCGTCCACCATCACTTTATTCGCCTTTTTCCCTTTAGCCTTTTCATCGGCCAGCATTTTTCGCAATGTTGCACCTGCATCCAGTTTTCCAGGTTTGTTGGGATCTGCCCCAGATTCTATCAACATTTTCATCACTTCTACAGAATAGTTATTGGCCGCACTTACGAGTGCCGGGTAATTTCCGCCATTCACATCTGCCCCTTTCTCAATCAGCAAAGCAGTGATATCGGGCCATAAAAAGGCACTTGCAATTGCCGGATTTCCATTCGCATCAGGAGCGTTTACATCAGCACCACCATCAAATGCCGATTTTACAGCAGCCAGGTCTCCTTGTTTACATGCAGTCATGAGAGCTTCATTTGAGGCTGAGAGCCCAAATGCCAAAATCAAAGATGTTAGAATCAGAATTGTCTTTTTCATAATAGTGTTATTTGGGTGTGATCAGATACGTGGCAAATGACGAGGAATTTCTAGTTCAATGCCATACCTACTGTTAGGTATTCTGATAAAGGTGAGAAATTTAGCTCAAATGCCAGCAGGAATCAGGTTTACAGGTTTCCCAGAAACTCCTTGATTTGTTCAATTGGCAAATGGTCTCCTTCGTCTATTCCGTAATAAGCGGTGTGAATCAGACCATCTCGGTCAACAAGAAAATCGGCAGGCATGGTGAACAGATTCCCTTTAATTGGAAATGGAATATGTCCTTTTAAAATACCTTTCATCATGGTGGGAAACCTGGTTATCATTCCTTTAAGCATACCTCCAATCGATTTTTCGATGCCATAGATTTTATAAAAGCTTTTGGTTTCATCAGCCATAATCGGAAAGGGAACTTTGTGGCCTTTGGCATGATATTGAAGATGGCCCAAGGGCGAATCGAAAATTGCCACAATGGTAAAATTCTGATCAAATTCGCTAAATCGACTGACCAATTGATTTACCCGGAGATTGCAAAATGGGCAGGTAGCAAACCTGAAAAACGAAATCATGTAAGGTTTTCCGGAAAGATCGGTTGAGTCGAATTCCCGATCGTCAATTGTTTTGAGGGCAATAGGAGAAGCGAGATCTCCAGGTCTAACTTTTCTATCATCCATCAGAATTTGTGATTTGTGGTCGTTGCATTGAAAACTCCTTACGTGGTTCCTTTTCAGGCATCAAGCAACTGTGAAAGCGTTTATAAGTTCTGAAACATCCTTCATTTCATCCATTTGGCTTTTATGAAGGAACACCTCTAATTCTCCATTTTCATGTTTCAACACAACCGGATATTCAAACGTGGTTTTAAATTTCTTTTCAAAATCATCGATATGAAAGAACTGCAATGGGTTTGGAAACTTTTGTCTAAATTTTTTCCATTCTAACCGTTCACCCAGGTTTCCGTAAGTCAATTCGCACAAACTACATGGATAAGTGTCGGGTTTCAGCACTTTGTGTGCAACATCAAGGAGCAGGTTTCCTATTCCTGTTTTGGCATTATAGACGAAAATGAAGCTTTCCATGGCTGAATAACTAATTCATGTTTACAATCGTTCGAAACCTGGTAGGCAAAAATGATTTAAAAGCCTGGTGACAGACAAATTAGTGGTTTCAGCAAATTCCCCTATATTTAACCTCGGTCAAACCCTTCCCCACTAGTTTTGATTTCAAATTATGAAATCGAACGACCCAAATTCATACCCAGATTTGGGCTTCTTGCTCGAAGAAGCCCCAGTAGGTATTGGCCTGGTTGACTTCAATGGAACCTTTTTATATGTAAATGGCCCATACTGTAGGTTTTTAGGCTACTCAAAAGACGAATTGATTGGCACTTCTTTTCTTGATATCACATCCGAAAAAGACAAACAACATGGATTGGATAGGATGAACTTAATGAACAAGCAAGGAGTTCTGCCAATTACCTTCAATAAAAAATACATCCACAAAAAAGGGCATGAAATTGAAGTCACCATTACCGGAAAGACAATAGAAGACGATGGAGCATTGGCCTTACTTGTTTCTGTGCAGGAAAACAAAGCGACCTCGAACAAGCTGACTGGGCAGTTTGAGGAAATTATTAACGAATCAACCATTGCCATGTTTGACGTGGTGGGCAGGGCAATAAGAACCTGGAACAGAGGTGCTTTCGAGATTTTTGGATACTACCCCGATGAAATCGTTGGCCTCGACATTGACCAACTAATTCCTGAAACCGCACGGGTTCAATTTGATGCCAGCTACAAATCCATACTTCAAAGTAAAAAAGTAGTTACACCTGAAGCAATCAGGATAGCAAAGGACGGAGATTTTAGAACTCTACACGAAAACCTTTTCCCGTTATACAACGACAATCATGAGTTGGTAGGATTCACCGTGATGGCTTATGATATTTCAGCAAAGATTATGCTGCGAGAGGAACTTCAACACAATATCTCAACGATTGATTCACTGATGCATACCACCTCTAATGTGATTGTAGGTGTAAATCAAGAATTCAATATTGAGTATATCAACCAGGTAAGAAAGGGGTTTCAAATAGCCGATGTCATTGGATCGAATGTTTTGGAATGGATTGCCCCTAAAGATAAGGATAGGTACAAAGAATGCCTTGAAAAGACGTTTGAAGGCAAACCACAAACGCTGGAATTGGAATCTTTCGGAAATGATATGCAACCTGCATTTTATAGCATCCGATTGAATCCGATCAGGAAGTCTGATGGGGTCATTCACACAGTTCTGGCTCAGGCAACAGACATAACTGAATTCCGGAGATCAGCTACCAAACTGGAAGAATCTAAAAAACGTTATTCTGCAGTTTTCGAACAAACCTATCAGGCAATTTACTTTTTTGATCGCCAAACCAAGTGTGTGGTAGATCATAACAAAGCCTTTGCAGAAATTTTAGGTTGCCCAGGGAAGGATTTAACTGGCACTTCAATTTACGATTTTATATACCACGCTAAAAACGATGTGGATGAGGCCGTTCAAAAAATCGTGGCTCAAAAAAACATCGGCATTGGCGAACGTCAATGGAAAACAGAATCTGGTAAAATTCTGGATATGCTCATTTTGGGATCGCACATTCATCTACCGAACCATCAATTGATAGCCATAGTCAGCCAGGACATCACGGCTTTGAAAAGCTCGCAAATAGAAGCTAATCAGCTGGCCGGAATTGTCAAACACTCAAGTGACGCAATAATCGTATTGGATACAAATGGCTTTTCAAAAGTGTGGAACCAAAAAGCGCTAGACCTGTTCGGTTTTACCCGGGAGGAAATACAGGGAAAAAGCATTTTGCACCTAACTCCAGATGATAAAGTACACGAAAGCAAACAGCTGTTGAAAAATCTTGCAAAAGGCAAAAGCAACAACAATCTCAATACGGTTAGAATAGACAAAGCAGGCAATAGAATTGCGGTGATCCTGACGTGCTTTCCAATTCTTAACGATTTGAACGAAGTGGAGACATTCGCTGCCATAATAAGAGACATCAGACCCGAACTTGATCAGCGACAAAAAGTTATGCGCGCATTGTTTCAGGGAGAAGAAACCGAAAGAAAGCGAATTGCCCAAGGGCTCCATGATGGTCTTGGGCAACAACTTTCTGCGCTGAGCCTATGCATGTCGTTAATACAAGAAGATGTGGAACCTGAAATGTTTCAGCGTATTTCAATGCTGGCAGAAGGTTGCATCCAGGAATATCGTGCCGTAACACATAATCTCATTCCGCCTGCACTTCGTTCAAAAGGAATTATTGAGGCCATTCAGCAAGTAACAGAAAACCTTGAGCAATCTTCAGATCTATCCATCTCTATCGAAAGCCCTACTATGATAAATGCTGATGTAAATGTTCAAACCGAGCTTTTCAGAATTTTCCAGGAGTTGTTAAACAATACCATGAAACATGCAGATGCATCCAACATATCCATAAAACTTGAAGAAGAGACCGATAAGATTACGATGACATACAAAGACGATGGTCGCGGATTTGATTCAAATAAAAAAAGTGATTCAGGTTTGGGACTGGGAAATATTGGAACCCGTGTAGAAATATTTGAAGGAAACTTTGAAATCAACTCCCAACCAGGAAAAGGAGTTGACGCAATCGTGTCTATAAAGCTCGTATCATGATGAAATTAAATAAACTGAGGATATTAGTGGTAGATGATCAGGAAATGATCCGAACCGCCATAAAATTGGTAATGGAATCGAAAAACATTGGTGGCGTTATTGACGAGGCGAATTCTGGACAGTCTGCAATTTCAAGTCTGGAACGCAACCCATACGACCTGGTTCTGATGGATATCAGTCTTCGCGGTATGTCAGGCATAGAAACCACGAGGATTATATTAAATCGTTGGCCATCTACGAAGGTTTTAGGGGTTTCCATGCATACCAATGAAGATCACATAACTGAAATGGCCGAGGCCGGTGCAGTGGGGTATATTCTAAAAGATAACCTTGTAAAAGATATTGAAAAGGCCCTGGGAGCCATTACAACCGGGGAAAACTTTTTCCGGCCTTTAGAGTTTAATTGATCCCTTTAAGAAGAAAATCTTCAAACTCATTTCCACATTCGCATATTGAGGATAAAACAACTTTTGCCTTTGTTTAATATTTCGATATTTGCAGTTCATTTAAAAAACTATACGATGGCTGAAATAAAAGGAACAACATCTCTTCGAAACAAAACCAACATTGATTACGCCAAACTGTACGCGGGTGCAATGCAGATTCGCGCTTTGAATCATCAATTGAGAAGATCGATTCTTGTACTGATCGACAAAAATCAGGACATGGTTGTAACTGATATCTATGCA
>PVBE010727060.1_pt1 | contig 16684 bp, 12 predicted proteins | sample 1631181 | NCBI WGS metagenome assembly PVBE01 (sample SAMN08397723, study PRJNA350692) | Marine metagenome, whole genome shotgun sequencing project. | isolation source: water | place: Pacific Ocean | collected 2012-04
CAAGCAGCTCGGGTTCACCGACCAGGCCTTCCCCGGCGCGACTCACACCCGCTACGCCCACAGCCTGGGCGCGATGGAGGTGGCATCGCGGATGTTCGACGCCATCTTCCCGGTCGAACGCGGGCACCTCCCGCCGGAGGACCGCTCGCGTTTTCGGCAGATGGTGCGGCTGTCTTTGCTTCTGCACGACGTCGGCCATCCGCCCGCGTCGCACTCCAGCGAGTCGGCAATGCCGCCTCGCCGCGCGCTCGGATTGAACTGCTTCAGCGAGGCGGAGCTCGCTGCGCGCGCCAGTCACGAGGACTACACGCTGCTGCTCCTGCTCCGCACCGAGCTACAGCCGTTGCTCGAGGAGAAGTTCGGCGGCGCCGGCGTCGTCGCGGAGGACGTCGCCCACCTCATCAGCGGTCTGTTTCCCGACCGCGCCGCGGGGTTCGTCTCCGGTGGCGTCGACTACTACCCGCTCCTGAGCCAGCTGGTCAGCGGCGAGCTCGACGCGGACCGCATGGATTACCTGCAGCGTGACTCGTTCTTCGCGGGCGTCAGTTACGGGAAATTCGACCAGTCGTGGCTGCTCGAGAATCTGAGCTTCCACGTCGAAGGTGGCCGCGCGCTCATGGCGCTGAGCCACAAGGCGGTGTTCGCGTTCGAGGACTTCCTCCTCAGCCGCTACCACATGTTCGTGAGCGTCTATTACCACTACATCCCGGTGGGCTTCGACACGATGCTCGTGCGCTTCTACCGCGAGGCGCCGGAGGACTTCCTGCTCCCCACGGACGCCGAGTCCTATGTGGCGACCGACGAGGTCGCGCTGTGGTCGGCGCTCCGCCGCTCGAAGAATCGCTGGGCTCAGTGGATCGCGGCGCGTCGCTCCTTCCGGCGCCTGCTCGAACTCAACGCGGATGCGGGTGGCGTCGACCTCGACGCGGTCGCCGCTGCCCTCGACGAGGCCGGCGTGGAGCACTTCGTCAGCAACGACCGTGGCGTGCTCTCGAAGTACTACGGAGGCGGTCCCGTCGAGCGGCCGATCTACGTGGTCAATCGCGCGCTGCGACAGGTCCACCGCGTGGACGAGTATTCGCGGATCTACGAGCGGTATGCGACGCCCGCCCAGCTCGTGCGTGTCTATTGTCGGCCAGACCAGCAGGCCTTGGGCCGCGAGGTCGTGTCGGCCTTCGTGCCCGGCGACTGAAGCCGTCGGGCCACTCTACGCCCGCGGGCGCCACCCCAACGCGACGACATCGTCCGGCACGCTCCAGGTCGTCGTGAGCCCGGTCTTCGTGTCCGCGACGTGCAGCTCACCGTCCACCCAGGCGACCCGTTCCCCATCGGCGGAGACGGCCAGCAGGTCGGTGGAGCAGGTGCCGAGGCCGTTCTCGGGGATGCCCGGGCCACCGCAACGCACCTCGTCGTCGCCGTTGATCCAGGCAGCGAGCGGCGCCTCGTTGGCCCCGACCACCACCCGCGCGGCGGGCTGGGGCGAACCGATCTTCGTCTCGCGGCCATCTTCGAGCCGGACGCACGTGGGCACATAGCCGTCGGGACCACGGCCGAAGATGACGCCGCTGTGTCCACCGAGCACGGCGGGTGGCGCGCCGCCGTCCGACAGCCGCAGGGCGCGACCGACGCGCCGGGTGCGCACACGGCTCGGCTCATCGAAGCGGCCCTCGCGCAGCTCAGCGCGTCCGTCGGGCAGATCGAGCAGAACCACGAATCGGTCGTCCGAGACGAACGCCGGGCCGTGGACCGACATCTGGAAGGGGTTCGGAATTCGGCCGCGTCGTCCCTCGGGCCCGACCCAGACCACCGAGGACGCCGCCTCATCCGACGGGGCCGTCTCGACCAGCAGCGTGGCGCCGCTCGTGGCTGCGCCGCGCACGAGCCCCGTCACGCGCAACTCGCGGGGCACCTCTCCGCCTGTGCGCACGCGTGCGCCATCTCCGTCGGCCCGATACGCCAGGTCGGGCCCGACCGCGTGCATGCCTGCGCCGAGCTCGGTCGCACGAACCAACAGCCACTCAGCGGGGGCGGCTGGGGCCGGGGGAGGGGAGGTGATCTCCGGCGGCGGGCCGGGCTGAACGTCGGCCGTGACCCCCGTGGACACGAAGCGCACCGAGAGATGCCCGCCCTCGTCGGAGACCTCCGAGGAGAGCGCGTCGGGCAGCTTCGCGGGCTCGAAGAGCACGACGCTCCAGCGCCGGGCACTGCAATTCGGGCAGGAGAGGTCGCGCTGCTTGGCGCGGAGCGTCTCGAAGTGCTCGAGGCACAAAGCCACGAGCCTGCACGTCATGCAGGTCGAGGAGCTGCAGCGAACATCGAGGCGGCCCTTCGCGGGGGCCCAGACCTTGACGCCGCAGCCGCGGTGGCAGCAGGCGATGGTGGGCAGGGACATCCCGTCGAAAGTTATCAGGCGCCGATCAGAACCGGTAGCGCCCCGCCTCGCACAATCGCTCGGCCACCTCGCGCCGCGCGTGCACGAGGTCGACCGGGACGTACGGCGCGAGACGGTCAATTCCGGCGCACATCTTCGTCGGGCGCCTGGCGAGGAATCCCGCGAGGTCTTTCGCGCGACCCGCGATGCGGCGGTAGCACTCCGTGACCACCACCCGCCCGATCGCGAGCTGCGCCGAGCTCGCCTCCGCCCCGTGTGCGTCCGTGTATTGGGCGACCCGGGCGAGGGTGCTGTCGGCCGTCCACACGTCGATGACCATGTCGGCGAGGGCGAGCAGTAACTCCTGCTGACGGTCCATATCCGCCATGTGCTTCTGGGCCGCCGCACCCGAAGTGAAGAAGAAGACCTTCTTGGCCTGCTCGCACATGAAGCGCTCGAGCGCGAGCGGCGTCTCGTCTTCGAAGGGCGGCTCCGCGGCCTCGCCCGTCTTGACCTCGGCCTCGACCTTCCCGGCCACCGGGAGGAAGTTGAGCTTCCCCTGCATCACGCGCTTGAAGATGGTGCCCGGGATGAGCATCCGGTTGATCTCGTTGGTGCCCTCGAAGATGCGGTTGACCCGCGTGTCCCGGTACGGCTGCTCGATCGGGTATTCCGAGGTGAAGCCGTAGCCACCGTGGATCTGCAGCGCCTCGTCGAGCACGTCCCCGACCATCTCCGAGCCGAAGACCTTCAGGATCGAGCACTCGATCGCGTAGTCCTTGATGACCCGAACGGCCTGCTGCCAATGGGCCGGATCGTCCTTCTCGAGCGCCTCGATCCGGTCGTCGAGCATGCCCACCAGACGCCAACCCATCGCTTCGGTGGCGTAGATCTGCGCTGCCATGTTGGCGAACTTCTCGCGGATGGCCGGGAAGTCGACGAGGCGCGTCTTGAACTGGCGCCGGTCGCCGGCGTACCGCAGCGCGTGGTCCATCGCCTCCTTGGCGACGCCGATGGAGGCGATGCCCAGCTTGTAGCGGCCGATGTTGAGGATGTTGAAGGCGATCACCGCGCCCTTGCCGGGATCGCCGAGCAGGTTCGCCGCCGGAACGCGGACGTCCTCGAGGATGACCTGACGGGTCGACGAGCCCTTCAGGCCCATCTTCTTCTCTTCGGCGCCGGTGGACACGCCGGGGAGCTCCGCGTCGACGATGAACCCCGTGAAACGCCCCTCGAGCTGGGCGAACACGATGTACACGTCGGCGAAGCCCGCGTTCGAGATCCACTGCTTCACGCCGTTGAGGACGAAGTGGTCGCCGTCCTTCACCGCGGTCGTCTTGGCGCTGAGCGCATCCGACCCGCTGCCCGGCTCGGTCAGGCAATACGCCGAGATCTTCTCGCCGGAAGCCAGCGCAGGAAGGTAGCGCTCCTTCTGATCGTCGCTGCCGAAGATGAGAATGGGGAGTGTCCCGATGCCCATCTGGACCCCGGACGCGACGGCGAAGCTGCCCTGGATGGCGATGGCTTCGCCGACGAGGGCCGAGGTCGCCTTGTCGAGACCCAGCCCGCCGTACTTCTCCGGGATGTCGATCGCGAGCAGGCCCTGCGTCCCGGCCTTGCGGATGAGCTCGGGCATGAGCCCCGGCTCCATCGACTCAATGCGCTCGTTCTCGGGGAGAATCTCGCGCGCCATGAACTCGCGCGCGGCCTCGTAGAACATCCGCTGCTCTTCGCTGAACTGGTCCGGCGTGAAGACCCGCCGCGACCCGGCCGGCTCCATCAGGAAGCCAGCACCGCCCTGCACCTCATCCGCCATGTCACCACCCTGAATGAATGCTCATTCACTACCCGTTTAGCGCCGTCTGAGCAACGGCACGACCCAGGTCACGCCATCGCGCGGGGCTCCGAGGCGGCGACGGACTTGCGTCGGCGCTTGCGCTTGGGCGCGCGCACCTTGATGCCGAGGGCGAGCTCGATGACCTCTTCGATGCGCTCGACCGGGTGGAAGGTCATCTCCTTGAGCAGGTGCTCCGGGATCTCTTCGAGGTCGCCCGCGTTGCGCTTGGGGAGGATGATCGTGGTGATGCCCGCCCGCGCGGCCGCGAGCACCTTCTCCTTGATCCCGCCGACCGGCAGCACGACACCGCGCAGCGTGATCTCGCCGGTCATCGCCAGCGAGTCGCGCAACGGCTTGTCCGTGAACAGCGAGGTGAGCGCGACCACGATGGTCACCCCGGCGCTCGGGCCATCCTTGGGGATGGCGCCGCTCGGAAGGTGCAAGTGGATCTTCCGCTCGCTGAAGAGCTCCTCCGGGATGTTGAGCTGCTCGGCGCGCGCGTGGATGTATGACATCGCGGCATGCGCAGACTCTTTCATGACTTCACCGAGCTGGCCGGTGAGGGTCAGCTTCGGCGTGCCCTTCATCATCGTCGCCTCGATGAAGAGGATGTCACCGCCGACCGGCGTCCAGGCGAGCCCGATCGCGACGCCCGGGGTCGCGATGTCCTCCTTCTGGTCGGTGAAGTACTTCTGCGGACCGAGCGCCGACCGCACGCGCGCGGCGTCGACCTCGACGAGCCCATCGGTGTCGTCCATCGCCACATCGCGGGCGACAGAGCGCAGCACACCGGCGATCTGGCGACTCAGTGTGCGCACGCCCGCTTCACGGGTGTACTCGCGGATGACCACCCGCATCGCCTCGTCGTCGAACGCCACCTGTTCGGCGGTCAGACCGTGCTCCTCGAGCTGACGGGGCAACAGGTGCTTGCGCCCAATCTCGGCCTTCTCCTCTTCGATGTAGCCGGGGATGTCGATGACCTCCATCCGGTCGCGCAGCGCGTGTGGCACCGTGTCGAGCCGGTTGGCCGTGGTCATGAACAGGACGCGCGAAAGATCGACCGGCACGTCGAGGTAGTGGTCGGTGAAGCTGTTGTTCTGCTCCGGGTCGAGCACCTCGAGCAGCGCCGAGGCGGGATCGCCGCGGAAGTCCTGGCCCAGCTTGTCGATCTCGTCGAGCACGAAGACCGGGTTCATCGTTCCCGCCTTCTTCAGCCCCTTCACGAATCGCCCGGGCAGCGAGCCGATGTAAGTCCGGCGGTGACCGCGGATCTCAGCCTCGTCGCGCACGCCGCCGAGGCTGATCCGCACGAACTCGCGGCCGATCGCCGTGGCGATCGACTTCCCGAGTGACGTCTTGCCGACGCCGGGCGGGCCGACGAGGCAGAGGATCGGGCCGCGCATGTCGCCCTTGAGCTTGCGCACGGCCAGGTACTCGATGATGCGGCGCTTCACACGCTCCAGGCCGTGGTGGTCCTGTTCGAGCAGCTCGCTGGCCCGCTTGATGTCGAGCTCGTCCTGGCTGGTCTCGTTCCACGGGATGTCGAGCAGCCAGTCGATGTAGGTCCGCGCGACGGTGAACTCGGCGCTCTGCGGGTTCATCCGCTTGAGCCGCCGCAACTCGCGCTTGGCTGCCTTGAGCGCCTGCTCCGGCATGCCGGCCTCGAGCACGCGCACCTCGAGCTCGTCGACGATGTCGTCGTCGTCGTCTCCGCCGCCCAGCTCTTTGCGGATCGCCTTGAGCTGTTCGCGCAGGTAGACCTCGCGCTGATGCTTGTCGAGGCTGTCGCGGACCTCGGTCCGGATCTTCCCCGAGATCTCCAGCACGGCGGCCTCGTGGGCGAGGTGCTCGATGACGCGGTTCAGCCGACGCTTCGTGTCCCAGGTCTCGAGCAGGTCCTGTTTGGCCGCGATGCTGAGCTTCAGCTGCGAGGCCACCAGGTCGCTGAGGTGTCCGGGGTGCTCGATGCCGTCGATGACGCCGAGGGCTTCGTCGGGGATGCGCGGCGACAGCTGGATGACCTTGCCGGCGAGCTCCTTGAGGTTGCGCACGAGCGCGTGCGTCTCGGCGTCCGCTTCCTTGTCGTCGTAGACGCTCGTCACCTCGACACGCAGGAAGTCGTCGAGTTCGGTGAAGCGCTCGATGCGCGCCCGGCAGATGCCCTCGATCAGCAGCTCGTGGGCGTTGTCGAGGGAGCGCGTGAGCCGGAGGACCCGTGCGACCGTACCGTAGCGGTACAGGTCCATCGGGCCGGGGTCCTCCTCGTCGGGCTCGCGCTGCGTCACGACGAAGACAAAGCCGTCTTCGTCGGCGGCGCGCTCGATGGCGCGCATCGTCTTGCCGCGTCCTACAGCGAGGGGGATCGGGAGATTCGGGATCGGAAATACGACCGCGTTCTTCACCGCGATGGTCGGCAGGTCAGCCGGGAACCGGAGCACGGTGGTCGAGTCGGACATCGTGGGCTTCCTCTCGGTGGGTTGATCCCTCGATTCGGCGTGGTGGGCTTCGGAGTTGAGCCCTGGTCATCACCGAGCGAATGGATCTCCTAACGTCCATCGATACCCGAGGCGGGCACCCAGGGTCACGTAGGCTGGAAAACGTTCGTTACCAAACACCTGATGATAGCGCCCCGCGAAGCCGAGCGACCAGGTTGGGTCGAGCAGGTAGTCGAAGCCGAAACCGAGCGCGTAGCCCGCCGACAGATCCCGCGAGTCGGTGCCGCCTGCGGCGTAACTCGCGCCGGAGACGTCGACCCAGGGGACATAGGTGAACACGTCGAGCTGGTAGCGCGCGCCGAGCGTGGCCTGGGTGACGCTGAACGCGTCGCCCTTGCTGCGGTGCTCGCCGTGGGTGATCCCGCCGCGGATGGCCCAGAAACCGTTGAACGCGTACATCGCCTCGAGCCCGCCGTAGAGCCCGTGAAAGCGCCGGTCAGCGGCGAAACAAGCATAGCCGGTGTCGACTTCGAGACGGACCGACGGGTCGTCTTGAGCGCGCGCCAGATCGGGAGACGCGACGACTGCGAGGAGCAGCAACACGGGGGCGAAGCGCACGGCGGCCACGGTAGGGGAGGGACCGCCCGCTTTCAACGACTCGGGCGCGCGTTGACACTCGAAAGACCACGGGATAGATTCCGCCGCCCTTCTGCCCGAAGCCCGAAGCGAGAGACATGGTCAAGCGCATCCGGAAGAGGAAGATCAAGGAGTCGGCGGCCCCCGAGGGAGCCACGCCCGAAGGCGAGGAGGACGCGGCGGCCGGTGGCGGTCTGCGCGCCGAGCTCGACGCGCTCGCCGACGACGAGTTCACGCAGAAGACCGTCAAGGGCTTCCAATGGTTGCTCGACAACCGCGTGATGGTGCTGGCCGTGCTCGGCTCGGCGCTGGTCGGACTCATCTCCTTGTCGGTGTACCAGCGTGTCTCCCGCACCGGCGCCGAGGAGGCCTCCGCCGCGCTTCAAGCCGCGACGGACGTCTACCTGAAGGCGCACGGTCAGACGGGCGACCCGGCCGACAAGCCGCTCGAAGGCGAAGCGCGGACCGGACAACTCGAGCGCTCACGCGACGCCTTCGTCGCAGCTCGCAACCGCCACGGTGACAGCGCGATCAGCGCGCTGGCCCGGCTCGGCGAGGCCAGCGCGAACTACGATCTCGGACAACACGAGGCCGCGCTCAAGGCCTACAACGCCGTGCTCGCGACGCCCGAACTCGATCCCTTCGCGCGCGCCATAGCGTTGCAGGGGAAGGCAGCGACGCTCGAGAGCTCCGGCAAGGCCGAGGGCGCGATGAAAGCGTGGCGGTCCATCGAGGCCCTCGACAAGCAAGCGTACGGCGTCCTCGCCGGGCTTCAGGTCGGGCGCCTGCTCGAGGCCGAAGGCAAGTCCGCGGAAGCAATCAAGCACTACGAGGCGTTGAAGAAGACGCACGAGAAGGCGCTCAAGTCGATCGCGAACAGCCGTACGCGCGCTGACATCGACCGCCGCATCGAACGCCTCGGAGGGCCCAGCTGACAGTGCGTTTCCGCGTCGCTCCTGCCCGACGTGCTCCCGTCTCGCTCGTCATGTTGCTGTCGCTCAGCACCGCTCTCGGCGGTTGCGTGTCGATTGGCCTGACCGGCGACGAGTCACCGTTGACGGGCGTGACGCGCAACCTGCGCGCCGTCCCGATGCGACCCGCATGGCGCAAGGTGCTGCACCCGTCGACCATCTATCGCGAGAAGCCGGAAGAGTTCGCGTCCGCCGCGTACGACGCCGACACGCGGCGCATTTGGACCGGCTCGACCGCCGGGCGCTTCGTGTGCCTCGACGCCGCGAACGGATCGACCGTCTGGTCGTCCGAGGTGGATGGCACGCTGAGCGGACAGGCGGTCTTCGACGGCTGGCACGTGCGGACCGGCAGCGACGAGGGGCGGCTCATCGCGCTCGACCCCGACACCGGCTCGGAGGTCTGGTCCTACGCGGTCCAGTCGCCGATCGTCCAGGCCCCAATCGTCGAGACCGACGCGATCTACTTCGTCGACGGCAGCAACGGGGTGTACGCGCTCGAGCGGAACGGCAAGTGGCGCTGGCAGTACCGCCGCGAGCCGCCAGCCGAGTTCGCGTTGATGGGGGAGGGGCGTCCCGTCGTGGGCGGCGGCCGGCTGCACGTCGGCTTCTCCGACGGCATGCTGGTGACCCTCGACGCACGCGATGGCGCGGTCATCTGGACCCGCGACCTCTCACCCGAGCACGAGCGCTTCCAGGACGTCGACGCGACGCCGATCCTCGCGGGTGGCCTGCTGCTCGCCGCCTCCGCTGCAGCCGGGCTTTACGCTCTCGACCCCGCGACCGGCGACATCCGCTGGACGCTGCCGATGGACGGCATCCAGCACGCCGCGCCAGTCGACGACGATGTGGTCATCAGCCTCGACAACGGGCGGGTCATGCGACTGGACGGGCAGACCGGCCGCGCACGTTGGCGGACCTCGTTGGGTGACGCCGGTGCGCCCGGCGAGCCGACTGTGGTCGCCGGGTTGGTCGCCGTCACGACGACGCGCGGCGGGCTGCACCTGCTCGATGCCCGCACGGGTCGTCCGCTGCAGCGATTCGAGCCCGGCTCCGGAATCCACGCGCGCCCGGCCGTGGGCGTCGATGGCAGCGTCTTCGTCCTCAGCAACGGCGGCGTGCTCTACGCGCTGCGCCCCGGCTGGGCCGGCTGAGGAGGCCTCCTGAGACTCAGCCCAGCGCGGCCTTGAAGTCCTCGACCATCGCGACGGGGTTGGGGTCGATCCCCGCCGCGTCCGCCAGGTAGCAGCTCACGAAGTCGAAGAGGTAGAGGGCACAGAAGAGCTTCTCTACGTCGGGCCCATCCACCAGTGGCACCTCGACGACGGGGACGCCGTTCTCACGCAGGGTCGCGACCGTCACGTCCAGCCGCCGGCCCATCCGCGGCGAGACATCCGGATCTCGCAACACCACCGCCGTGAACGGACCGGTCAAGCGGGTGTAGCCCACCATCTCGTTGTGGTTGAATTCAGGTACCGAGTAAGAGAATGCCGGTATTTTCGCGTTTTCATTCAGCTTTATCTTGATGACCCGTGCCGCGGTTTCGGCGAAGGGATACGTCGCGAGGACCACCGGGATCTGGTCCACCAGCGCCCGCGTCACGCGCTGCGCTTCGGCTTCGACGTCCAGTTTCGCGAGGCGGCGACCCACAGCAAGCAGCCCGTCCTGGGCGTTCGAAACGAGCCCGATGTTCTCCAGCAGACCGAGCAACGCAGCGACGAAGTAGCCTGTCGCGGCCCTTGGCTGAAACGTCGGCGTCGGCTTCTGAATGTGAATATACGGGACCCCGCGCTCCAACGCGCGCGCCTGCAGCTTGCCGCCCGCGCTCATCGCCACCACGGTCGCGCCACGTGACAGCGCGTCTTCCATCGCGGCCAGCGACTCCTCGGTGTTCCCACTGAAGCTGCTCGCGACCACCAGCACACCGGGCCCGAGCGGATCGCGCACCACGTAGTCTCGCGACACACGCAGGTCGACCCCGAGCGGCTCCGTGTAGACACCGAGCAACTCGCCCGGGAACGCGCTTCCACCCATCCCGCAGACCACGACCCGCTCGACACCCTCGATTCCACACCCCACGTCGCCCGCGAAGTCGAAGCCCGCCGCGAATTGCGCGTGCAGGCCCCGAACCGAATCCAGCATCCCAGCCATTACGTCTCCATGCTCGAGTTGCTTACGTCTCCATGCTCGAGTTGCTGGGGATCCTCGCATACGCGCTATTGCAACGGACAGTGGACAAAGGGGACCCATGGTGCGGACCGCAACTTGACATAATGTGCATTGTGCGACGTTGGCTTGTAGGTCCAAAGTAGAGATGTCCGGCTCGAAGTCGATTGCGCCAGCGTCCCCTGTGACCCCGATGGCCAGATCTGCTGCGTCTGGTCTTCAGCGGGTCCCCGCGGCCGCCCGATTTGCCATCACCAGACCCATGCGGGCCACGACACCGGCGTACATGGCCCAGTTGACCGGCGCCGGATACTGCGCCGCGTGGTGCTTTCGGTAGAACCGGATCATCGAGGCGTGGTGGTCGTAGACCGACCGGTAGCGCCGAAACGAAGTGCTGTACGCGTGCTGATGTTCGACCACGGCGTCGGCGACGTAGCGGACGCGCCAACCGGCGGCATGAGCGCGGACGAACCAGTCGACGTCTTCGCAGTAGATGAAGAAGCGCTCGTCGAGTAGCCCGACCTCATCGAGCATCGCGCGCCGCGCCACCATGCAGCAGCCCGTGCTGGCCTCGACCGCCTGGCTCACGGTCGGATCCAGCCAACCCGCCTCGTATCGGGACCATCGCTGGTGTCCCGGCCACAGCCTGGTCAGCCCGATCCCACGGGCGGCCGCGTCGAATGGTCCGGGGATGGTGCGTTGGGCGGACCACTCGTCGTCACCCTCGGGCGTGAACACGCGAGGCCCGGCGAACCCCGCTTGCGGGTCCGCACGGAGGGCGCCCACCAGCGCAGCGAAGCTCCCCGGGCGAACCCGAGTGTCCGGATTGAGGACGCAGACAAACTCTCCCTGGCTGAGCCGGATCCCGACGTTGTTGCCGTAGGCGAAGCCGCCGTTGCGCGGGTTGCGGACCGCGTGCGTCAACTGGTCACCGAAACGCGCTCGCGCCTGCTCGAAGCTGTCGTCCGGGCTCGCGTTGTCGACCAGGATCACCTCGCGATCGAACGGGACGGTGTCGGCGAAGACGCTCTCGAGGCAGCGCAGCAGGAGGTCGCCGGCGCGGTAGTTCAGCACGATGACGGACAGGGTCGGACCCGTAGCCCGACAACGACAGGCCGAGTGGTGGGTTGAGATCGACCGCTGCGAAACCGGCGCGCATCACATCAGCCGGTCGCGCCAGGTGCGCGGGAGCCCCGGGCCGTCCAACTCGATCGGCAAGTGGTACCGGAACGGGCGCGGGCCCCGGGCGCGGATGTCCTCCACGAGGGCGCGCAGGCCGTCGGCGAGCTCGGTCTTGGGGGCGAACCCGAGCAGCGTCCGCGCCTTGTCGGCGGAGCAGTTGGCGAACCGCACCTCCGCTGGGCGCGGCGGGTGACGCTCCGGCGCCCCGTCGAAGCCGATGATCTCGCTCAGCAGCGTCGCCAGCCCGCCGATCTCGATGAAGTTCCGGTCCGGGCCGATGTTGATGGTCTGGCCGATGACCTGGGGGGCCGCCGCCATCTGGACCAGGCAGTCCACGCAGTCGTCGATGTACGAGAAGCAGCGCTTCTGCCGCCCGTCCCCGTAGACCACGGGCGGGCGCCCCATCAGCATGCGATTGGCCATGATCGCGGCTACGTTCCGATACGGGTCGTCGTAGCGCTGACGCGGCCCGTAGATGTTGTGGGGCACCGCGATCACCCACTGCGCCCCGTGGACCCCGCACAGAGTCGTGAGGACTTGCTCGGCGGCCACCTTCGCGATCCCGTACGGATCCTGAGGCAGCGTCGGCGCGGTCTCGACGAAGGGCACTTGACCCGCGCCGTATCTCGCCATCGAGGAGCAGAACACGATGCGTCGCACATGGTTGTGGAGCGCCGCGGTGAACGTCGCGACCGACGCCTGGAACACGTTTCGGCAGATGAAGTCCGGCGAGAAGACCGACAAGCCCTCGTACGCTGTTGCGGCGCAGTGGTAGACGACCTCGGCGCCTTCGATGGCCGCCTTCATCGCGTCCAGGTCGGCACAGTCAGCCTCATGGAATTCCACGTCCTCGGGTACGTGGCTCAGCTCGCCTCCGATGAGGTTGTCGCAGCCCGCGACGGAATGGCCGGCCGCGAGGAGAGCGTCCGCCAGGTGGCTCCCGAGGAAGCCGGCGACGCCGGTGACGAAGATCTTCATCGCAGGCCTCCCCGCCCCGCGTGCTTCCAACGCGTGTCGTCCTCAGTCGCTGGCCGCGCTGGATAGAGGCCGACTCCTGCGACCACCACCCACGGCGTCTTCAGCAGGAGCCGGATGTCCTGTCGCAGCGACCAGCCGCGCACATACGCCACGTCGAGGTCGCCCCGCTCCCCAAAGGCGAGGCTGTTGCGGCCCATGACCTGCGCGAGCCCGGTCAGCCCGGGACGCATCTCGAAGCGCTCTTCGTGCTCGGACAGACAGCGCGCGCTCTCCCAGTCGTCGAGGGGGCGGGCGCCCACCAGGCTCATCGGCCCGGCCATCACACAGATGAGCTGGGGCAGCTCGTCGAGGCTGAAGCGGCGCAACAGACGGCCGACTCGGGTGATCCGAACGTCGTCGTTCTGCACCTCGTAGCCTTCGTACGGATCCGCGTCTCCGTCCCGGAGCGTCCGGAACTTGACGAGTCGGAACGGCCTGTAGCCTCGGCCGCGGCGCCGTTGCGTGAAGAAGACGGGCCCGGGCGTGTCGAGCTTGATCGCGACCGCGATCGCCACTCCGAGCGGGAGCAGGGCGGCTGTGAGCGGCACCCCGACTACCAGGTCCAGCGCCCGCTTTGCCAGTTCCTCCCGAATCGACATCGGAGGCAACGGGTCGGCGCGGTGGTCAGCTCGTCGTAGGTCTTCGATCTGGAGAAGGACCGGCCGCGCTCCGCCGGGCGTGGCCATCCCCTCCCCGGCTGGCGCCAGACCCTTCATGCCTCCACCCGGTCGTACGCGGCGCTGCTAAGCAGCCGCCACGCCTTCTTTCCGAGGGCTGCGATGTCGCGTACGTCGCGGACGTAGCTCAGTCGCCGACGGATGAATCCGGGCGAGAAGTAGATGCGCCGGCGCGCCCGCACGAGGGCTCGGCCGATGTCGTCCGCGGTCATCTCTTCAGTGCGGACGACAACGTGGTCGAAGCCGCTGTACTTGCTCCAGTCCCTCGTCACGAGGTGGCCGTTCTCCTCGGCCTCACGGAAGAACGCGGTGCCCGGAAACGGCACGGCCACGGAGAACTGCACCGAATGGCATGGCACCGACTTGATGAACCGGATCGTGCGGTCGACGGTCTCGTCGGTCTCACCGGGCAGACCGATCACGAACATGATGTGGTTCTGCACGCCGAGGCGGTCGGTCATCTCCAGGACACGGCGCGCCTCTTTCAAGTCGAGCCGCTTCTTCGAGCGGTCGAGCACGCCCTGGTCTCCGGACTCGATGCCGAAGCGCACGGTGAACAGCCCCGTGCTCACGAGGCGCCGCGCGACGTCCTCGTCCAACTGGTCTGCACGCGCGTTGCAGCCCCACGGAATGCGCACGTTCCGGCAGACCATCTCGTCGGCGAATCGGAGCATGCGCGCCCGGCCAAGATTGAAGGTGTCGTCGTCGAAGAAGATGCTGCCGGTGTCCGGGTATTGCCGCAGCACGTCGACCATCTCGTCGACGACCTGCTCCGGCGCGCGTGGCCGAAACGCACCTTCCAGCGTGGTCTGCGGCCACAGGCAGAAGGTGCATTTGTGAGGACAACCGCGACCCGCGTACATGAACGCTACCGGCGATGGGAAGCCCGGCACCGTGTAACGGCTCATCGGCAGGTGCGCCCGGTTCGGACGAGGCAATACGTCGATGTCGCGAATCACCGGGCGGCGACCGCTCATGCATACCGCGCCAGAGTCGCCGAGCCACGCAAGCCCAGGTACGTCGCGGACTTCGAGCCGTGCATTCAACCCGTCCGCCAGCGCGGCCGCGGTGACCTCGGGCTCCCCCTGGATGATGTAATCCACCGCGTCGCCGAGGGCGTCCTCCGGGCGCGCGTCCGTGTGTGACCCGAAGACGGCGACCGTGACCTCGGGGCATCGCCGCTTGACCTCGCTGAGGACCTCCACGTCATAGCCGACGGTCGTCGTGGAGGTCTCGGCGATCACGAGCCCGGGCGCGAAGCCGGCGACGCGGCTCCAGAACGACTCGAGGCTGCAGCGCTCGGCGCAACCGTCGACCAGCAAGACCTCGTGCCCCTCCTGCTCCAATAGCGAGGCCGTGTAGGCGAGGAGGAATGGGAAGGGCACGTAGCGGTTCGAACTCTTCGGCGTCGCGTTCGGGAAACGGCAGCCGGCGCGGATGCCCTCCCGCCCGTCCACCGCCCACGGCGCGTTGACGACACAGACCCTCATGTCACTCCCCTCCTCTTCTCATGGCCTGAAGAGCTTCAGCCGCACCCGAGCGGTCGCGGCCAGGTTGCGCGCCGTGAACTTCTGGGGCTCGCGCCAGGGCATGCTGCAGCCTTGGCAGGCCGCCTGACGCTCAGGCTGCTCGACGCGCAGATCTCGGCGCAGACGCTGGGCCCGCGGTCCGTTCCAGATGTCGAGGAGCGGCGCCTCGAAGAGGTTGCCGAGCACCGTCTGACGCTCGAGGTCGCGACAGCACGCGACCACGTCCCCAGTCCACGCGATATGTACATCGTGGTCCACGGGTACGGGCACAGCTTGTAGGTCGGCCCGGCGTCGAACGATCCGCCGATGGTGCCGGCCGCGTTGTGGGGCTGACCGACCGAGTACACCGTGAGGCGCGGGCTGCGCGGGAGCAGATCGACGAGCGCCTGGCGACGCGCCTGCACCTCGCTCGGATCCCGCCGCATGATGGACGCGATGTCTCCGACGTGGAGCTCTACGTGCGCGAGCCGGGCGTCCTCGAGGATGCCCACGAGGTTGTCCAGCACCTGCCGCCACGAGCCACGCGGCCCCCGTAGCGTCTCGAACTCACGCTCGTCCGCACAGAAGTCCGGCAGGATGACGTAGCGACAATCGCGGGGCAGATCGCGGACGCGGGCGACGCTCATCAGTGAACCGTTGCTGGCGAAGTGGTGGGTGGTGAACCCAATCGCCTGCGCGCGCTCGATGATCTCGTCGAAGCGCCGGTTCATGAACGGCTCACCGTCGAGCGTCCACGACATCATCTCGGACCGTACGCCCGCGTCGCGGATGCGCCTCAACAGGACCTCGGCGCGGTCGGGCGTGAGCGCACCCGGCTCGTTGTCCTCGAAGTGGTCCGCGCGGCTCTGCGGGCAATACGAGCATGCGAAGTTGCAGCGGTTGGTGGTCTCGATGCTGATGATCTGAGGCAGCTCGGGCACGACCAGGCTTCGGTTGTGCCAATGCCACGCCACGCGCGCTGCGTGCGCCAGTCGGCGCAGCGGTTCGACGCCGCTCATCGGGACGTCCTGCGCAGCGATTGGTAGAGGTCGACCGTGCGCTTCGCGACCCGCGCCCAGGTGTACTCGGCACAGATCAAGTCTCGGGCGCGGCGGCCCATCGCCTCCGCGCCCTGCCGGTCGTCCAGCACGTGCGCCAACGCGGCGGCGAGCTCCGCAGGGTCGTCGCCGTCTTCTACGACGAGCCCGCACCCCTCCGTTGCAACTCGCGGAAAGTAGCACTCGCGCGTGATGACGACGGGACGGCCGCACGCCATCGCCTCCAGGATCCCGATGCTGAAACCCTCGTGCCGGCTCGGCAGGCAATACGCGGCCGCCTCGTGCAGCGCCGCGAGCTTGTGGGCCTCGTCGAGCATGCCCACAACGTGCACGCGGCCTCGCAGCCCGGCCGCGGCGACCATGCGCTCGACCGTCGACCGGTGCCCTGCGTCGGGGCCCGCCAGGACGAGGTGAGCCGTCCGGTTCGCGTTCGCCAGAGATGCGAACGCCGCGACGAGCCGGTCGCATCCCTTGCTCTCGAGCAACCGTGACAGAAACAGCACGTAGGGCGCGTCGCCGAGCTTCGGAACCGAGTCCCGGAAGCACACGTCTCGGCGATCGAAGTCGTCAGCGAAGACCCCGTTGGGGATCAGCTCGACGCGGCGCGGCAGTCGCCATCGGGCCGTGCGTGCCTCGTGCGCGTTCGACAGATGCAGCGCGTCGGCGCGTGCGACGCAGCGGCCGTAGCCAAGGATGTACCGCCCCGCGAGCTTCCGCAGCGGCTTGTGTGCGAGCGCCGCGTGATTCAGGCATCCGTGTGGCGCGAAGACGTACGGGACGCCGCGGCTGCGACACACCTGCGAGGCGAGCATGGGCGCGACCGGCCAGA
>PVBE011571567.1_pt1 | contig 16683 bp, 12 predicted proteins | sample 1631181 | NCBI WGS metagenome assembly PVBE01 (sample SAMN08397723, study PRJNA350692) | Marine metagenome, whole genome shotgun sequencing project. | isolation source: water | place: Pacific Ocean | collected 2012-04
CCACTAACGTCGACTAGCAGTATCATAATCAGTTCTCGTTCTTCAACGAATTTCTTGACAAATGGGTGTCCCATCTTAGCTGTTACGTTCCAATCTATGGTTCGCACTTCGTCGCCATGTTGATATTCACGAACTTCATCGAATTCCATACCTCTGCCTTTAAATGCACTTTCGTACTCACCGGCAAAGATGTTAGTCACTAGACGGTTTGTAGATATTTCAATCCGCCGTATTTTTTTTATAATATCTTTTGTGTTCATTATAGTCTTTTTGCAATTTATGTCGCTCTAATAAAGTAATTGTAGAACTGTACTTGAGTTCAGGTGAAAAATGTAGGTGAATCAAAAGCAAGAAAAGTAGTATATAGAGTAGAGAATGAGGCAAATCAAGAAATCAGCGTTGGTCATTTAGTCCATAGATTTTCGCCAGATTGCCACCAAAAATTAGTGTTTCAGCCTCTTTCCCCAATTCCAGGCGTTGGATTGCATTGACTACTTGAATCGGCCGATATTCAGGGGTGTTTGACCCGAAAACGATTTGCTCGGGTCCCAGTTCATCGATTGCTTTCCTAATCTCAGTGGGAACAACCTGATCTGGATTGGTTCCCCAGCGTTGATAAAAGCGAAGGATAGTTGTTCCCAAATATATGTTCTTATTGGTTCTTGCCGCTTCGATTCCGGCGTCCAAGTCATCAGGAAACCCCATATGGTCCATAATTACTGGTGTTTCAGGAATCCATTTAGCCACGTTGCCGATTCGCGTAGGATGACAATTTTCTGGCCCCGAATGGATAGAAACGATGAGTCCGTTATCTCGTGCCGCCTCGACTACAGGTCTAACTATTTCGTCATCCACGTTGTAACCGTAAACAGCGGGCATTAATTTAATTCCTTTCATTTGCCATTTGTTAGCTGCCTGATGTATTTGTGAGACAGGGTTCACTTCGGTTGGATGTATGAGAGCGCAACCAAGGGCTCGAGGATGACCTTTTATCGCCTCAGCTAGTTCTGCATTGGGTGGCTCCGGTTGTGTATTAGGCATTATAACAGCAACGTCCATGTCTGCCTCATCCTCAAGATCTAGTAATCCTTTTAAGTCCAATTCCCCATTTTTATCGCGAAATGAATCATTCAAATAGGTTTCAAAGTCACCTCTCATGACAGCTCTCCTTTCAAAAAAATCATGTTGTTTAATATAATTTTATATCAAAGGTCCTTATAGTGTTTCGTTATCTTTCTAATCATTTACTTTCAATAGTTCAAATTATTTTTAATTAGAATTTAGTTAAAATAAAGAACAGATTTTCTTATATGGAGATGTTATAATTGCGTTTATGGAAGTAATCTTGAAAAAATACATGCTTGGAGTTTCAGTTGATCCAAGCAAAGAAAGAGCGGTTCCGTTATGTCTTTGATGCTCAACGGCATATATCGAACTCATTAAATAGAATAACAGATAATGTCTAATTTCTACTATATTATATTTTGCTTCTTACGGTTCTTTTTGTTGTTATTGTCAGTCACTATTTGTACGTTTGCACAACAGTCAAAGCCTTTTTCGTTCCCGACTACAACCTCTTCAACCGCGCCAACTTGAAGTGCCTGACCTGGTGAGGGTGCGCCACTTCGGGGAAGTGGTATAAATAGCAAGTGGTCGGTTTCTGGGCGTTTTGTGGATACAGAATTGGAACGGCCCCGCTGGCGTTTCACCTTAAATTGCCGGATCCATCAAAGATTGCAGTTTGGTCTAGAATATAATCCGGTTGCAAAGGAGGTTGGCCCGCTTTTAAGCTTGTTTTTGATGACTGAAGGAGAAAACGTATGGAGGCCCGCCCTGTTTTTAGGCACTAGTTCCGACCGCATTGGTTCACCTGCAGGCAAGCAGGGCTACTTTGTTACCGTCAGCAAAAGTCTACCCAAGTTGCCGATTTCAGTTTATGCCACACTCAATTATTCTGAATGGAACAAAGAATTAGGCAACACACTTTTAAATATTCCGTTTGGTATTACAGTTGAGTTTGGTCAGTACTTGTCAATTCGTCCGATGTACGATGGAGATCGGTCTCACTTGATGTTGAATTATTTTGCAGATCACTATGGTGTCAGCCTGATGTATATTTGGCTGGAGAAGGCTGGTATCTCGACCTCAGTCCAATTTTAATTGGGTTTTATCTCTCCTCCCCATCTGGATGTTATCTAAAAAGATCTGCTCAGAACTAAACCTCTACACGGCTGATGGACCCGTTCTCGTACGGGATTAAAACTAGAAGACGTCTACCATTCGATTAGAGATATTCAAAGTCTAGCAGTTGTCTTTTCAGAATGTTGGTGTAGCCTAATTTCGTCAACCTTCTGGGTATTGCAAACCTTAGGTTAGTGGAAGGTCAAGTTGATGCATTTTTTATGTTTGCTGTGATGGATATGGTGGAACCCTAGTATTCTAATGTTGGTCATGCTCGCCCGTGTGAAGTCGATTTTTGTTACTCAGATCTTGAATTTTGAGCAATTCCCTTTGACATTCAGATTGCTGAGCAGATTGGTATTGATACTTGGTTCTGTTGCGCTGTTTTAGAGGGAAATTCGATCCGCTGCATTTCCACGGAACGGAGCCGCGAGATCGTTTCGATTGCGAAAGGATAAAAAGTGAAGCATAGATCATTTAGTTTGGTTTTGCTGATTGTAATTTTTATGGTTGGGTTTTGTATGGTCGGTTTTGTGGAAGATCAAAACTCCATTGATCCGACTCAAACCGAAAACCAACAAGTTGCAATGGAAGAGAGTGTTGTTACGAAGATTTTTCTCCCAATCGCACTTGCCGTTATTATGCTCGGTATGGGATTGAGTTTGACGACCGATGATTTCAGAAGGGTCGTGATCTATCCGAAAGCGACAGTTCTTGGAATGCTAAATCAATTGGTCCTGTTACCGATTGTCGCTTTTGTTTATGCGAAGATCTTTCCGTTAAGTCCCGAATTGGCGGTGGGATTGATGATTTTGGCGATCTGTCCGGGGGGGGTTACCTCGAATTTGATCAGCCACGTTTCCAAAGGTGATACTGCTCTCTCTATAACCTTGACAGCGATCAGTGGCGTGATTACGGTGGTCACCATCCCGTTTATTCTGAACTTTTCGTTAGAACATTTCATGGCTGAGGGAGAAAGAATTTCGTTGCCGATTGGAAAAACGATCATTCAAATTTTTGTCATCACGGTTATTCCCGTGTTGATGGGAATGTTGACTCGATCTCTCTCAGAAAGTTTCGCAGATAAAATGGGAAAGCCGGTGAAAATGGTTTCGATAATTTTCTTCGTTTTAGTTCTGGTTGCGGCAATTCTTTCGGAGAAAGATGATCTTCCTGAAATGTTCAAACGGGTCGGAATCGCCGTGTTGGCTCTGAATGTCACAATGATGTTGTTGGGATTTTTCACTTCTCGAGTGGCGAGACTAGATTTGCCGCAATCGATCACGATCGCGATCGAATCGGGCATTCAAAATGGAACGCTCGCGATTGTGATTGCCACAAGCGTTTTGAACAATTCTCAAATGTCGATCACACCCGCAATTTACAGTTTGCTGATGTTTGTGACGGGTGGATTTATGATGTTTTATTTTGGAACGAAAAGTAGTATAAGTGGCGATTCTCTATTTTAACTCATGAATGGCTATCCAGAGTGAATTTTGGGAGTGTTATTGATGAATACGGTACAAGCAGTAGCGAAAATTTTGCGAAGTGAAGGCGTTAAATGGGTATCTTGCTTTCCATCCAACCCTCTGATAGAAGAAGTAGCCAAGGAGGGCGTTCGTCCGGTGATGTTTCGGCATGAGCGTGGAGCTGTTATGGCTGCCGATGGATTTAGTCGCGTAAATAGCCGTGATAAATTCGGTGTGGTTATTACGCAGAGTGGCCCGGGTGCGGAAAACTCCATGGGTGGTATTGCACAGGCTTTCAGTGACAATGTCCCCGTTCTTTACCTCCCAGCTGGTCCTCAACTCAATCAGTATGCGATTCGGCCTAATTTTTCTGCTGTTCGTACCTTTCAAACTACTTCGACTTATGGAGAGGTGATTACCCATCCCGACCAAGTTTCTAATGTTATGAGACGTGCTTTCCACCATCTTCGAAACGGGCAGCCGGGGCCGGTGATCGTGGAAATCCCTGCTGACGTGGGAAATCAGGAATTGTTGGAAGACACAATTGACTATAGGTCTCCAAGACGGGCACGTCAGATCCCTGATCCAGATGATATCAACATGGCTGTTGAGCTACTTCTGAAGGCGAAAAAACCTGTAATTTGGGCGGGTATGGGTGTTCTGCTTTCTGGTGCCAGTGAGGTGCTTCAAATGCTGGCGGAATTAACGGGAATCCCAATCTACTGTACGATGCCTGGAAAGTCAGCATTTGATGAGCGGCATTCACTTTCTTTGGGTGCAGGTAGTGGTGCGACCACACTTCCTGCACGTAGGTGGATACAGGAGTCGGATGTTCTGTTTGCCGTGGGGTCCAGTTTGACACGAACCCCCTATGGCCAGTCAATTCCAGATGGCAAGATCATTATCCACAATACTGAAAACAGGGAAGATATTAACAAGGATTATCCGGTTGAGATTGGCTTACCAGGTGATGCCCAGTTGACATTGCAATCTATGGTTGAACTTGTGAAGTCAAAAAAACAACCTCCAGCTGATGTGACTCAAGGGATTTCGAATCTAAAAGAGGAGTGGATAAAAGATTGGACGCCGTTACTGAATTCTGATGAAATTCCGCTCAATATTTACCGGGTGATTGGAGATATTATTAAAACCCTCGATCTGGAAAATAGCATCGTGACTCACGACGCTGGAGGACCGAGGGACTCCATTTTACCCTTTTATCCTGCTACGGTTCCGCACAGTTATGTTGGGTGGGGGAAAACCACTCATCTCGGTTTTGGGATTCCACTGATGATTGGTGCTAAGTTGGCTAATCCTGATAAATTCTGCCTTAATTTTATGGGTGATGGTGCCTTTGGCATGTCTGGGTTGGATATTGAAACAGCAGTTCGGGAAAAGGCACCGATCACCACTATTGTTTTGAACAACGGAGGGATGGCGACTTACCCAGGTGGTATGCCAGTGGCACGTGAGCGGTACGGGACGACCGAAATGACAGGGGACTATGCCAAAATCGCAGAAGGCATGGGCGCAGTTGGTATTGTTGTGATACAGCCGACCGAAATGGTTCCTGCGCTTCGGCGGGCACAGCAGTTGAACGCTGAAGGGCAGACAGTACTTATCGATGTGCATTCCAATATGGAAGCCCGTCGATCGCGACCATAACAGTCTGTCTGGATAAAATACTCGATATGAGCGCTTATCTGACAGTAGTGGCTACGTCGGCAAGTTAAGCGCGTGAACAGGATGTAAGGACCTGGGATCAGGCAATCTTGGAGTGAGGCGTGAACTTTCTTAGTGACTACTTCTGAACCTAAGACAAGGTAGCAGGAATTCATGACAAATGCAATCATTACTATGCTATTAGATTGTAAAGGCCTAGTAGCAAAGGTAGAAAGAAAAGAGGGGTTCCCATCAGCTGGCTCGCGCTGATGATCGGTCGCTTTCTCGCCTACTGGGGCATTCGCGGCCACTTCGCACAACACGAGCAAGATGCTGTCCGCAGTGTGCCCAGTTTCTTGACCCCGATTCAGTTGTCGTCACCCGCCTGTTACGGCAAAGCGGATACGCGGCCACTTTGGAAAATATTATCTTAGCAATGGCGAAGGCGCACTTTCCCCTTTTGATTGTGACGTTGACCAGACCAAAATCAATTTTGGCAACGGTTCTTTGCTCGACTTGATAGAACTCAGCACACTATTAGGATATAGACGTTGAACGCTGGACAAACCGTATATGCCTATTTTGACGCACTCACTGCAGGAGACGCTCAGCAACTGACCGATCTTATGTCACAGGCATCCTACTTTGCCAAAATAGGCACTGATGAAAACGAATTCATCGAAGGAGGTCAGAACGCGCCGGGCTATTATCGTCACCACGTAGACAGCACAGAAGACTTCACCATCGAATTTGAGCATCTTGACATACAAGAGCGTGACACTGTTGCCTGGTTCTACACGCGCCAAATTTGGAATCTCAAGTGGCAAGGCGTAGAGGAAGAACTGGTAATCCGAATGACTGGTGTTCTGGAAAAAGAAGCGAACATCTGGAAATTTGTCCAGATCCACGCCTCGCTTGGCGCCCCTGAATTCGGAAGTTGATATGCCCGACCCCCATCCCAACATCCTGCTCATTACAACCGACCAACAACGTGGCGACTGCCTCAGCCTTGACCCTCATGGACCCTATGCTGGTGGCCGTTTTACTTCTGATCATGGAATGCTAGGTGACCACAACCTCTTTCGTAAGACGTGGCCCACAGCAATGGAGGTATCCTAAGGAAATTACTTGCGAAAGCCCCGTTGGTATTTAGGACATCATGCCTGCCATTTTGGAAACTGCAGGTATTGGCATTCCCGAAACCTGCACAGGCAAAAGCCTCCTGCCCATAATGCAGGGCAACACCTATATTTTTTGTCAATGAGCTACCTGTAAAACTGATTGGTGGAAGGCTTACAAACAAGTGTTATGAAAAACGATGTCGCCCTTTGGAGAAGTCGAGTGGAGAGGGCAACCAAATCGAAGGTTTTAACTGTAAATTGTGTCAAGGAATGGCTCGGCTAGTTAGAAAAACACTTGCCTTTTCCAAATGAAAATGTCCTTCATGGTAATATAGGGCTATGAAAGGGATAGCCCAACTTTGAATCTGGAGAGAAAAATGGATAAAGATGCACTCGCAATCAACGGCGGTTCTATAGCGATCGAAGCATTTGAGGGAAAAGGACCTCCCAAAATCAGCCACGAGGAATTCCTTGAGCTAGCAGATACATGGGGATACTCGCAGGAAACCGTCAATCAGATCCGCCACCTTATCGAGAAGGACGACCTTGGTGGGGGACCGTTTCTCGTACGTTATAAACCGCAATCGAAAGTATCCCAACTCGAATCGCAAGCTGCAGCGTTATTTGATGTGAAACATGTTTTGGCAGTTACCTCTGGCACGGCTGCTCTTCATACTGCCTATGTCGCCGCTGATGTTGGTTGTGGAGACGAAGTCATTGTACCGGGATATACATTTGCCGCGACGGCTATGGCGGTGGTTGTCGCACGGGGGATCCCTATCTGGTGCGAGATTGACGAATCGATGACGATTGACCCAGTAGATCTAGAGAGGAAGATCACGCCGCGCACGAAGGCAATTGCACCTGTTCACATGAACGGCTATGTTTGTAACATGGACTCTATCATGGAAGTCGCCAGAAAACATGGTATTCAGGTTATCGAGGATTGTGCCCAAGCATGCGGCGCAAGTTTTCGCGGTCGACGTGTCGGTACAATTGGCAACCTCGGTTGCTTTAGCATTAGTGCTTATAAAACTACAGGTGGTGGGGAAGGTGGGATGATTGTGACGGACGGCGACAACCTCTACGCACGGGCACAGCAGTGGTCGGAGGGAGGAGGATTGTGGCGTCCAATTCGTTGTGAAAAGCCGCGTTGGGACGGTGAACTGTTCTGTGGATTGAACTACCGTATGTCGGAATTGGAAGGAACCGTTTTACTGGTTCAGTTCCGAAAAATGGAAGCGCAGTTGAATCGCTGGAGAACCAACAAACGTCGTATCATGAGTGCACTCGCTGTATACAAAGAATTGACGCCTCAAGTTATCCACGATATTAATGGCGAGATGGGGCATACCATTGGCTTCTTCCCAGAAAGCGCCCAAGAATCGGAGCTCGTGGTTGCTGCACTCCGCGCTGAGGGGATTGCCTGTGGCACACGCGGGCAAAATCCCGGTTCCGACTGGCACTATTACCAACACGTGGACATGATTTTGCAAAAAATGCCCGCAACTTCGGACGGATGTCCGTGGGATTGTCCCAAAGCCAGTGAAGCGGTGGCAGTTGAATATTCACCCGATATGTGTCCGCGTTCAGTAGATTTAACGAATCGCCATGTGAATGTCCACGTTGATCAGTGGTGGACAGAGTGTGACTGCGAGCAGGTTGCCGTTGCGTTAACGAAAGTTTTTGATGCCTTGTATACCCGTGATGGTTCCAATAATTGGTTGGACGTTGTGACGCCTTCTAATTATTGAATCATTGCTGAACTCTAGCAATGTGATTTCTGTTATAAACGAAAATCTAGTGTCGCTTAGAGGGCCTTGTGTAGCAGGATAGAGAAATGTTTACTGGGGATGTGGTCCGGTTAGAATCCTACAACAAGTCCTTATTTCGATTGATCCCACAATAGCAGAAAATTATTTTGTACAGGTAAGACTTTTCATGATGAAACCATGTTATCTTAAAGAAAGGGATAAGTATAAACCGAGTATATAACTCAATGAGGAGAGGTTATGAAATTACAAGATAAGGTTCTATATATGTCATTTGGTGCAGGGTTAGTTGTATTAGGTATGATATTGAACTCGCTTATCAATAATGATGCAAATGCTCGAGGTCGTGTGGAGGATGCAACATTTGGAACTATTACTTGTAGAGATATTATAATCAAAGATGGATACAAGGAAAAAGCTCATTTTGGGTTAGCACCTAATGGGAGTGCCATATTGGCAATGTATGGCGATGACCAAATTTATAAAATTGCATACTTAGGTGAGAATACAAGTGCAAATAATGAAATGATGCTTTTACTCCGATCAAAATCTAAAACTGATAGGAGGGAAGCAATGATAATGATAGACGGGAACGGTGGAAGAGTTGATTGCCGTAATAAGATGGGAGGACAAATTGTTGGTCTCGGTGTCGCTGATGATGGAGGTCATTTGGGTAGGAAATAATAAGTTAATGGCCGACGTTTTTTTTTGGAATCACCAACACTTTGTCCTATGATTACTGTTACACTAGCAGCTTTGCTTTATGGGTTGGTCGTAGGTTTTAGTTTTGCAGGTCAAATAGCAGATTATTTGGAAAGTGAGCAGGAAGAGTCTTCTACTTCTTCAAGGTGTTAGAAGTTATTTACTGCTTGGCTAGGGAACTTTCCCTGCCCCCACTAGTCGCGATACACCACAGGGGTACATACAATACGTCGGATAATTTTCCCGCGCAAAAGAACAGCTTCTAAAACAGCGTGATACAGCGCTCCATTCCTTCCAGCGAGACCCCCAAGCCACACAACCCATCCACGCTGGTTCGAACTAGACTTCAGGTTGGTAATTCTACTAGCCCAGAATCTAACTACTCTCTCGGTTGCAACACGAGGTGGATTATATGGCGGAGGCAAAGTAGTTGACCTATTCGAATGTTCCAAGACCGCTTCTCAGGAAAACGCAATTTCGTCAGGGAGCAGCTACTTGAGTCAGCGGACCGCTACCACCTGTCAATTGATCCCTATTTGGATTGGGGTAGAGGAAGCAGCTTTTCGCTTTGGATCTTACCCAGCAGCTCTCGTGCCATGCGGTGATGAGTTTTCTTAGAGGGGTGGAAGTCGCAGCCCCAACCTTCGTTAGGTTGGACTCGACGAAACTCCAACACGTGTACTTTTTCGTCGCCGCTGGCCTTACGAACTTCCATTTCCGCCATCAGCGTTTTGCGGACCTTAGACAGCGCTCGTTTGCCCTCGGGCCATTCATCCGAAAGAAGAGGTCCAACAGTCAGAAGGATTTCGGCATTTAGGTGCATAGCCCGAACTTTGCTGACAAAGGTTTTGTAGGATTCAGTAAAGGGAGTGACGTCTTTAACCTCTGGCGCAAAGTCATTGGTCCCCAAGTTGATTAAGACTAAATCTGCCTCCTCATTCTCAATCTTTGAGCTAGGATCCCTTGGCAGAGCTAGGTTGAATAATTCGGGTAGAGGTACTGTGTCAGTTTGACTCCCTCGGTTCGTAAAAACACCTTTGCCGCTCCACGATATGTTAGTGACTTCCGCGCCTGCTGCTCGAGCGGCGATTGCGCCGTAGGTCAAAAGGTAGTTTTCCGTTTCTGGGGAGAAGCCGCATTTTTCGTCGATGCCTTCCACTCCGTATCCCGCGCTGATCGAATCACCGTAGATCACAATCTTTGACACTGAACTTTTGGGAGGAGGCAGAGCCTCTGCATACTGATCGAGAATGAAGCCATGTATTTGGGTTTGGCCAAAGGATGCTTCAGTTAGCCTCACGAGTTGGATCGTGTGTTCGCCTCGCTCCAATCCACGAACTAATTCAAGCTTTTCTCTGCCGCCTTCTGGAATTAGTTTTTCTCGTCTTAGTTTCTCGTCAATAAGTACTGCGAATTGGTTCTGCCCACTGTCGGTAAGGTCTACGCTCGCATCGGCTCCTCGAAAACAGATGGTTGCAGTAGAACCGGACCAGACGATCGTTGCTGAACCGTCTTCACCGCGAACGGCTCGACCACTCAGAGAATATTCAACACGATTCTTCGTATCGAGCGCTCTTTCTTGGTGAGCGGCCTTAATGCCACCACGCCTTGCGCTACTGTCTCCAACGCAACCGCCTATACTCAAGATGGAAAACACTAGGGTGAGCGCGATCAAGGGGCAAACGGTTTTTATGTCGATATTATCCAAATTTACTAGGTAGCCGCTGTCAATTTTTTGTCTCGATCGTCGCCCGAGACAAGACAATTCTGCAAACTCTTCTAATGCTAACATGTATTAGGCTGAATTGCTAAATATGGTAGAATGAGGATTCCGTATTTTCCCAACAAGATTGCATTCAAGTTAGGGCTTGGCGCCCTCTGTTTCGAATACTTCACCATCCTTGACTTTTTCCAGCAAGCAGTAACTGATCAGCTCAGGCATCTCAACAAAGTGGAACATTGATCGCTTCTGTAACCGGGAACTCAAGGAGTCTTGCCGCTTAGCGCATTAAACCGACTCAATTGATTGGGAGTAAACAAGGCTTCCTCCGTGGTTACTCTCTATACCTGCCTAATGCAAGATTAGCTGAGGCTTGAGCCAAACTGTGTTATAAAAGGCTGAATTCTCCCTCTAAAATCGCATGAAAATGGATCGGTTTTGTTTGGAATGTAGATATAGATTGATTTGCCAACCTCCCAGATATTTTTCAGAACCAGAGGTTGATGGAAGCTCTAATGATTGGGTTGAAATCCCAGATTCAACTATGATTATGTTCAAACATCCACAGGATATGCACCTCTGATGAATTCAAGGCTGCCCGACCAAGCGGTTAATATGCGATATCCTCTTCCAACAAAGAGTCCTATAATTATCCATATGGCACCAATAACATACTCACCTAGAATTAATCCCAAGAACATTGGCCGGACCCAGATGTAGGTTTTTAATCCACAATGCTTGAGCGTTAAATATTTAAGTAACCAGCCGAGAAAGATAGAAAGGAAAAACATCTGTATTCCCCAACTGCTTCCTGTGGTACAACCAATTGGATGCAAAGGCCACCATAAAAACTGATGGTACATTACTGTTATAAACAACGTATTTAAGCCCCCTAATAGAACAAAACCGAGATTGGGTAGGTCTATATCAGCAGGATAAATCAGTCGTGATTCCAATACACGAAAACCTGTACGCCCTACCCAAGACAGACCAAGTGTATTAGCACCAACTTTATAGGTGAATCTTAAGAAGAAATAGGTTGAAACAGGAAGTACGATCAAAATAGCTGCTATCATTGCCATTAGTAATGACGTTCTCTTGGTTTTCTTCTCATTGGATAGCTTAAATATATTCATCACATGGGGCATTGTTAACTGGGTAAGATCTGTCCTGAAACCTCGGGCTTGGAAGGTATTCAACGTTAAGTTTCGGACTCCAATTCTCCGGTCTCCAAACATGGTCGTTAGCATCATCATTGGTCGAAAAGTAGGATGTACAATGAGAACTCCGGCACTGGACACCTGCCAGGTGAAAATTACCCACATAATGGCCGAAAACAAGGCAATTGACGACGTCACCCAAAGAGAAATCCCCATCAGTTGAGATAATATTATCTGGAGCAAAAGCATCAAAAGTAGTCCCAATAATGCCCAATGTTCGTCTGAGATAAATTCTCTGTCATTCGAGGTTCGATTCTTTGATACTGCGGGAAATATGGATTTCATATTTCCCAGAAGTCGTTTTCTCGCTTGCCATCCAATTAGACACATAATTACCAGAAAGGCTCCCATTTCTTGATGAGAAGCGAAACTTCGGGTAAAACCAAATTCTCCTGGAGAACTTTGCATCGACCAGCCAAGGGAAGCAAAAATAAAGCACTCAAACTTGTAAAAAAGGTAGAAAAACCAGATACTAAAGGAAATCTGCTCTGACAAGAGATACGTGATACCGATTACCGAAAGATGAATATCCAAAGGCAGCGGACGTATTGCTGAGAAAGGTTTTTCATTCAGTAAAGGATCAAGTGAAAAACGAGTTGGGATTTGGGGAACGTGAGGGAAATAAAAGTGGAGACCGTTGAAAAGATGTAATATTCCGGCTATAGAGAAAGCAAGCCACATCCATCGATTTTTGAAAAAAAGCCGATTGCTATCTTGAGGAGAACCAATGATTTCGGCGGGCAATTGTACTAATGGGAAAGCCATTCGCTCACTTTGAATCCATTGATGGCGCAGAATGACATTCAAGCATATCATTGCTCCATATAGTGAGAGGGCAAAGAGTATCCACATCAGCAGAGGAATTATCCAAGGATCCCACAATATTTTCCCACTATCTATTCCTTCATAAAATTCCCTAGCAGTGACAATTTTTCCGGGTGTCAACCAAACTGGAATATGAGCGTGGAACAGTTGTTGCCATTGATTTTCAGGTGTGGCAAAATAATCCGGAGCAACGAGGGCTGGCAACAAATATTCGACAAATGCTTTGGAAGGAATGCTTGCTGAGACACTCATCATCCCCCAGACAATCACTAGTTCACCGGTACTCAAACGCAGCGTTGGAATCTGACGCCCGAGACATGCACTAACATATGTTAGGCAAATAAGAAGAAAAAGTGGCCCAATGGGAAGATGATTACTAGCCAGATAGGTGTTACCCACATAGTGATTACTGTAGGGGGTGATGACACAAAAACAGATGACGCAGAATAAGCCAATGACAACAGCTTTAATGGTTAGACTTTCAGAACTACGGTTACAACTCCAAGGTCCCTCACAATCCGAAAACTGGCTAGCCACAATGAAAGATTACCAATTATTTTATCAATATGCTACATCAACTGGAAACCAAAAACACTTAGGGTAAAACAATATACTGGAAGATAGCGGCTTCATTTTCGGCCTCAAGAATGAGACATTCTGTAAAATCACCGATCGAATGCCACCGTCCGATTAATTTAATGCCTTCAGGCATTTCTTGGGATAGGTCTGCATTGGCGAAACGTTCGAAGACAACGTGTCGATTTTCAGTCTTTCTTTGGATTATATGTATTATTTATTTGTGATTTAATGTGCTTTTAAGTATAGTGCGGCGTTTTATTAGATGTATATTATATTGTGGGTGTCAATCTTACCTGACCTTTACAGGTCCATTAGTGTCGTACTTATAGTAGCTGTTGTCATGATTTTCATGGCAGCACATCATGAGAAAGAGAGTGATGACCTTGCTTTATTGAATGAAACCAAGTTTGGCTAGATCTGCTCAATTTTTGCTAACCGGGCTCTTGCTTTGCGTTTTCTTCCTCGGTCTTCCTTTTGCTTGGATCATGAGGGACGGGTTTGGGCCCGATTCTGTCGAATCATCAGGCCTTGAAGCAGTATTGCGCTGTCTTAAGACATTCTATATCGGGCCTGTTTTGGTCTTCTTGGTGCTGCTGATCCTTTCCACTTCCCTCAAGCCCGGAGGCAGGGCAGGTGAAGGATTGAAAGCTGAAAGGAAATGAAACACATACTAATTATGATAATAATCTACCGATGGTGGTATATACAAAGCGTTGGTAATATACGGGTATCAGTAGTTAGTTCTGAGAAGATAGTCAATTAGCCAGCTAGGCCTCCATATTTCTGACAAAGTCTTGGGGAGTTAGATTGTATTTAAGTTAAAACTAAAGTACAAGGTTAAGTAAGCATTCTGTCATAGATTCTGCGGTGAGGTTGTCACTATTTCTGTCTTTTGTTTTACGAGGGGTATAAGAACCCCGTAGTTTAAACTGTGCAGGTTTTCTTTCGTGTATCTCTCATGCGTCTTTCCTATTTCTGTCTTGTATTCTTTGGTAAGACTATCTTTGTTCTGTGGTTGTTTATCCGCAGAATTTCACCGCATGTAACCGTGGTAAAAGAAGCCTGCAACAATCGCTGTGCAGGTGTCGCAGGATCGATTGAATCTTCTCTACTGTGACACCTCAATTGCACATATGGTACGCTGAACGACGTGGGTCTCATCTCCCTCCATGCCCCCGGCGGCCAATGCGGCCCCGTATTCGGGCGAGTAGTAAATCTCCATCGCCTTACTGATGCTGTCGAAGCCGAGCGCCGCCGCGAGTTGGATATTTTGCTCGCCCGCGTGCTGATGCACGACCGTCCCGAAGGTGGTGTTGGTGAAATGTGGCATGCTTGCCTCGGCGTAACGCCAGAATGCCGCCTCGTCAATGATGTCATGCACGTGATTCAGCCAGAAACCTTGGTTCTGGCTCACGGTCAGCGGCTCACCCTCAATGCAGCAGACGCGCCGGTCAACCACAGCGCTCTCATCGTCCAGTGGTCCCATGAGCGCTCGGGCAGCGGCATAGTCGGGGTCGTCCCAAAACTCAATGGCGGCCTGAGCGCTGTCGAACTCGGCAACAGCCGCATACTGGACGGGATTCCCCAAAACGGTCGCCGCCACGGGACCGAACAACAAGATCTTGGCACCGTATTGGTTGTCGCCCTGGAACATCGGCATGCTTGCCTCAGCGTATGCGCCGAAACGCTCGGGATCCTTGATGTCTATAACGTGATTGATCCAATAGCCCTTCATGGAGTTACTCATTCGTTTGACGTCTCCTGATCGAGGTCCTTCTCGCTGATAAATTCCATTTTTTTCTCCTTGTGTGATATGGTTCTCTCTCTGATTGATATTGACCTGCCCCCATCTATGTGTCCACATCCGTCATTCTTGCGTTACTCGCTTACCGAGTACATTTCATACGTCACGTTTTCCCACGGGGTATCCTCCGAGATTTTGGACCAGAACTCGGAGGAAAGATACGCCTCAATTTCCATCTCCGATTCAAAGAAATAACACCCTCCGGCAATGTTCTTCTCTCCCCAGCGAGAGCCAAGGAAATGCTTAACAATTAGTCCTGCGTGCTCTCCGAACATAGGACCTATAGTATCAGACATATTAGGACTCTCGAGCATCGCCTTGAAGTTCGGTGGGTCCAGTAAAACAGTGGCGTCAACCACCAATACTGCCATAACGTTATTCAGATCCCTGCCCGAAGCCTGCAACACCTTTTCTGACCCAGGAAGCACGTCAAATGAGCGCCATCCTCTACCGACCTTACTCTCATCCACGGCCGCGATGTCCGAATACCCAATCAAAGTGGCGTCTTTAACCTCTGTTTTGGTTCCTACCATGGGGGAGGCACTGATTTTCTTGCCTTCAAGATTCAGGAAGACTGATGCACCCTCAGGCTTAGCTATCCCCCGATGGAGCAAGATGGATGATAGACGAAAGACTAGACATACTTACCTCCTTGCGTAAAAGTATGAGACTGAAATAGTTTCAATTCCAAAATGTGATTGACAAACTTAACGGTTTGTCGTTTACACTGTTTCAATACCGCAAGCGGTCATTAATTCACTTTCGGTTTTCTAACGCTTCCACACAAACCTGATAAGCTTCTTCATCCAGTTCAGCCAAATCGGACCATTTAGAACACCATCTGGAAACATCAACAGCATTATCAGATTCTACTATCACCACACCACCGTCTGATGCAACGCCATGGTAACGGAAAATTTGCTTGACACCTTCCGGATATTCATCATCTGGATTACCATTAGTAAACCGATTCCAAACTTCAACAATATTTTCAGACGGAACCTTAAACAGATTTTATGTAAAAATTAAATTAACAGGTGCGTTATTGTGTCATATGACATGATAATCGTCAAGTTATGCTATTCAAGGCAAGCCATAGAAATAAATTCTACTGAAGTTGATAGTTAAAGATGAGCAATTGCTTCCTGAGGATGAATTGTTCCATCCGACTCCACGAAAATTGATGACAAAAAATAGTTGCCTCTGCACTTGTATCATCTGGTAAAACGACAGGACATAGTTCAACGGATCATCGCCGTCATAGTCAGTAAATTCAGGCTCCACATTGGCTATAAAACAGGCTTGATATTGGTTACGGTCGCCCTAGGTACTAAGTCCATATCACAGATTAAGTTGTATGGAAGTGTATTTTGGTTGGCAGCAAAGCGAGTGAAATGGTTGATTTTATGGCTCAACCAAGTTGCATTTAAGTTAAAACTTAAATACAGTCCAAAATAGTTGATGCTAATGTATTGTACTATATATACAATACATAAAATCTTGCAGTTTTTACATCCAGCATATCTCTGGGAAACTAATAAACCCAGAGACATATAATCAATAATTTTTAGTCACTCTAAGGAAAAATAACATGAATAAAATCGTGAAACTAACAATAATTGCTATCG
>PVBE010452396.1_pt1 | contig 16678 bp, 17 predicted proteins | sample 1631181 | NCBI WGS metagenome assembly PVBE01 (sample SAMN08397723, study PRJNA350692) | Marine metagenome, whole genome shotgun sequencing project. | isolation source: water | place: Pacific Ocean | collected 2012-04
CAGAGAGTTTCCCAATAAGCAAGATGAGGACCTAATGGACTGGATTTCTATACTAATATTGGTCATTTTTGCGTTGTACGCTGCAGCTTGCGTGCTTATTACGCTTGTCGGATTACCCGGAACTTGGCTTATGGTCGCAGGCGCACTCGTCATTACATTGTGCAATCCACTTTGGAGCGATACGCTTATCTGGGGATGGGTAACCATCGGAGTTGTTCTTGGTCTTGCAGTTTGTGGTGAAATACTGGAAACACTTGCAGCAGGTCTTGGTGCAAAGGCAGGTGGAGGAACCAAGCGCGGAATGGTTGGTGCAATCCTTGGCAGCATGATTGGTGCCTTCGGTGGCACGTTTGTTATTCCAATTCCGTTAGTTGGCACGCTAGTAGGTGCAATTGCTGGTGCTTTCTGCGGTGCACTACTCGGTGAACTAAGTCACAAAGAAACTGCACCAGCAGGCGAACTTGTAATGTCAGCAACTGGCGCTGCTATTGGCAGAACCATGGGCATCATCGGCAAAACCGGCATTGCAGCAATTTGCTGGTGTGTATTAATTATTTCGCCATTTATATAGCGGTACGTATCGATGGGCATAACTAAATCACGTGGTCAAGCGTAGTATTTCATCGACAGTTGTCAAACCACCTGCAACTTTTGCAAAACCGTCGTGACGCAAGTTTTTCATGCCTCTGGAACTTGCAAGTTTTCTGAATGACGTAATGGTTGGATTCCCTGCAATAGCGTCACGAAGTTCATCATCCATAACCAAAAGTTCATAAATACCAAGACGGCCAGAATACCCACTTCCACGACAAAAGGAACAACCAACAACATGTGGGATTTGATTGCAGTTGTAACCATCAAGAAGTTTTGCTTCCTTCTGATTTGGTTTTTTCATCTGCACACACTTAGAGCAAACTCGACGAGCGAGTCGCTGGGCAAGAACTCCATTCACTGCAGAAGCTACAAGAAATGGTTCGATGCCAATATTAATAAGACGAGTTAATGAACTTGGCGCATCATTTGTATGCAGGGTTGACAATACTAAGTGCCCCGTCATCGCAGCTTGAATTGCAACACTTGCGGTTTCCATGTCGCGTATTTCGCCGAGCAAAACAACATCTGGGTCTTGTCGAAGAAGGGCGCGAAGTGCACGTGAAAATGTCATGTCAATTTTTTCATGCACTTGAATTTGGGTAATGCCTGAGAGTTCATACTCTACAGGATCTTCAACAGTTGATATGTTTAATTTTTTACGATCCATCTCTTGCAACGATGAGTAAAGAGCTGTTGTTTTACCACAACCAGTTGGCCCTGTTACTAAAATAATCCCATGCGGAGAAGTGATTTCATGCTTCCAAGAAGCAAGCGCATCTTTGCAAAAGCCAAGTTCATCAAGGCCGATGCGTATGTTTCTATCATCAAGGAGACGCAACACAACTTTTTCGCCTTTTGGGGTCGGAACAGTTGAAACACGCAAATCAATTGAGCGACCGAATACTGTTGCCCTAATTCTTCCATCTTGTGGTATTCGACGCTCAGCAATATCTAGATTTGCTAAAATTTTTATCCTGCTTACAATTGCGTTATGCATATTTTTTTTACACTGTTTCAAGTCATGAAGAATGCCGTCAATTCGAAATCGTATATGGGAGCAATCTGACCCTGCCTCAAAATGTATGTCTGATGCATCTTCTCTAACCGCCGCCGTAATCATTTCTCCAACAATACGAACCACTGGGGACGATTCTGCGTTGTTTGCTTCCTCTTGCAAATCTACAGAATCGTTGGTTTCTTCTTTATAAAACTCCGCCTCATCTTGAAGATCATCAACTTCCACAGTCGTTTTGTCTTCATTAGCGAGTTGATCAAGAATGTGCTGAATGTCACAGTGTGTTGAAAGCATTTGCCCCACCGGCTCTACTATTTCGTTTCGTATATCGTTGGTCAAGAATAGTTCATCAACGGTGGACGATGCAATAAAAGCTTTTCCTTTGAAACGAACTGGTATCACGCCGTGCTCTCTGCACCACCCTGTCCCAAGTTTTCTTACAAGGTCATCTGCAATATCTTCCGTTGTAAGTTTTGAAAAATACAATCCCGAAACTTCTGCAACTGCTTTTTGTAGGTATTCTTCTTCCACTCCGATATCTTGAAGTATTAACGACAATGAGCGACCGCGGCTTTGTTTTTGCAATCGAGCAATTAACTGCAGGTCTTCTTCACTTATGCAATTCCAATCCAGAAGAATATCCGTCAGTTTTTCCGAATATGATTTACTTTTTATTTTGACTTTTGTATCTAGTGGCTTCATGGATTGAGCCCCCCATTTATAACTTCTTGATTATTTGCCAAATAAATTGTTCGTTTTGTGTCCCCATCTTGATCAAAACTATCAAGTTGAACCACCGCATATGTTGCCCCAAGTTCGACAATACGAAGCACAATTTCTCCTCCGCGCATCGAAATAGTATCTCCTACTTTATAAATGTTCCCGCTAATATTTGCCAGCACAGTCCGTCCCGTCATTACTGATTGAAGCGAGAGGTTTTTTTCTGCATAGTTTGCTGCCGATACACATTTGCTACGAGTGTTGTTTTTCGAACTCGACTCTTCTTCGATTTTTTGCCCAAATGCATGTGTTGTAACAAGCTCTTTTTGCCATTGGCTTGGGTCACTTAACAACCCAGTAGAAAGGATATTTACTTGTTGGTTCCATACTTCTAATTCAGTGGACATTTCATTTAAACTCTCGCTCGTGCACATTTTTTTGGTAAGTATTTCGGTACCAACTTCTTCAGCCCCAACGGAAGACGGAACAAAAAACCGCATCAAAGACAGTTCAACAACAACAACAATTGTTGCAACGAATATAAAGATTGTTGCTGAGTCATATTTTTGTATTAATCTGTTGATTGTTTGCATTATGAATTATCGCCTGTCGAAAATATTAGGTGAACAATAATTCTTGCTTCTACGAAACTGTCTTCTACTCGATGGATACTCATTCGATCTATTCTTGAAATATGATCCATTCTTTCAAAGTGTTGTAACAAGCGATACACGCCTTCAAATGACCCTTGAACGTTTATATCTACAGGCAAAACGCCATATTCGTCCTCTATCCTTTCGCCTGATGTTGTTACCGACGTAACAACCAACCCCAAATCAAGTGCTGCGTCTGATGCCGATTCGAGCCATTGATCTGCGCTATGTTTTTGTGGAACACGCAATATCGCTTCGTCTGTTGATTGACTTAAGGTTCTAGTCAGGGATTTCATTTGTCTGTAATTAGAATTAATCTCATCAAAGTGTGAATAAGATGTTGTTCGAACCCGTATTTCTTTTGCTACACAATTCATAGCGTTGTTCATTGGTCGGTATATGATTGCCCATGCAGAAACGGGAACCAATATCAACAACCCGGCTAACAAGAAGTACCGTGATGGGCTAATCAATTATCTGCCTCCATTGAAAGTGTTGCCATGGAGTCAACTTCTAACTGAATGGAAAATTTGCGTTTTGTTGTGGCACCCTCCTGTTGTGCATACACCAATGAAACGGCTGTGAAATATGATGATGTTGACAATGCATCAATATATGAAGAAATACTCGAATCGCTTGGTGCTATGCCCAACAATGTAATATGTTGTGTATGCATCACACTATCTTTTTCAACTGGTCTCGAGCGAGTTTCTAGACGAATGTCATTTAAATATGAACTGTCTGGTAGCCGCTGTGTCAATTCATAAAGAATGATTGACCGAGGAATACTATCGATAATTCGATCCATTTCCTCGGCAGATTCAATTGCGTCTTGCATTTGTTTTTGAGCTTTTACAAATGCAACAACGCGTTGATTGGCATCATCCCAATACATTGAAACACTGCTTCTACTTTCTTCTATCCCTCGCCAACCATTTAGGGTTGTCGCAAAAGCAACTGCTGTTGCAATTGAAACCGTTGCAACCAATATGACACCGATACGAACAATGCGATGTGCCTCACGACGATCATGTAAAGACCGTGGCAAAAAATCATCAAACGGATGTTTCATGCTGCCATCTCCGCATAGCGCAAACACAATCCCGCGGTTGTAGTCCAGGAAGGACCTCCTGCAATTTCAGACGCCCCAGTAATCCATGCAGAAGGGTCTGCTATGTATCCCGAAATACCAAGCCCCGAAGCAATCGCTGAACATTTTTGTGTATTAACCGCTCCACATCCAGTAAAAATGATTCGGTCGATTGTTCTATCTGGAAATAGAGCGTCATGATGCCGCAAGCATCGTTCAAGTTCTCCTACAAACTTCGTTTCTTCCGAAGCATTATCTTCTTGGAGACCTTGAAGTCCCCTTGGATTATGTTCCCCGCGACGTTCACCTTCACTTGTCTCAGGAGTCGAAATAGGTAGTAGAGAGGGATTTCTTTTTTGTTCTGGCTCCCACATTGCTTTTTCCTTTGATGAGCATGATTCTACACAGTGTGCAAACACGCAATTTGCGCCATGCGAAATCATGACCATAGAAACTCTCTCATCCATGTCTATGAGCATGGATGTAAGAATTTCATCGCCATCACGTCGATACAATGAATCAAAAGCTCGAATTGAAGCATAAAGAGGAACGGTAACTGCAATAACCCGAGCACCAGCCGACTCTAGTGTGTCCACCATATTGCTAGAAAGTGTTCTATTAACTCCAACACATAATAATTCTTGTCCAGTGTTGGTTCCTGAACCAGTAGTTTTCACACATACATAACGTATCTCAGCATTTCCCCACGTTTCATCATGCTTAATAAGACGAGTATGAATATGTTCATCTGAACAGTTTAATTCTGTACGAATATGTTGAATAAGTGCATCTTTTGGAGATAAACACACTACACAACGACGTCCTTTGAAAGAAGTTAACGCTTCTGTAATTCCAGAAGAATCATCTAGCCCCACTTCAATCGCGTCTTGGATAACATGGTCCTTTGCGTTGTTAATTTGCATAAACCGCACCACATCGCTTCCATAATGAACTGCGATGGGTTGAGGTGAAATTCGACGTATTAACCATGAAAACAATCTCATGAAACTTCCGTCGGCTCTAAGATTGTTGCTCTCTACGAAGTGTCTAGGATGAGTATGGTATGCTCCAATTAGAAGGGTCACACACCTGCATAATTGGATTACCTGATAAAACGGAACCGATTAAACTCAGGAATCATGGGTGGTGGCAACCAATAGACTCCCCACGCCTTACCTATGAGTAAATCTCTATGCACAACAAAAGGCGAATCATCTATCTGTGCCGCAACAAATTCATCAGGGTTGCCCCAAAGGCGGCCATCGAGCGAATACGCACTATTGTCACCAGCCATCATAAATTGATCCTTACCCAAAACGGCTAATTTGTCTGGGTGCGTTCCAAATGCCCGAGATCCAATTCGAACTAATTCCTCGTTTCCCTCTTTTGTAGGGTTATTCGTTGCTCGAAGTGGCAAACCCTTATGTTCATAATTGTAATACAAGTCGTGGTCAACCTGAAGTTTTGTTATCTTCAATGGAGAACCATCAAATTGCCACTGCATAGATGGGGGCTTCCCACCACTACCCGCAATTTCTTCAACAGGAACTGATGGATCTGCGTTAGATGCCAAGCGTATTCTTTCTTCTGGTGAAAATTCGTACAGTAACTCTGCAACTCTTGCTCCATTAAGATATAGCACCATCATTTGGTCAACATGCCAACACTCCAAACGAATGGGTTGTCTTGCACCAGAAACATTTTTATGCAATACATCAACATCTACTTCTACTTTCTTAATGACTTCGCCACCTAGAGTTGACATTGAAAGAACCGCTTGACCAGAATAAATCATCCAAACAAAACGGTGTTGTACCGCTTCAAGGGAGAAACTTGCGTTTAACGATTCGTCATCTGGAGTTAAAGTCGCAGACACACGAACATCAGATAATGGTTGATTAGGTCGATTACGACTTAACATGTTATATGGAAGCCAATCATCAATAAGTATCCGATTGTTGTCCCATGTTAGGGTAGAAGGAGACGCCGTAGAACAAACCCAAGTTCGATCGTTGAGTTTCCACGTTCCAACTGGGCTACCAATCCAAGGTGGTCCACGCCAAGGTCGCGATAACGCAAGTGTATCTGTTGGAATAGCGTCGCTATCAGAAACCTTTCTCCACAATGACTGCTGTATGTGTTCTGGCTTTCTTTGAATCTTAAAGACTGACTCAGGTTCATTGTCCTTCCTTACAAAAATATCGCCATCGGCAATCCATAGTGTTTCATTAGGAAGACCAATCAGTCGTTTGATGTAATTTGAAGAAGTCCCCTGCGTGTCTGTTGGATTCTTAAACACAACAACATCAAACCGTTTTGGGCCAAAGAACGGATAAAGTGTTTTTAAAACAAGAACGTGGTCACCACCACGTTTCTCCTTTTTTTTTGCCTCAGACATTGAAAGTTTTATATTTCTTCCAAGTAGGGGATCGGCAATACTTTCTGGAGAGTATGAATTCCCTGGATCAAAACCTACAGCAAAATCTTGACCTGTTTGGTCACTGTGCTTCAATAGGTGTTGTCCTAACAGGGTGGGGGCCATAGATCCCGTCGGTATTACAAAACCCTCCACTACAAAACCACGAAACACCATTGCTAAAACAAATGCCACAATCAATGATTGCAACGTTTCTATGATACTCGATTCTTTCTTTGCCTTTTTTTCCATACCTTAGTTCTTATCGGAATCCTTGCTGGTATTTCTTTTTCTTCTTCGACGCCTACGACGTTTTTTCTTGGGTGCACTGTTGCCTGATTGAGATCCTTCTTTTGAATCATCATCATTCGAGGAATTCTTTTTCCTTTTACGTCTTCGTTTTCCTTTTGGTTTTTTCTCTTCAACTATTTCGTTGGTTTCCCACGGTCTTGGACATGTCTCTGGATCACTTAATTCTTCAAGCGGAAACGCAACGTGACGTTTATCGTGTTCTAGTTCTACTAACACAAGTTGGGTTAATATTTTCCCGTCCTGAACAATTGCTGGGCCTTCTGGAGTTCCGACTCGGGTCTTTTTGTGAGGAAGTTTCTTTTTAAGCTCACGATATGTTTGGTCTTCATACTTCAAACAGCACATAAGTCGACCACAACGACCAGATATCTTTTTGGGGTCAAGAGTTTGTTTCTGTTGTTTTGCTGAACGCATTGAAACTGGAGAGAGAACCTTTAAAAAACTTTTGCAGCAACAATGCTGACCACAGCGTTCATAGTCTGCTACTAACCTCGCTTCATCTCGAGAACCAATTTGACGCATCTCAATTCTGGTGGAGTATTTTGATGCCAACTCAGAAACAAGTTTTCGAAAATCCACCCTGTCTTCACTAATAAAATAGAAGGTTAACAATTCTTCACCTAAAATCGGTTCAACTTCCACAATCTCCATAGCAAGATGGTGTTCTTCAACAAGTTTTCGTGCATTTTTTAACTGTTCCGAAATGCGGCTTTTCAGCTCATTCATTCGCCCAACATCATCTCTTGTCGCAATTCGAATAACTCGACCATTTGTATGGAAGGGAAAGTTTTTACCTCCAGAGTTATCAATATATTCAAGCATTTCTGAACGGCTAATCGATTTTGAACATCCCGAGTTTGAACAAGTCGTTGTTACTAAATCAACCAATTCAGTGCCACGATGTGTTCGAGCAACAAGTTTTGAACCACATCCAATTTTAATTCCACCCGCCTGTTTATATTCACCAATCAACTGAAGTGATCCAAAACGCACTACTAGTGTTTCTGGTTCTTCTACTCGCTCAAGTTGTTCTTCAAGTGTAAGAGCGTCGCGTTTTGATGGATCTTCATCTTCTTCAAAGATTGGTAGCGGAACTATTGGCATAAATTCACTTCTATCGCAGTACGAATGATAAATACCCCATTATTGGGTAGTTTCATCAATTATTTCACTGTCGTCAGGAAGGGTTTCAGCTCCCTCTTTCGCCTGACCTAGAGAGGGGTTTGTACGCGTTAGCTCTGAGATTGTATCTTCTTTTTCCCCATGCTTGAGATCGTGGAGAGATTTTCGCTGTCTCTTTGTAAATAAAAGCCGAATAGGTATTTCACTAAATGGCAATTCTTCACGCAAACGATTCATAAGATATCGCTCGTATTGTCCCTCAAACATTGATGGATCGTTCACCACCATCGCGATTGTTGGTGGTTTTGTTGCAATTTGAGAAACATACAACAGTTTCGCGATTGTACCAAGACGTGACGAAGGGCCACGGTCTTTCAAAATTGATTTCACGACGGCATTCAATTTTCCTGTTGTCTCTCGGTGTTCTGACTGTTCTTTCAAGTTAAATGCCATTAATACCGCGTCGTTAATTCCATTACTTTCAACCGCGCTAACAAAGACAATTGGTGCAAAATCTAATCCCCTTAACTCTTTCGTGATGTACTCTAGATAATCCTCTGGTGAAACATTTTCATCTACAAGATCCCACTTATTTACAACAATCACAGTTGGTTTAAACTGTCTCTGCAATTCCATTGCAAGTTTTTTATCTACCTGAGAAATTCGGTCGGTAGCATCAATTATTAACATCGTGACATCGGCACGTCGAATCGATTGGAGCATTCTTCGATACGCATAATATTCAATATCATCAGCAAAACTTTTTTGCTTGCGAACTCCCGCTGTATCAATTGCTGTAAATGATTTACCTTCAATCTTAAACTGAACATCAATCGAATCTCGTGTTGTCCCCGCAATCTCTGAAACAATTACACGGTTTTCACCAGCAAGTGCGTTTGTCAGTGATGACTTGCCTGCATTACGTTTACCGATTATGGCTAGTTTCATGTCGGAGTCTTCATCACGATGACCTGTCACTCCCTCAAGCCGCTCCCAAATTCGATCCGTAAGATATTTTATTCCATGCCCACTTGTAGATGAAACACAAATTGCTTCGCCGAGACCAAGTGCTGCTGCTTCATGTCCATGGGGTTCCCATGATCGCGAATCTACTTTGCTTGCAACAACAAGAATTCGATCACCCGCACCTGCGCGACGTAACATTTCCGCAACTGTCTCATCAAGTGGCGTAATGCCTACCTGCGCGTCAACAATGTAGATTATGAGGTCTGAAGTATTCATCGCCTCCTTAATCTGGAATTCGATGTCAGAAGTAAGGTCTCGTAAATCCTTCCCAGCGTCATCAATGTGCTCGCCATCGACAACATACACACCCCACCCACCAGTATCGTGAATCTCTGCAAGTCTTAATTCTGTTCCCTTGGGGGTTCTTGATGGAGGATCAATCTCCAAAACAACGCTTACACGATCTCGGGTGACACCAGGAGTCGGATCGACAATTGATACCCTCCGACGAGCAAGCCGGTTTAACAAGCTCGATTTGCCGACATTAGGTCTACCAACAATAGCAATTCTAGGAAGGGACATTCCGACTATTGTACCAAATCTGGATCTAACCCTTGCTCTGTCTGCAGATTGATATGCGATACAATTATCAAATGCCCGAACAAGAACAAGGATTGTTAGTTGTTATCTCAGGACCCTCTGGGGTCGGAAAAACAACTATCGTACATAAGGTTCAAGACGCATTTGATGCTGTATTTAGCGTCTCAGCAACAACTCGCCCACAAAGTACTTCAGAGGTCAATGGGAAAGATTATTTCTTTATCACCCCTGAAGAATTCAACATAAAAATCAAAAACAACGAGTTTTTAGAACATGCAGAGGTTTTCGGTTGTCACCACTATGGCACGCTAAAAAAATCTGTCACAGAAGTTCTTTCTAGTGGAAGAATTATGTTGCTCGATATTGATGTTCAGGGTGGGGTTCAAATTCAAGACAACATGCCTGAATCAATTAGAATTTTTATCCTTCCTCCAAATGAAGATGTGTTGCTTCATCGACTTAAAACAAGAGGGAGAGATGATGGCGAATCAATTGAGCGAAGATTTCGAGAAGCAAAAAGTGAAATCAAGTTGGCAAAAGATAGTGGCGCATATGAATACTTCATTGTTAATGATGATCTCAAACTTGCAACAGCCGAAACGATTGCCATTATTCAAAATATTCGAAGCAATACTGCTACAACCCCATGAAATTAATGCTGGCGATTATTCTATCCCTCGCTACTCAAAGCGTCTTTTCGGTTCCAATTGAAACCATAGAATCAAAACAAACAAGCCCACTTGCACCAAGAGGCGGCGTGCTAATGGTCCAACTTATTACTGAATCAAATGGAAAGCAGTGGCCGTTTGAGATTGATGTTGTTTTTGAAGGCGGGGTACACAAAACAGGAGTTGTTGGGTGGATAGAAGCCAATCCAAATACATCTTTGTGGACAAGTAACCCATTTACTGTCCGCCCAATCACCCACAACGATGACTCGCTCTTAATTAATCCAAAGGATATATCAACCGGACCAGTACTTCTTGTAGAACTCCCAGAAAATGGATATGGAACCATAGGGTTTGGTGGCACAACGCTCATGCCAAAGTGGATTAATTTGCCGCCTTCATTGCCAAATCTAAATCTTTCCACTAACAAAAAGAAACCCGAACTTTATGCTGAATCTATATACCATCTTCCTGAATGGAACCCACTTGAATATTGGCGGTGGACACTTATTGCATCTCGTTTGGATGCAATTACTCCAGACCCACCAAGCTCAAATGAAGTGGAACGACTTGCTGCGTTAAGAGAATCGCAATTATGGCGTATCGGTTTCAATCGACTCGCTCGAAGTAGCCGAGGCGTTGCGGCTACATGCAGAGATTTGCTGAGTAATACTGCATACGATGCTGAATTTTTATACGCATGCTGGGTAGTTCATCCAGAATCGCTTCGACGCTTATTGTCAATCATGCTTGATATGACAACAACATCTCGACAACTTGCAACAAGAGCATTGCGCTGGGCTGAAGACCAACAACCATGTATTCAGTGGCTTGAACAGGTGTATGGAGAACGTGTCAAAATAGCAATTGCAAACCCAACCCTTGAACCCGTCGTTGCATCAGTTAAATGGCAAGACGAGAATGATATTCCTATTGCAGTAGAGGTCGCGGCTTCACACACGTTTCGTGCGTTTGTAACACGGCCGCCACTTGTAGACCTTTCAATATTTGGGCCTGCCACTGATGAACCCCCGTTACAGTGGCTCAATCTACAAATAGGCAAACAAGATTTTTCCCTTCCAATTGTTCCCCCTACCATTACGATAACTCCACCAAGTATTCGATTTCAAGTTCTGCACCCATTGTGGAATCTTCAAAGCATTCAACTTGGACAACCAATTGTTGTTGACAAGGATAATGTCACAACTGTGCAATTAAGAAAAATACTCGGAGTGTGGGAATTGTTTATTAGTTGCATGGGCTGTTCCACAAACTGCAACTTGCCCAAAACTGTTTCGAGAGTTGAACAACTTCGTGGAATTGAATCCGTCTCAATAATACATCCAGACACAAATACTATTGCCTCCATTTCCCCAACCGATGAATATATTCCCCGTGGAATGAAGGTTTCAAAAATAATAAAAGAGAATAGTTGGTTTATTAGAGTCGAGCTCCCTAATTCCTGGACAGAACAAGACCTTCTTTCGTTTTCAGTTGCAAGGACACATGGTGACTCCAGAAAAGTTGAAACAGGTCCACTTCCATGTATCCCCTGGAAAATATACCCATCACCAATTGTCGTTGATCTTTCGCATTGGGATGAAATCGCTGATTTTCCTGATTTCTAACTGCGCAAGAAAACTGTCCACAGCAAACTGTTTAAAGGTCTCATAGCATGCTTTTATTCAAAATCGTAGTTGCCCGAATATTCCTATTACACCCGCATTTTCATAATCTGTTGAGCGAATAAGTTGTCGTGATTGATCTGTGACTTCGAGGTGCCCACCAAAAACAATACCACCCAATAGTGTAATGTCACATGTTGGAGATGCTTTATGCGTCGCTCGTAAAATAAGTGGATACGAGGTGGTTTCGCCAGCACCATTTGGCGCAATGCCACTATCGTCTAATTTGAACCTGTTGTACTCATAAGACAGCCCAACACCATACGTCCAAGATCCTTGTGGTGTCCAAATAAGTTCAAGCCCCCTCCTGCCTGCAAATCGGGCGGTCATTGCACTTCTAAGCCGAAGCGTGTCGGCGAGTTTCCACTCTACGATAAATAACGGAAACACAAGTGGATCGGCCTGAGCCTCACCAACAATAGCTACGCCAAGGCCAAGTGTGAGGTCTGATGAAAATGAGTGGATAAGACCAAAAGAACCACCCACATTTGTATCTGTTGAAGCGGTATCTTCATAACTTGCACGGACAAACCCCGCAGCAAACCATTGCGATTGATCCGCGTATTCATGCGTCCACTGGGTGACAAATTCAATCGTCTTAATCGTTCCCCACGGATTATCTCCACCTAACCCTGTTGTTCCACCAAAACTCCAATCGGTGGCTTGATACTGGAAATCGAATAGAAGATTATCGTCGTTTGTAACTTGTGTATCTAATCGAAGCGAGGTTCCAAATGAAGATGCCTCAATATTGCCACCAGATGTAACCGAAGATTCAAACTGATTGAAATAATAAAAATCAAGTTTCGCATTAAATGTTTGAGTTTCTTCGCTCGTCTGAGACAACATCAAACATGCCACTATTGCAATGTCAATCATATAAATTCTCTCAAGTTATTGAAACAGGAAGTGTTTCAATTAGGTTTGTCAAAATATCATCACAGGAAATTCCTTCTGCCTCTGCTTCAAAATTCAAAATACATCGATGGCGGAGTGCTGGAAGAGCAACATCTTTAATATCATCAACACGTACTTCTGCGCAACCCGCAAGTAGTGCTCGGACCTTCGCTCCTAGAACAAGTGTTTGGGCAGCTCGTGGTGACGCGCCAAATCTAAGAAATGTTTTTACTTTTGGGGTAGCAATTGATTCTTCTGGGTGCGTCGCCAACACAATTCGAACAGCATAATCTTGTACATCTTCAGAAATACTAACTTCACGCACCAGTTGTTGATAAGAAATAATTGTATTTGTATCAAGTACGCGCTGTACGTCTGTAGAAGCACCGCTCGTTGTACGATTAATAATTTCCATCAACTCTTCGCGTCCCGAATATCCAACATGTAATTTAAAGAAGAACCTATCGAGTTGTGCTTCTGGAAGAGGATACGTTCCCTCTTGCTCGATTGGGTTTTGAGTTGCCATTACAAAAAATGGTTTTTCGAGAGCGTGAGTTTCTCCTCCAACTGTAACTGTTCGTTCTTGCATAGCTTCGAGCAACGCGGATTGTGTTTTTGGTGTTGCACGATTGATTTCATCCGCGAGAACCATTTGTGCAAAGAGTGGTCCTTTACGAAACTCAAACTCTCTGCCACTGTCTGATTCCACAACAACCGTTGTGCCAGTAATATCCGCAGGCATTAAGTCTGGCGTAAATTGAATTCGGGCGAACTTAAGATGTAGGGCATCACTCAGCGTTCGAATCAGTAGAGTTTTTCCGAGACCGGGCACGCCCTCTAAAAGAGCGTGTCCACCTGCAAATAAACATATTAATACACCCTCAATAATTTCATCGTGTCCAACAACTGCCTTTGCAATTTCGGTACGCAACTTTGCGTAATCTCCTCGAAATGTTTTCGCTGCATCTTCAAGTGAAACTATTTCCGTCGGCATGTGTGCACAATACCAAAAAAAGGAGCGTTATTCGGCTTTTTCGATCATCCAGTACTCGATATCAATTTGTGTCTGACGACCGAATACTGTTGCAAGTACTCGAACGACACCCTTCTCTGGGAAAATGTCATCAACAGTGCCTTCGTAGCCCATGAATGGTCCCTCTTTTACATTCACATGATCGCCTTTAGCAAATTCAAGTTTGACCTCTGCAACCTCTTCGGGCGCTTGTGAATCAAACAACATCTTGTCAACTTCGTCGTTAGACATTGGTGTTGGCTTGCCAGCAGTACCCACAAAATCTCCAACCCCGGTTGTTTCTTTAATTAAGAAAAACACATCCTGAGAAATTCGTGCATCTACAAGTTTCATTTCAACAAAGATATATCCGGGATATAATTTTGTTTCGGTAATTTTTGTTTTACCTGTTTTTGTCAGTGTTTTTGTTTTCTCGGTTGGAACCATAATTCGTCCAACTAGGTGCTGAACCCCCTCGATTTGCACTTTCTTTTCAAGTGCGTTTCGTACAAAATCTTCTTTGTTTGACGCAACTCGAAGCACAAACCAGTTCATGCCTTCTTGGGTGCGTGGTTCTTCACCAGTAGGAATCTCTGTGGCATCTTCTGCTGGTACATCTTCTGATGGTGCATCTTCTGATGGTGCATCTTCTACTGGTGCAGTTTCTACTGGTGCAGTTTCTACTGGTGCAGTTTCTACTGGTGCAGTTTCTACTGGTACATCTTCCACTGGTGCAGTTTCTGCTGGTACATCTTCCACTGGTTCAGTTTCTACTGATGTAGTTTCTGCAACAACGTCTGTTGTAGGTTCTGAAGCCTCGCAAGCCATTTCTGGAGTGGGGGTTGATTCTATATTTTGTTCTGTATCTGTCATCGTGATCCCTTAAGCCCTTTTAAGATGATTGCAACACGCCCGCCCATTGAAAGAACGCTGAAAATACCAAATCTGCAATTTGGCAAAAAACAGCAATAAAAAGTGTAAGCATAATCACAAGAATGGTCGAACCGACGATTTCTCGTTTTGTTGACCAATTCACCTTTCTCATTTCGCCCTCTGTTGCAATCATAAAATCTACAAACTTTGCTTTACGACCTATGAAGTGAAATCCAATGATGCCACAAATAACAACAACGAGTATTGAAACTCCACCCTGTATATATACAGATTCTATATCTGATATTTGTGCTCCGCTGAGTTGGTCCCAGATCCAAACTACACCCATCATTACCAAGAGACCAAAGCCAATGGCCGACATCAATCGCACCCAGTATCCTTGACCTTGTTTGTAAATTGTTGCTCTCATGTTGTTCTCATGTTTCTGTGTTTCTAACCAAACACGCCGGGAGTGACTCGAACACTCAACCTGCGGATTTGGAATCCGCTGCTCTGCCAATTGAGCTACCGGCGTCCATGCGTCCACTTAACAAGCGGACGCGTTATTTACTTCCGCTTAATCTTATGAAGCGTGTGCTTACGAAGTCGAGGGCAATACTTTTTAAAACCCTCTTTTACCTTTTCGTCAATGCCGCCCTTCACGCGAATACTCGTGCGGTAATTTAAATCACCTGATTCGGTGCATTGGAGCCAAACATATTCTCGATCTGTTGATCTGGCCATAGTGGGAAAAACCTCTCAAGTAAGGATGGTGCGAGGAGAGAGTTAACTCCCCCCTCGCCATACATCCGTTATTACTCAACAATCTTGGTCACAACACCAGAACCAACGGTGCGGCCGCCTTCACGAATAGCGAAGCGGAGACCTTCTTCCATAGCAATTGGTTTATCTTCAAGGTCAATTGCCATTTGAATGTTATCGCCAGGCATGCACATTTCTGCACCGCCAAGCAAGTCTAATTTACCGGTTACGTCAGTTGTACGGAAGTAGAACTGTGGTTTGTAACCACTGAAGAATGGCGTCGATCGACCACCTTCTTCTTTTGTAAGGATATAGACTTCGCCTTCAAATTTTGTGTGTGGTGTGATTGAGCCAGGCTTACAAAGTACTTGACCGCGTTCAATATCATTCTTGTCAACACCACGAAGGAGACAACCAACGTTGTCGCCAGCCTGCGCATCTTCAAGAATCTTTTGGAACATTTCCACGCCAGTAACTGTTGTCTTGGCTGTTTCTTCGTTCAAACCAACGATTTCAACTTCATCACCAACTTTTACAAGACCACGTTCAATACGACCTGTTACTACAGTACCACGTCCCTTGATTGAAAATACATCTTCAACTGGCATTAAGAATGCCTTATCTACTTCGCGTTCTGGTTCAGGAATGTAGTCATCACATGCTGTCATCAATTCATCGATAGACTTGCAAACATCATCGTCTTTGCCTTCTGATTCAAGTGCTTTTAGTGCCGAACCACGAATAACTGGAATGTCGTCACCTGGGAAGTCGTAACTGCTGAGCAAGTCGCGAATTTCCATTTCAACAAGTTCTAGTAGCTCTTCATCATCAACCATGTCACACTTGTTCATATATACAACAAGTGCTGGTACACCAACTTGACGAGCAAGCAAGATGTGTTCACGTGTTTGAGGCATAGGACCGTCAGTTGCTGCAACAACAAGAATTGCGCCGTCCATTTGAGCAGCACCAGTAATCATGTTCTTCACATAGTCAGCGTGACCAGGGCAGTCAACGTGTGCGTAGTGACGAGTTTCTGATTCATATTCTTGGTGACTTGTAGCAATGGTAATACCACGTGCTTTTTCTTCGGGTGCGTTGTCGATTTGATCAAACGCCCGAGCGTCTCCTAGACCCTTTGATGACTGACGAGTTGTAATCGCAGCAGTAAGAGTTGTTTTCCCGTGGTCAATATGACCAATCGTGCCAATGTTCACGTGGGGTTTATTTCGAACAAATGTGTCCTTTGCCATCGTGAGTTCTCCGTTTCAATTAGGTGATAACAAACTATCA
>PVBE010114776.1_pt1 | contig 16676 bp, 15 predicted proteins | sample 1631181 | NCBI WGS metagenome assembly PVBE01 (sample SAMN08397723, study PRJNA350692) | Marine metagenome, whole genome shotgun sequencing project. | isolation source: water | place: Pacific Ocean | collected 2012-04
CTTCACAGAACCAGCATGCAGTCGCCGTAGCTGTAGAATCTGTATTCTTCGCGGACCGCTTCCTGGTAAGCCTGCATTATCAGATCTTTTCCGCCTAAAGCGCAGACCATCATAACAAGCGTCGATTTGGGCAGATGGAAGTTTGTGAGCATTGCATCTGTTGTATTGAAGTCATAGGGCGGATAAATGAATAACGATGTGCGACCTTCACATGCCTGGATATGTTCGTATTCAGCCGCTACCGATTCGCAAGTCCTGACTGTTGTGCTCCCGACGGCGACGATTCGGTTTAGTTTTCTATCAACACTATTGATCTTCTCTGCGCATTCAGCACCTATGACGTATCGCTCTGATTCCATCTTGTGGGATTCCACGTCGTCGGATTTCACCGGCTTGAAGGTTCCCGGCCCCACATGCAGGGTTATCGCGGTATGATCAATCCCACGTTCAGCCAGGCTCGCAAGTAGCGCGGGGGTGAAATGAAGTCCCGCGGTAGGTGCGGCAATCGCGCCATCGTGCCTTGCAAAAGCGGTCTGATAATGCTCCCGGTCCGCTTCTGTGCGAGGCGTGACTCCCGCTTCTCTCTTTATATATGGCGGAAGCGGAGGAACACCGTGTTCGGCGAGAATCTGCATCAGTGGACGACTGTTTCTCAGCAAAAGGCAGACACGGCCTTTTCCGCGCGTCTCAACGATTTCAGCAGTGAGCTCTCCCCCTGCAAACTCAGCCCTGATTCCCGGCCTCGCCTTTCCTGACGCTCTAAAAAACGCATCCCAACGCCCTTCCCCATCCGGCTCAACCAGCAAGATCTCGACCTTGCCTCCAGTATCACATCGCTTCCCGAACAACCGGGCAGGCACAACCCGGGTCTCGTTCGCAACGAGAAGATCGCCGGGAGAGAGAAACCCCGGAAGCTCTCGCACCATGGAATGGCGCAGATCTCCGGTTTTCCGGTCTACGACCAGCATTCTGGCTGACGCGCGTTCGGAGAGCGGCTCCTGTGCTATCAGTTCAGGAGGAAGGCTGTAGTCAAAATCGGTTGTTTTCACTATCTGTATGCCGGGTAGCTTCGGATTCTTTGCACACCGACCCTTTGATTGGTGTCATCCCGATCCGCCTCAGGCGGAGAGGGATCTAATGCTTAACCTGGTACTTGAGATCCTTCGACTACGCTCCGTTTCGCTCAGGATGACAGTCTTTCAATCGGGGTTTTCGCTGAATCGTTCTATCTAGAGAAGTACTTCACTCTCCGATGATCTTCACGAGCACCCGCTTCTTGCGTTTGCCATCGAGTTCATAGTAGTGGATCCGTTCCCACGGTCCGAAATCCAGCCTGCCGGCGGTCACGGCAACTACCACTTCTCTGCCCATAACTGTGCGCTTTAGGTGGGCATCCGCGTTATCTTCGAAGCCGTTGTGGGCGTAGCGGGAGTATGGTTTCTCTGGGGCCAGTCCCTCCAGCCATTTCTCGAAATCGGAATGAAGACCGGATTCATCATCGTTGATGAATATAGAGGCGGTGATGTGCATTGCGTTGCATAGCAGAAGGCCTTCTGTAATACCGCTCTCCTGAAGGCATTGCTCGACGTCGGGTGTGATGTTGATAAGCTGGCGGCGCGAATGAGTTTCGAACCACAGCTCCTTGCGGTATGATTTCATAATGTTCTTGCCTCCTGTGCATTAACGGCACGCTTCACGTTTTCGCGACGACTCTTCATGAATAATGTGCGCTAGTGTGCTGTCCCGGAAGTTCCCCCGCGGGGATTCTGTCATGCCGAGCGAAGTCGAGGCATCTCGGCTTCGACAGAAGCCGTTGCTTCGCAACGAGATCCCTCGACTTCGCTTCGCTCCGCTCGGGATGACAGGCGCCGATTCTGTGCATGGTCACTTCTGGGACAGCACACTAGCTTGCACCACCCACATCAAACTGCATGTCGTAAAGCCTCTTGTAGGCGCCGCCCATGGCAAGCAGTTCGGCGTGCGTTCCTGTTTCAGCCACGTGCCCTCCATCCAGGACAATTATCCTGTCACAGTTGGATATCGTAGAGAGGCGATGAGCAATGGCGAATACTGTCCGGCCGGTTATCAGCTCATCCAGGGCTGCCTGGACCATGCGCTCCGATTCGGTATCCAGCGCGCTCGTGGCTTCATCGAGAATAAGTATGGGGGGGTTGCGAAGTATCGCCCGGGCGATTGAGAGTCTCTGCCTCTGGCCACCCGAAAGCCGCACTCCGCGCTCACCTATCACCGTGTCATAGCCATCGGGCATCGCCGTTATGAAATCGTGCGCATACGAGCGCCGTGCCGCATCTTCAATGGCGTCCCGCTGCGCATCTGAAGACCCGTACGCAATGTTGTTGGCAACGGTATCGTTGAAGAGAAAGGTGTCCTGGGTTACCAGGCCGATCTGCTTTCTCAATGAAGAAAGCGTTACGTCTCTAAGATCGTGTCCGTTTACAAGTATCGCCCCGTCCGTTACATCATAAAAGCGGGGCAGAAGGTTGACCAACGTGGTCTTGCCCGCACCGGAACTGCCCACAAACGCGATCTTGTCTCCTGACGACACTTCAAATGACACATCCTCTATAACCGGCTCATCGCCATAGGAAAAACGAACATGGTCGAATGCGATTTCCGATATGCTCTCATTCAGCTCACTGGCACCGGGCTTGTCGGTCACCGTACTTGCAGTATCCAGTACCTCGAAGATTCTGTCCGCAGCCGCGGAGCTCTGCTGAATATGCACATGAATCTTGCTCAGCTTCTTGACCGGTTCGTACATCATGAAATAGGCGGCAACGAAAGCAAAAAACTCGTCGACCGGCATCTTGGCCGACCTGACATATACCAAGAGGAGTGCGATCCCCATCGACGCAATGAATACGATGATGGGTTCCACTATTGCGGTGGCCTTTGCCACCCGCATGGTGCGGCCGAAGAAGGCCTTGGTCTGTGCCTTGAATCGCCCGACTTCATACTCCTCCATGCCAAACGCCTTCACAATGCGCGCGCCCGCTACGCTTTCCTGGAGGATTGATATGACGTCGGCGATGCGTTCCTGCGCCTGCTTCGAGTATCGTCTCACTCGACGGCCGAAGATACCAACCGGCACGATGCAAATGGGGAATACGATCAAGCTGATTACGGCCAGTTTTGGGTCTACAACGAAGACCCATACGACCATGAAGATCAGTGTCAGCGGCTGCTTGGCCAGGTCCGAGATCGTGGTGGACACGGCCCTTTCTATAAGCATGGTGTCATTCGTGGTTCGGGAAATCAGCTCGCCTGTCCTGCTTTTCGAGAAATACGAGACCGACATGTCGTGGATGTGAAAGAACACCGCGTTGCGCAGATCCATAACCACCCTGTGACCAACCCATCGAAAGCAATAGGTGGCGAGGAAGTCGGCCGCCCCCCTCAGCAACCCGACAGCCGGAAAGCAGAGGGCAACGACGATAATGAATGCTGAGGAGAATCCCGTTTCATCCGGGCTGAACACCTCGTGCATCCCGCCCTTGATCACCCAGACAAATGCCCCGTTTGCCAACGAGTACAGCGTACCCGCCACGAAACCGGACAGAAGACGCATCCTGTAGGGAACAACCCAGGCCAGGAGGCGACGGTAGGTAGCATCCGGCTTCAGGTCTGTCTTGACTCCATTTTTAGGCATGGAAAACTCTCAGGCGTTGAGACTGGAGAGATATCGCTCAGCTTCAAGTGCCGCCATGCAACCGGACCCAGCCGCGGTTACGGCCTGCTTGTAATCAGGATCCTGGACATCGCCGGCGGCAAACACTCCTGCAACGCTGGTGCGCGTATTCTCTGCCTTGATGAAGCCGTCTTCCAGTTCGAGCTGGCCTTCGTAAGCTTCCGTGTTCGGATGATGACCAATGGCCATGAATACGCCAGTGACATCAATCCGGGATACTTCTCCAGTCTTAACGTTCTTCAACTTGAGTCCGGTAACTTCGTTCTTCTCCACGTCCAGGACCTCTTCAACCACGGAGTTCCACTCAAAGGTGATCTTGTCGTTCGCCAATGCCCGGTCCGCAAGTATCTTAGATGCCCTGAGCTCATCACGCCTGTGAATGACGGTGACCCCGGCCACCATCCTGGTAAGGAAAATGGCCTCTTCGATCGCGGTATCTCCACCGCCTACCACCGCAACATTCTGCCCCCGGTAGAAAGCGCCGTCGCATGTGGCGCATGCGGAGACTCCACGCCCCATGAGCTTCTGTTCGGATTCAATTCCGAGGTACTTGGCACTTGCGCCCGTAGCAATGATTATCGAAAGGGATTCAATCACAGAACCATCGGACAGCATAAGCTTGAGGGGGGAACCCGAGAAATCAGATTCGGTTATTTCACCATTTATGTATCTCGTTCCGAACCTCGCGGCCTGGTCACGCATGTTCTGCACGAGCGCGGTTCCGTCAATGCTCTCGGGGAATCCCGGGTAGTTCTCAACTTCCGTCGTTGTGGTCAGCTGCCCTCCGGGCTGCATACCATCAACCACCACAGGTTCGAGACCGGCCCTCGCAGCATAAACCGCCGCAGTTAAACCGGCCGGGCCGGTTCCAACAATCGCTACCTTTTCCACTTCTTCCTCCGGATCATATGCCTACGTATACTTCACGACTTCATCGACCGTCGTGTACCCGTCCAAAACGCTCTTAACACCATCGTGGCGCATTGTGTTCATGCCCTGTTCCACGGCCTTCTCGCGGATCACCAGTGTCGGACTTCTCAGGTTTATCAACTCGCGAACAGCGTCCGTAACGCTGAGGTACTCGAAGATCCCTTTGCGGCCGTGGTAGCCCGTCTCGTTACAGAACGAGCAACCCGAACCGTAATAGAAATCCCGGTCACCCACTTCCTGGCGGGTCAGCTCCAGTCGCTCGATAATATCATCGTCGGGTTTGTACGCCGTCTTGCAGTGCTCGCATATAGTACGCACAAGCCGCTGGCCCAGTACCGCTTCCAATGTTGATGAAAGAAGGAAAGGCTCCACATCCATATCGATCAACCTCGTTACCGCACCGGCAGAATCGTTGGTATGCAGCGTGCTGAACACGAGGTGGCCCGTGAGTGATGCCTGGATCGCGATCTGCGCGGTTTCAAGATCCCTGATTTCACCGACCATCATCACGTCGGGGTCCTGGCGAAGAAAAGCACGCAACGCCTTACCGAAAGTGTTGCCGGCAATCTCGTTGATCGGAACCTGTATGATGCCGTCAATATCGTATTCCACCGGTTCCTCAGCCGTGAGAATCTTCGTTTCGAGAGTATTGATACGCCGCAAGCCTGAATACAGGGTGGTTGTTTTTCCTGATCCCGTAGGGCCGGTCACAATAATAATGCCGTGGGGCTTCTTTATGTCATAGTTGAACTGTTCGTATATCTCCGTGGGCATTCCAAGGTTCTCGATCTCCAGTGAGACTACACTTCTGTCAAGGACACGCAGCACGACACTCTCACCGAACTGAGTGGGAAGGGTCGAGACACGAAGATCGATGGGGCGGCCGCCGATCGAGAGCTGAATTCGACCGTCCTGGGGGACGCGCCTTTCGGCGATATTCAAGCTCGCCATGACCTTCACCCTGGATATAACCGGAAGAGCAAGCCGTTTGGGCGGTGGCTGCATTTCGTAGAGCGCTCCGTCCACCCGGTAACGGATCTTGAACTCTTTCTCAAAAGGTTCGAAGTGGATATCCGAGGCCCTGTCGTTCACGGCCTGGTAAAGCACGAGATTCACAAAGCGAATGACCGGAGTCGAGCCGGCCGCTTCCTCGATACCTTTCTCATCCTCGGAATCACCAAGCGAGAGGGCGTCGCCCGCGTTTTCAAACTCCGACTCCAAGGCCGAAAGCATATCGTTCACCGATGCACTTTCATCACCGTAGAACTGGTTTATATATGTTCGGATATCTTCTTCACGTGCGAGGACGAAAGAAACATCCCGAGTAAGGACGAACATGAGTTCATCCATTATCTGCGGACTTATCAGGTCGGAAACCGCAAGGCACACCGAGCTTGTATCCGATGAAGTGGGCACCACGTTATACATCCTGGCCACACTCGCGGGAACGCTGTGGATAATGTCCGGCGCTATATCCGTGGCAGGCAGGTTGATAACCCTTGTACCGAGGTACGCGGCGATGACCTCCAGCAACTGGTCCTCGGCCAGGTACTCGGCGTCCACGAGAATCGCCCTGATCGGTTTACCCGTTTCCTCGTGCTCCAGGTGTATTTCCCCCGCCTGATCGTGCTCCACGATTCCCTGGTCCACAACCAGTTGCAACAGTGGGTCCATGAACTCGATTTCGACCATCGTGCTACTTCTTCTTTCCGCCGATTTCCTTAAGCTTCTCGACAATTGTATCCGGATCCTGCGCCTTGGTAATCAGATCTTCGTAGTGGATTCTCCCCGCCTGGTAGAGAGCCATAAGGTGAGAATCCAGCGTGATCATGCCGAATTTCGCTCCGGTCTGGATATCCGACGTGATGCGGTACGTTTTGTTGTCGCGGATCAACGCCTGGATCGACGGGGTTGAGATCATGACCTCGAAAACCGCAGCCCGGCCGGGCTGGTCCGCTCGCACCAGCAGAAGCTGCGAGATCACGGCAACAATACCTACGGACAACTGGGTTCTGATCTGGGCCTGTTGATTCGTCGGAAATGCGTCCACGATACGATCTACCGTCCGGGCGGCACCGGTCGTGTGGAGCGTGGCAAACACGAGGTGGCCGGTTTCAGCCGCGGTAATTGCTGCTTCCATCGTTTCCAGGTCGCGCATTTCACCCACGAGTATCACGTCGGGGTCCTGTCTCAGGGCGCGCCTCAATGCTTCCTTGAAGGAGGGAACATCCACACCGATCTCACGCTGCGTGACTATCGATTTCTTATGCTCGTGGTAGTACTCGATCGGGTCTTCAATAGTGATTATGTGAACGTCCCGCTGCATGTTGATCAGGTTCAGCATACTTGCAAGGGTGGTGGTTTTGCCGGAGCCCGTCGGCCCCGTGACCAGCACCAGTCCGCGCGGCCGGAACAGCAGTTCTTTCACCTGGGGAGGAAGGCCTATTTCGTCCAGCGACATGAGAGTCGATGGAATCTGGCGCAGTACGATACCAACGTTTCCCTTCGCCTTAAGCACGCTGACCCTGAACCGGGCCTTGTCACCGAAGCCGAAACCGAAGTCTGTACCGCCCTGTTCGCGCACTTTCTGCTGGTGATCGGGAGAGGTGATACTTTTCATCATCCGTTCGGTGTCGTCCGGCTTCAACGTCGCCGCGTCTATGGCGTGGAGCGATCCGTGAATACGTAGAATAGGAGCCTGGCCAACCGTAAGGTGCAAGTCCGACGCACCTTCGTCGACGCAGAGCTGAAGAAGTTCGTTCATCTCGATATCTGCACCATGTAGCTCACTCATCAGTCAATATCTCCCATAGTCACGCGCAGAATTTCCGACACTGTAGTCCAACCGGCCGCAACCTTTCGCAGGCCGTCTTCGCGAAGGGTCCGCATGCCGGTTTCTCTCGCGGCAATTCGTATTTCAGAAGCCGGCGCTTTCTCGAATATCATTCGCCGTATCTCGTCGTTCACCGTAAAAATCTCGAAGATGCCTTGCCTGCCGGAATACCCTGTCAGCGAGCATTTGCTGCAACCGTGGCCGGCATAGAGTGTTGTGCCGGCCATCTGTTCCGCCGCGGGACCCAATGCCCGGAGCTCGGCTTCGTCCGTGGGGTGCTCTTCCTTGCATCCGTCACAGATGGTACGCACGAGACGTTGCGCCATCACGGCCCTGATGGACGATGCAACGAGAAAGGGTTTCACGCCGATGTCGAGCAGTCGGGTAATGGCACTGGGCGCATCGTTCGTGTGAAGAGTACTGAAAACAAGGTGACCGGTCAGGGATGCCTCGGTAGCGATATTGGCCGTTTCCCGGTCACGAATCTCACCGATCATAACAACATTTGGCGCCTGGCGCAGGATCGAACGCAGTGCCGAGGAGAACGTCAGGCCGACCTCTTCGCGAACCTGCACCTGGTTTATGCCCGACATCTGGTACTCAACCGGGTTCTCGACCGTGATGATTTTACGGTCGGGACGATTGATATGCCCCAGGCAGGCATATAGCGTCGTTGTCTTGCCCGAGCCGGTGGGCCCGGTGACAAGAATGATTCCATCGGGCAGGCCGATAAGGCGCTCGAAGACCTGCTGGTCATCCGCGAAAAAGCCAAGCTTGGGCAGGCCCAGCGCAAGGTTCTGCTTGTCGAGAATACGCATGACCACGCTCTCACCGTGATTAGAAGGTATCGTCGACACGCGAAGATCCAGCTCCCGACCGTATACATGCACCTGGATTCGACCGTCCTGCGGAATACGTTTCTCGGATATCTTCATCGCCGCCATGATCTTCACGCGACTGATTATGGCCGACTGCAGCCGTTTCGGAGGGCTGTCGACTTCGTGGAGTACGCCGTCAATCCTGTACCTGACCCTGAGGCGCTTCTCGAGAGGCTCAATGTGAATATCCGAAGCCCTGTGCCTGTATGCTTCCAGGATAATCACGCTTACCAACTTGATGATGGGGGCGTCGGCTTCGGAAACGTCATCCGCATCCTGGATAACGTGCTGCGCACCGATGGCATCAACATTAACGTCCTCGTCGCTGATCTGGTTGAGCATGGCCTCCATTGTGGACTCAACGGAGTAATACCGGTCCAGGGTAACCCGCAGTTCATCGCGCGTAACTACTACACCCTCGACATTGCACTTGAGAACGTATCGCAGGCTGTCGAGCGTATCGAAGTCCAGCGGATCACAGAGAGCAACCGTAAGATTATCTTCGTTTTTGAAGACCGGGACGACCTTGTAGCGGCGGGCGGTGTCAACCGGGATCATGTCCCTGAGCTCGGGCGGAATATCAACTCCCTGGAGGCTTATCATCTCCATCCCGAACTGGCCTGCAAGAACGCCCAGCACATCAGGCTCGGAGATCACGTTGTCTTCAACCATGACATCCAGAACCGTCCTGCCGTCCTGGACCATGTTCTCACGACTCGCCTCGATCTGCTCAGGCGTTATCGCACTATGCTCGAGGAGAATATCCAGCACATAATCGTCGTTAGACGTCAAAATCGCTTCCCCATTTAACTTTCGAGAGCCTCTCTCAATCCATCTCGCGATTATGGCAGAAAGAACTTCACGAGGCAACCATGGGATTCGCCGAGCTTTTTTGCGGTGGGAGTCTCTGACAGGATTTACAGAATCTACAGGATACTCCTTCGCCGAGGCTACGGCGGACAAGTTGGGAGAGGTGACATGCTTGAAACGAAACCGAGAAGCCCCATCGTTTCAAGCCAGCCTGTCCCTGAGCAACTGGGCTACCATCTGGGGGTTGGCTTTGCCGCGGCTCATGCGCATCACCTGGCCTACAAGGAACTGTATTGCAGCCTCCTTGCCGCTCTTGAAGTCGGCGACCGACTTGGGATTCGCCGCGATGGCCTGGGCCACGAAACCGTCGATAACCCCGGAGTCGCTGACCTGGGTGAGGCCCTTTTTCTCCACTATGGCCTTCGGATCCCCGCCCTCTTCGAACAGAATCCCGAGAACTTCCTTGGCCGTATTGGAGTTCAGCGTCTTGGCGCCCACTAGCCCTACGAGGCCGGCAAGGGCCTCGGGCGTGATGGGCACATCCGCCAGCTCCTTCTCCGATTCGGAAAGCAGCCGCAGCATCTCAGTCATGATTAAATTCGATACGGCTTTCGCATTGCCGCACTTTCTGGCCGCCGCCTCAAAGAAATCCGCAATTGACTTATCCGCCACCAGCACCCCGGCGTCATACCCGGGCAATCCGTACTCTTCGACAAGCCGTACCCGTCTTCCGCGAGGCGACTCCGGCAAAGCAGCGCGCCATTCCGATACCTGGTCTCTCGAAAGAACCACCGGCATAAGATCGGGTTCCGGAAAATAGCGGTAGTCGTGGGCGTCTTCTTTCGTCCGCATGGAAGACGTTACATTCCGGTCCGGATCCCAACGCCGCGTTTCCTGCACGATCTCGCCCCCGGATTCGATCTCGTCGATCTGCCGGGCAATTTCGTACTTCAGGGCGTTCAATACCCCCTTGAACGTGTTCATGTTCTTGATTTCCGCCTTGGTTCCCAGCGTACTTGAACCGGCAGGAGCAACACTTACGTTTACATCGCAGCGCATATTGCCTTCTTCGAGGTTGCAGTCGCTCACGCCCGCGTAGAGAACGTTCTGCCTGAGAGCCTGGAGGTAGGCGTATGCTTCCTCGGGAGAATGCATGTCCGGATCGGAGACAACTTCCATGAGAGGGACACCGGCCCGGTTAAAGTCAACGCCGCTTGAATCATGGAAATGCATGTTCTTGGCTACGTCTTCTTCCAGGTGGATTCGGGTAAGCCTGATGCTTCTGGTTTCGCCGTCGATGTCTATATCGACCGTGCCGCCATTGCATAGCGGCTTATCGTATTGAGTAATCTGGTAGTTCTTGGGCATATCGGGGTAGAAATAGCTCTTGCGGTCGAACTTGCTGTACTCGCTGATCTCGCAGCCGAGCATCAGGCCGGTAATAACTGTGAGCTTGATGGCTTCGCCGTTCATGACGGGCATTGCACCCGGATACCCGAGGCAGACAGGGCAGACATGCGTATTGGGCTCGGCCCCAAATCCCGTGCTGCAACCACAGAACATCTTGGACCGCGTCTTCAACTGCACGTGGACTTCGAGACCAATTGTACTTTCATATTGCATGTGGGAACTATAGTTGATGGCTGATGGTTGATGGTTGTTTCGGAGTTCTGACCGCGGATGGGCGCGGATGGGCACGGATGTGAGAATCTGAGAGGTCTGCTGTGTATGCCACTCGTTTCCACTTGAGTTGCGCATACTTGAAGTTTAAGAGCAGGGCCACATTCAATCCTGTCTTCGCTAGATACCCGATCATTTGTGCCATGTGATTCTCATTGAACGCCGTCACGACCTTGGGGTCGACCACAATCAATTCATCCACAATCATATCAGGAACAAGCGTCCCTATAAGATGCCCCTTGAAATGCACGGGTAGTCTTTTCTGTTGTTCGATTCCATGCCCGCGTTCTCGAAGCTCAATAACCAAGGCATTCTCGTAGAGTTTCTCATCTAAACCAGGCTTAAGAATGTTCAGGACATCCATCGCAGCTCCAATGACATCCCGACTCAGTTCCTCGTGGATGAGATTTCCCATAGCAACCCTCTCATATCCTCGTCACTCGCACCAACAATCCAAAATATCCGTGCCCATCCGCGGTCAAGATTCCCCATCAACCCTCCGTTGCTCTCCGAGCTATGGACGGCAAGCCATTCCCCGATACGCATGCCCGATACGCAGGATGTTTTCTTCTTTGAACGCCGGGCCGAGGACCTGTAAGCCTATCGGTAAACCATCGCCGTCTTCACCACATGGGACCGAAAGACCGCATATTCCGGCCAGGTTGGCCGTGACCGTGAAGATATCTCCGAGGTACATCGCAAGGGGATCTGATGTTTTCTCCCCGATCTTGTAGGCAACCGTCGGTGATACCGGCGCCAGCAATGCATCGCACTTCTCGAACGCCTGCTCGAAGTCGCGCCGGATCAGGGTGCGGGCTTTTTGCGCTTTGAGGTAATAAGCGTCGTAATAGCCGCTGCTCAGAACATAGGTTCCCAGTATGATGCGGCGTTTCACTTCGTCTCCGAACCCGCCGGCACGCGTCTTGCCATACATGTCGATCGGGTCGCGGCCACCTTTGGCACGGAATCCGTAACGCACGCCGTCAAATCGTGCCAGGTTTGCGGATGCCTCTGCCGTTGCAATGATGTAATAGGTTGCTATCGCGTACTCGGTATGCGGCAGGCTCACATCCACGATTTCCGCACCCAGGGCCCTGCAGCGTTCAATGGCTTCGGAGACTTTCTTCTCCACATCCCCATCCATACCGTCGACAAAGTATTCCTTCGGGCGGCCCAGGCGCAGACCGGAGAGATCACCGGTCAGCAGCTCCCTGTAGGACGGCATCGGAACATCCAGCGAGGTGGAATCCATTTCGTCGCGGCCACCCATGATCTCAAGCAGCAGAGCGGCATCTTCCACATCCTTGGTCAGCGTACCGATCTGGTCGAGAGAGGACGCAAAGGCGGTCAACCCGTATCTCGATATCCTGCCGTACGATGGCTTCAGGCCCACGCAACCGCAGAACGAGGCAGGTTGACGAATAGAGCCGCCGGTATCGGTACCGATGGCCGCCAGGGCTTCGCCTGCGGCAACCGCCGCGGCCGAACCGCCACTCGAACCACCGGGGACACGGTCTAGGGCCTGCGGGTTCCTCGTTACTCTGAATCCGGAATTCTCGGTGCTGGATCCCATGGCGAATTCGTCCATGTTCGTACGGCCGAGAAAAACGGCACCCTCGCTTCTGAGGCGGGAGATGCAGGTGGCGTCGTAGAGAGACGTGTATCCTTCCAGTATCCGGGATGCGCAGGTGCAGGGCTGACCCTCAACGTTAAGCACATCCTTGATTGCAAGCGGGACGCCCAGCAATTTTCCGCTCCCCCCTGATGCACGGGTCTCATCGGCAGCGGTCGCAGCAGCAATGGCCATGTTCTCGTCTACAGAGAGAAAAGCGGCGATATCACCGTCCTTCTCGCCAATCGCCGCAATGAGTGATTGTGTAAGCTCGACCGATGAGCAGGTGCCGGAATCCAGCAGATCAAGAGCCCCATGCACGGTCAGACTATCAACATCAACACTCACAAAACTCTCCTCAGCGCCCCAAACTCCCCCACAACCCAAAATATCCGCGCCCATCCGTGCCCATCCGCGGTCAAAAACTCTCCTCTGCGCCCTCAGCGGGCCGGATCAGCCGAGCCCACCCCGCCTCCTGCGGGGCGCCTCTGCAAGAGACATCTTCCCTATTCTACAATTTTCGGGACCTGGAACTGCTCCTGGATACATGATGGAGCGTTTTCGAGCACGCGGTCCCGCTCCAGGCCCGGTTTGACCTTGTCTTCCCTGAAAACGTTATCCACCTGGACAGCATGGGCGGTAGCTTCGATTCCCGTCACATCCAGCTCATCGATCTTCCGGACATACCCGACAACTTGCTCGAGCTGCTCCTGGAAGGTAGTTGTTTCCTCCGGGGTGAGCTGCAGCCGCGCGAGGTGTGCGACATATGCCACATCTATGTTGCCGGTATCTGTTCTATCAGGTTCATTCATATCAAAACGGTCCCACTAAACCCACATTCCAAGGGCTCATCACGATAGGCTGATACCTGCATACAGGGCAAGAAAAGTTTGCAGGGGGGATATCGGGGAAAAGGATGAGGGATGAAACGTGAAACCTGAAAAAACATGCCGCCGCTTCTGCGTACTACTCCTCAGGTCTCATCCCTCATCCTTCATCCCTCTATATGAAGCGGGAGGCCATTATGAAGAGCACCAGGCCGAGGAACACCAGCATTACTATGGCCTTGTTGCGTTGCAGTCGGCGCTCATGCCTCAGGGGGCGTGTAGATTCGAAGCTTCCGGACACGAAATCAGGAAACCGATCCGCCAGTGAAGTGCGAACCCTGGCGCTGCGGCTACGCATGGTTTCTCTGTTGCCTGTGAGTGATTCTGAGAGGGATGCTGACTCCAGTTTAGTATAATCGATTGGCGGCTTTGTGGTCGGATCTGCCGTGGGCAGAGTTCTTGAGAGGTAGCGGATATCGGTATTGAGCGGAGATACCTCTCTCTGGATCCGATCCATCTGCCTGTTAGCAATCGAAGGTTTCTTAAACAACGCATTCATTGATCTATTATACCAAAAAAATCACACGGTATAGCTCCATCGCTACACCCATCCCCAATGTAGAGAATCAGCAAGAAAAAGCAACCGGGTAATCACCGAAAACCCGAAAAAAATAACGGGCCGGAACCTATAAGAGTTTTTGACAGGATTTACAGGATTTACAGGATCCTATCTACGGCGGACAAGTTGGGAGGTGGCATGAACTTGTCGCTGGTTTCGTCTATACTCTGATTTCACATTTTCTGGGCTGTTTCTGCGCGAAACCAGCATCAAGTTCCTGCCACGGTCTGCTTTGGATAGGGAAAGAAGATGTGCGCTCTATCACCTGGACCGCGTTGCAGGAATGTGACGAAATGGGGGCAAAGGGGGCATTCCGTCAGATTCCTGCAACCCCGAAACCCAAGTCCCATCCTGTCAATCCTGTCAATCCTGTAAATCCTGTCAAAAACTCTCAACACCGGCTGCGAGTGTTCTGAATGGTCAGGGGATTTTCAGGACTGTGCCTACCGGGAGGTGGTCTTTGTTTCTTATGACGTTTCTGTTGGCGTCATATATCCGGTTCCACTTGGCGGAATCGCCGTACACGTCTGAGGCTATGCTCAGCAGGGAATCTCCGCTGCGTACGCGGTAGGTTCTCGGAGTGGTGGGACGCGATGGGGGAGTTTCCGTGCGGCGAGAGGCACGTTCCTTCGCAAGTGAGTGCAGTTTTGCGGCTTCCTTCTTGAGTTTCGTGTTTTCCGCCTGTAAGCGCTCGATTGAGGATTTGAGCTCCGCATTCTCCCGCTCTAGGCCGGTCATGCTCGCGATCCTTTCCTCCCCTCCTTCAGTGGACCTGGCCGAAAACATCTGCATGGCCAACCGTAGTCTATCCTCGATCATTTCCTTCTTTTCAGTGTCTGGGCGCAGCTCGATATAGCGGCGATAGTGGTAAATGGCCGGCACGAAGTCCTTCTTGTGGTCATGCAGAAGCAAAGCTACGTCCAGGTGCGCACGGGCGGCTTCGGGGTTGGCCAGCAACGATTCCTTGTACAGCGATATCGCTTCATCGATATCACCCTCCGCTTTGCTGGCCACTGCCTTCCTGATAAGGTCCAGGCTGCGTTCCTGTGCATCAAGTCTGCTCACGCCGGGCATGCACCCCGACAGCAACACGGCAACAATCGTTGCAAGCCACAGCACCAACAGCAACCTATTGCGACCCAAATCCAACACGAGACCTCCTTCACCAAAACTCCAATCACGAGTCAAACAACTCCCCACCAGAAAAGCAAGAACATGCTATGAAAGCAGAGAAGAGAGGGAGTTCTTTGACAGGATTTGGGATGATTGTAGATGATGGGAGTGCGACATGAATTTGACGGTCGTTCCCAATTTGTCTTGCTCGCAACGTCATTGTTACAATGAAAGACGGGAACAACCATCAAATTTCTGCCGCGGTTTGCCACGGATTGGAGAAGATGTGCTTGGTTCTAATCTCTTCTCCATATCCATACAGAACCGTGGCAGAAACTTGATGCTGGTTTCGCAGAAAGATGGTCCAGGAACGGCCAAATTGAAGTAAACATGAAACCCGCGGCAAGTTTATGACACTCCCCATCCACTCCCATCATCTGCAATCATCTTCAATCCTGTCAAAAAACTCTTCTCCCTCCCCTCCGCGTCTCTGCGGGGCGTCTCCGCGAGAGATCTTCGGATCCGCCAGCGCGGCGCTGAGAAAAGTCCTTGTTCGGGGAGGGGAAAGGTTGCACGATATTGGTATAGCAGTGCAAGCGGAGGAACGGATGACAGAGCTATCGAAGGAATTGCTTGAAGTGCTGGTCTGCCCGAAATGCAAGACCAACGTCCTGCAAGATGACGACAAACTGAAGTGCACGAACAAAGACTGCGGTCTGATCTACCAAATCCGAGACGGCATACCAGTGATGCTCATCGAAGAAGCCGAGAGTCCGGACACACACCCAGATACCCAAAAGTGAGCGACAAACCGGACATACAGCCCAATGCAGAACAGTCGCTCGCCATGCAGTGGGAAAGCGCACGACGCCAGCTCGGCGAAGGCTGCTTGAGTATAATCATGCCGTCCTACCGTTTGGGCGAGGCGATCGCGGGCAACATTGAACATGTACGGAGCGTTTTCGAAGGATACCTTCCCTACGAAGTCATACCGGTAGACGACGGCAGCGATGACAACACCGGACAACGGCTGGCAGAGATGGCAGCCCTGCACGACAATGTTCGCCCTGTTTATCTCATCGAAAACTCTGGAAAGGGTGCTGCACTTCGTGAGGGGTTTGCAGAGACGAAGGGCAATTATGTGCTCCTCCTGGACGGAGACCTCGATCTGCCACCTTCACAGGTCAGTGGCTTCTTCAAGATCCTTGAAGACAATGACGCCGACGTCGTGATCGGCTCGAAACGCCACCGGGACTCGAATCTCAACTACCCTTTGCCCAGGGTGATTATGAGCAATCTCTACTACCTTTTAGTCAAACTGCTGGTCGGCCTTCCCGTGCGCGACACCCAGACAGGAATAAAGCTGTTCAAGCGGGAAGTCCTCTCCTATGTCTTTCCGCGCATGCTGGTCAAACGCTTCGCTTTTGACCTTGAAATCCTCTCGATAGCGCACGAAAAGGGCTTCAGCATTGCCGAAGCTCCGATTACCTTGAACTTCAGGTGCAGTGACTGGGGGTGTGCGCGACCAGCAACGGTGCGCAGAATCATCAATGATACATTGGCCATCTTCTACCGCCTGAGGGTCCTGCGCTACTACCAGAATCTGGATGTGGACTGAACCCGAAACCGCGAATTGTGCGAATTGGGATTCGGGATACGAGATTC